>Ga0315281_10003108_pt1 | contig 24422 bp, 19 predicted proteins | sample YL17G07_0_MG_FD_204540 | JGI IMG/M metagenome (GOLD analysis project Ga0315281, IMG submission 204540) | Sediment microbial communities from Yellowstone Lake, YNP, Wyoming, USA - YL17G07_0 | ecosystem: Environmental > Aquatic > Freshwater > Lake > Sediment | place: USA: Wyoming | collected... | reverse complement strand
CGATAATAAGCAGCTTTGCCTTCAGGGACATCGGCTCCTTCAATCGCACTATTACCTGCTTGATCTTTTCCCTGGTCCACGTAACCAAATTGCCTCCTTGATACAATCTTGAATAAATACATTATTTTCCAAGCGTAACTTTATAGCACAGGTAAACCATGATGTCAATACTTTCCCAGGAACCCAGGAACAGTGATGAAGGCTCTATCGCTGATTTTGGGAGGTACGGCGGGGAAACTGATGCAGCCTGCTTGTTGTTCCATGCAGGCCACTTTCAGAGACGCCATTGTTCCGTTCGGCAATTTCAGCGGAAAGCGATTTTTGAATGATCTTTTCCGCGGTCTCCATGCCTGATCGTATGGCAACGTCCATATTATCATAGCGGAACATACCGCTCCTGCCCGCACTGTGGAGGTTGCTGAAGCGTCTTAGGTAGTCATGCATATCATCAGCGTGTTTCTCGTATCCGACCTCGAAAAGGGGGTAGGCATTCGGCACCCGGACGATCAGGCTGTCAAGGACCTCCCGCCTGTCGATAAAGCCAAGCCGGGTGAGGTGTTCGACGGTCAGGTCGGTGAGCTCCCTGGCATCCATATTCCAGACAGCATCGCCTTTGAAGCAAAAAAATTCCATGACCAGGTGGGATTTCCCCTCTGGAGCCATTGCCGGGCTCCAGTTTTTCGGCTCATGGATCCTGCCGAAGGGGATCGTCCGCTCAGGAATATAGATCCAGGTTTGGTCCGTGATCCGCTCCCGATCCACCATGACCGCAACAATGACCAGGTCCCGGTATTTCAGCTTTGAGGCGGCGCTGAGGATCCGGGCCGGCGGAGGGGGATCAAGCAGGGTCACGAGTCCGGTAAGGGGAATGCTGGAAATGAATTCATCCGCCTTGACCGTGACGATTTTTTCATTCTTCTGAAAAGAAACGCTCTCGACCCGGTTATCAGCATGATTGACGCTGACCACGTCGACGCCGGTAAAGACGTGATTGCTCTTTTCGATCTCATCCCGCAGCCGGTCGGCCAGCCTGCCGATGCCGAGGGATGGGTATGCAAAACGGTCCTTCAGGGTCGGAAGGTCTTTGCCGCTGAACTTGAAGAAGGCGTTTTTCACCGCCTTTGCCAGGGACAGCTCCTGAATGCGCTGAGCGACCCATTTTGCGCTGATTCTTCCGCAATCGATGCCCCAGACCTTTTCGCTGTACTCCTTGAAGTAAATATCGAACATGACACGGCCGAAATTGCCGACAACCCAGTCCTCAAGCGACACGCTTTCTTTTTTTTTGAATGTTCGTTTGACCGTTTCCAACGCGTAGTCAGTGAGGACCCGCAGGGTGGTTGGTATGCCCAGGCCTGACAGGGCATTGAGCGGTTTCAGGGGATACTCAAAATAGGCATGGCGCATATAGATCTTACTGCTGCGCCGGACGGAGATCAGTTCGCTTCCCAGCAACTCGCGCACGAACGAATTGACGGCCTCGTCTCTTGTGAAAAACCGGTGGCCGCCAAGATCGAACCTGAAGCCGTTTTGCTCGAGCGTTTTTGACAGGCCGCCGACGACAGCATCGCGTTCATACACGCTGACCGTAAAGCCCGCGTTCGTCAGAACGCAGCCCGCGGAAAGGCCGGCAAGTCCGCCGCCCAGGATAATGATGTCATGTGTCAAACGCGCACCAGCGCCTGAATGAGTATTTGAAAAGGACCGCGGACAGGGGAAGAATCAGCATGGTGATGGCGCCTGTTTATTTCACGATCAGCACGGGAATGTCCGCGTTATTCACCACTTCATTGCTGACGCTTCCCATGAAGAGGTGTGTGGATCTCTTGCCCCGGGAACCAATGACAATCATATCCGCCTTCACTTCCCTGGCCGCCTTCAGGATTTCCTCGGCCGGGTGCCCCTTCTTGACAAGCTGCCTGACGTTGGGCAACCCTTTCTTTTCCAGCAGGTCTTTATAATAGTTCAGAATAACGCTTGCTCTCTTGTCCAGGGTCGCCTGGTAATCCGTCCCCTCCAGCGCCTCTTTCAGGGTGGACATCTCCGCATCGCCGAGCATGTTGTCGATCATCGACTTCCCCTCGAATTTCTCCACGTAGCAGAGCGTTATGCTCTCCGGGGTCATACAGGATAACATGCCGGCGCATATCGTAAAGGCGTTTTTCGCTGCGATGGTATCATCCACTGCAATCAGGATTTTGAGCATGTTGGCACCTCATGGTTATTGGACCGCATGATATTATTGACTCTTTCCATACCCGCCAGTTGCCGGAGTCCCGTATCCGCCCGCTGCCGCCGGCGCTTTACCCGCCGGAGGCTGGTCCGCGTCCTGAAGTGAATACGGCGATGTTCCCGACGGGACCATCTCACGGCGCTGGCTGTAAATCACAAGGAACCCGATGATGAACACGAGTAATCCTATTATAACCATTGTCGACATTTTCATTCTTCATCTCCTCTTCCGTGACGGAAAATGATTTATCCTTTTTTGATCTTGTAGATGATCTTGCCGCTTTCCTTCTTTTCCTCCATAAGCTCATGCCCTTGCTGCTCCAGCATCTGCTTAATCGTCTCCGCGGACGAAGGGTTATCGAATACCATGGTGAGGATATCTCCTTCATTAATCTTCTCGATGGACTTCTTGCAGTAGATCTGGGGATGGGGGCAAACATAGCCGCACACATCAAGTAGATAGGTCCCGTCCGCATTTTTTTCAAATTTCATTGCCATGATAAACTTCCTCCTTAACGTTCTTGAATTAGGCTGTTAAAAATTCACCATCTCTTTCGCCATCTTTCTATCAGACCACCAGTTGAAAAATTTGACCCCGAAAAATGCGCCGATTACCATACCGGAACCATACAGCCAGCCGCTCGGGTCGCCGCCCGCGACCCTGATAAAGAATGCGCCGATGTTGCAGCCGAGCGCGGGCCGAGAGCCGACACCCATCAGGATTCCACCAATGAGCCCCCACGCAATAAGCTCACCTCTGGGTATTTTGAATTTGAACTCGTTGTTCAACCGCGCCATCATCATGGCGCCGAAGATGATGCCGAAGGACAGCCATAACGCCGGGTTACGCCAGGGTTCGGGGATGCCGTTATTGATCCCGAAAAAAATATTATCGTGCATGTTCCAACCAAGCTTCTCAAGGACCCATGCCCCGAGCTGCGACTCCTGTGTGGTGATGTACCAGTACCCGGGGTCAAACACCGTGCCCGTGGCGGAGACATCGGCGGTATGGCCCATCCTGGTGAGAAGCTGGCCAAAATTCGTAACGCCGTACTTGATCTGCATGCCCTTCATTACGAAGATGTGAAGCCCCGCGGTGATCCCGATGAGTACGCCCATGATGGTCGTTCGCTTTGAGGCAATGATCATATTCCAGATGCCGGCAAGCTCATCGCGGAAACCGGGCTTGGCGCTTGTTACCTTGGCGCGTTTCTTAAGGAAACCCTTTCTCATATAAAAATAATAGATCACCACCAGAAGGATGACGGCCGGAATCAGGCCGTTTAACAGGGAATCGGCGATAAAATATTTCCACGGCCCGGGAAGGCCGGAAAACGTCCCAGTGTGCGATAATTGAACGGTCGGCTGGCCCCATATGTAGCCGGCAAGGTAGATATCGAAGGACGAGGTCAGCTTGTCGGGAGGAACTCCCTTGAGTGCGGCGTTGAGTGCGGCGGCATCAAACCACTTTTGAGGCATCAACCAGTTAAACCATTTCACGTCCACAAAGATCGCCTGGCCGATGGAGAGGCCGAAAAAGGCCGCAAGAATCGAGGTCCCGTTTCCCTCGCCGATCTTGTACAGTGAACCGGATGCGCAGCCCCCGGCGAGCACCATGCCCACACCGAAGACCAAGCCGGACAGCAGCATGTGTATGCCGATCGGCGCGGGGTGGAAGGTGCTCATGTTGATGGATGCCAGCGTGGCTTGAATAAGGCTGAAGAAGACGAGCGCCACAAGAATGCCGACTGCCATTCGCGGAACGCCCGCGGCAAAGAGGTCTCTCGACGCCGAGGCAAAACAGAACCTTCCGTACTGGAGCATCATCCCATAGGCGACCCCAAACCAGATATAAACGACAAGGTACATGTAATATACATTCGCGTTGTAGTACAAAAAACTGATCAGAACAAGCGCCCCCATGATGGTAAAGGCCCAGATTTGATTTTTTCTCTCTTCCATAACACAATTTCCCCCTTGCAAGGTGTTGTTTTGAAAGAAACAGATCATTTACTCAACGGCAGAGATAGTTAGTAGGCCTCCCCTCTGTTCAGTGGTTGAAATACGGAATAGTCTTAATACTTTTTTATTTTGACCGCGAGAAACGCATGAGATCCACATACACATAAGATATCGATGGATGGATGCATGCCCTGTGAGTCATCAGGAGTATAAATATAAACATACAATGTGCGGAATGCAGACAAGCGCCGGGGTGCGTACGCTCTTCTAATTTCCGTTATTATATCATAGTATATTCGTAATTAGACTATATTATAGGAAAAAATAAAATGCAATAAAATAATTGCGGAAAATGGGGGGCAAGTCTCATTCAAGGGGCTTTGCAACGGGGAGAAGGGGTTGATATATCCTGACGCCGACCGTGTATCTGAATATTCCCTCGTTCACGCAGAATGATTCGGATAGCCGGTAACCTTCAAGTCTGCGTGAAACAGGGTTTGGGAGAAGGATATTCGAAGCGTCCGATAGTATCACAACGGGAACAGCTCCGGCCTCGGTCAAAGGGGCGGCATAATACTCCGGGTTCCGGTACTCCCATGTAAAACGGAGGGAAGACAGTTCAATCTCCTCGCGAGGCGGAAAGGCCTCGTATTGTCCGCGATACTGTAGGCGCTTGCTGGTGAAAAGGTCGAGCAGGGGCACAGCAACGGCATGGTTGACAACAGGCGCCTTCGGGGGGAGCGTGATGACCTCGAACTCCCCGGCATCCAGCGTGTTCAGATACGCGCCGGCATGTTTCAGGTTCACGGCGCTCATGTTCCCGGCAAGCGGCAGGTAGGCAAAGACAGCGATGACAAGCGATGTCGTGACGATGCCGTAGACGATAAACCGCGATACGTCATCGCGTTTTATTATCCGCAGTCCGTAGCCGGCCATAAGCGTAAACAGGGGGAAAATAGGCGCAACATACCGTATTCTCCTGATGTTGAAGATCACAACGAGCAGGACAAGCCAACTGATGATCGCATGCTTCTTGTCGCGTTTCCGCCATGCGACCACGAGGGAGGCCATGGCCGATATCGTGATGAACGGGTGCATCTGGAAAAAAAAAGTCGATTGAAAGCTTTCTCCCCACCGGGCGAGGCCGGGTTTTTGATACTCGAGCAGGAATGCGAGCTGCTCCGAAACCACATCGAATTTGAAAAGCAGGACTGCGCCCGCGACCGCCGCGGCGATCAGCAGAATGACCGATCCTCTCAGAAGCGGTCGGCGGTTTTTCGACGAGGCGCTGTGTTCGTCGTAAACGAGCAGCGCAACTCCGAGCACGGAGAGCATGAACCAGGCGGAGTATTTGGTCAATGCCGTACACGCGATCGCCGTCATGGAACAGCCAATCCGGACAACGCCGTCCCGGTCCAATGCTTCGAGAAACGTAAACACCGAGAGCAGAAGGAAAAACATGGTGGGAATGTCCACCAGCATGAGGGGGACCTGCGTCAGCAGATAAGGTATGCCGAGAAGCAAAAGCCCGCCGGCAAATCCCGTTTCCCTGTTCCAGAGTTTCTTCCCGATCAAGTACGTGAGGACGGTTGTCAGAGAGAAGAGCATGGACGTAAACAGCTGAATGACGGTCCTGGTCTCACCGAACAGTTTAAAGAGCAGCCCGTAAAGAAAGGGAATGAGCGGCAGGTCCGTCCATGCGGGGATCGTTCTCCCCCATTCCGTCAGAAAATGGCCGCTGCCGTACACCGCGAGGTGTTTTGCCTGGGTAAAATAGCGGGACGCGTCGACAATAAGCTCCGGCTCTTTCCAGAACAGCGCGCTGACGGCAAAGGAGAGCGCCGCAAGAAACGGCGCCTGATAATCATCGGGGACCGCGGTCCGCGAGAGGAAAAAGGAAAGGACCAGGCCGATCATGAGAAAGAGATATATGCGGGATGCGTCGCTCTTTGCGAATACCCACGACCATCGGAACAGGCTGTTATCGTCCGCCCCGCGGAGAAGGAACAGCGCGACAAAGGTGAAAAGAAAAACAGCGGAGATGACGAAGAATTGGGCAAGGCTCTTCTGCATGGGTGTATTATATTATAGCAGCATGGGGGAAGCAAACCTGTTGACATCTTTACCAAGAGATACTATTATTGTCAATAGCGTTACATGGTGCAACATAATAATGAGTGCATCATAATCCGCCAAATCGTACCTATTGCATAGTGGAGCCCCCTCCGGCAGGAGCCGGGGGATTGCAAGTCGCGGGATTCAGGAGGGAATGCGCATGGCTGATTTTGTCCTAACTACAGGGGTTGAGAAGATCCTGCTTTCCACAGATGGCTCTGAATTTAGCGAAGGGGCAGAACGCGAGGCCATCAGGCTTGCGAAGAAGTGCTCCACGTCGCTCACGGCAATGTCGGTGATCGAAACGAACGCCGAGCTTGAAGCGATCGCGCCCCAGGTCACGGAAAAGGCGGAAAAAACATCTCGCGCGAACCTGGAGGCAGTTCAGGCCAAGGCGAAAAAAGAAGGCGTTGACTGCGCCATCGTCATCCACGCAGGCGAAGATTCCTGGAAATACATCGTTGAGGAAGCGAAGAAGAGCAGAAGCACCATGATCGTCATGGGCAGGCGGGGTCGCTCCGGCTTAAAGCGGCTCATGATGGGCAGTGTTACGGCCCGCGTCATCGGCCATGCGTCCTGTAATGTGCTGGTGGTGCCGAAGGCCGCGGTTGCCGAGTTCGCAAGCATTGTCATTGCCACGGACGGTTCACCCTTCTCAACCACTGCCGCATCAGAGGCCATCGGCATCGCCAAAAAGAACAACAGCAAGCTCACGGTCATCTCCGTGGTCCCCGCCGAACTTGCGACGCCGACGGATGTTGATTTTGCCGCGACCCGGCGCGAGCTCCTGGCGGACAAAGAGATGCAGGTGGCGGAAAAGAACGCGAAGGCGGTGAAGGAAGCGGCGCTGAAAGAGGGTGTTGCGGTGCAGGCCTTTGTGATGACCGGCAAGCCCGCGGACGCCATTATCGAGACCGCGAAGGAGAAGAACGCGGACCTCATTATTGTGGGCAGCCACGGACGGACTGGCATCGAAAGGCTCCTTATGGGCAGCGTTGCGGAGCGGGTGATCGTCCTGTCGGCCTGCGCGGTGCTGGTGGTGAAAGGGAAGCAAGCACGAAGCACTAAATGACAAATTCCAAATAAGCACCAAGTGCAGCAAGCACGAAGCACCAAGCATCAAATCCCTAAAGGTAAGGCAGGCACCAAATAACAAACAACGGCAAGACACAAGGGCCATGTTTCTAACGTTTGCTTGTTGGATATTGTCTGGAATTTGTTTCACTGTTTGGATATTATTTCGGATTTAGATATTAGAATTTAGAATTTGCCGTATTATCTATGCTAAATATCCTCATCATATCCGATGATGCGAAGAACCTCGCTTCCCTGTTCAGGGCTTCGGGGTACAGTTCCGATTCCCAAATCCCATTAAAGCCGAACAGCACTTACGAAACAGCACCGCCCAAGGCGGAAGGCTACGATATCGCCTTTCTGGACCTCGATACGGAGAACTGGCAGCAGCGGCTGCTCGACGTGCGTCACAACATGCCGGTCATCGCGTTTTCGCTGCCTGACCTGAAGAACGCCGTGGAGGCCATGAAGCTCGGCGCAAGCGACTTTCTGGCAAAGCCACTGACCGAAGAAGCGCTGAGCCTGGCCATCGAACGGCACAAAAAGCAGATTCTGAACCATAAGTACGGCTTTGACGAGATCATAGGGATGAGCAAACCCATGCAGGACGTTTTCGGGATGATCAAGAAGGCGGCGGCGAGCGAAAGCAACGTGCTGATCACGGGCGAGAGCGGCACGGGCAAGGAGCTGATCGCACGTGCGATCCACCGGTGGAGCCCGCGGAGCGATAAGTCGTTCATGACCATCAACTGCGGCGCAATCCCCGACACCCTGCTCGAATCCGAGCTCTTCGGCTTTGAGAAAGGCGCATTTACCGGCGCTCAGTATATGAAGAAAGGCCTTCTCGAACAGGCCGACGGCGGCACGGTTTTTTTTGACGAGATCGGCGATGTCTCGCCATTGTTCCAGGTCAAGGTCCTGCGGGTTCTCCAGGAAGGGGAGATCATGCGCATCGGTGGGATGCGGCATCTGAAAGTGGATGTGCGCTACATTGTTGCCACGAACGTTGACCTCAAGACGGCATGCCAGCGCGGCGCCTTTCGGGAAGACCTCTTTTACCGCCTGAATGTCATAAACATCCATCTGCCGCCGCTCCGGAATCGGATGGAGGATGTGCCGTTGCTTACCAAGTACCTGATCCAGGAACACGCTGCCAAGAGAAAAGACATAATGATCAAGGGCATCACGAATGATGCCCTGCACATCCTCATGAACCACACCTATGCCGGCAATGTGCGGGAGCTCGAGAACATCATCGAGCGCGCCATATCATTTGCCAATTCCTCGGAGATTCTGCCAGCCGATCTTCCGCCCTATCTCCTGCAATCAACCCCTGCCAAGCCCCGGCCCGCTGCACAGCGTCTTCGAGATGCCATCGAGACCACGGAAAAGGAAACGATTTCTGCCGCCCTCCTCGAGTCCAACGGTAACATCTCCCGTGCTGCAACGGCTCTCGGGATATTCCGCCAGCAGCTTCAGAGAAAAATAAAACAGTATAAGATTGCAACATAACCTACTATAACGCAACATTTTCATGCACCTATATCCCCCCGGAAGCCTCATCTCACGCCTAAATCATGCAACATTAAATTGCTACGCTTTATCGTGCGCAATAAAAAAATAAATAATATCAATACAATAAAATCTGGCACGCCTCTTGTATTAGATAATGTATGTCAGTCATGGAGGCTTCCAATGGAAAAACTCATGAAAATGCTTGAAGACGTCATGGTAGCAATCACTTTTGCAGAAGCAGGAGAGTTTGATGAGGCGAATAGGATCGTGTCCAACGAGATGCCGCAGGAAGAAAAGATAGCAGCCTCTTCTCCTGCTACCGGAAGATAACAATCGATCTTTCCAGTGCGATTTGATTCCTCCTAACCTAACCCGGGCTGGTGGTTCGGGATTTCCTGAAAAGAAGACCCCGAATTTTTTTATCCAGGAAAATACATTATAACAATCTGACGAGATGATCTTATGTTGACAGAAAAAACGGTTGATCGAGAGAGTCAGCAAAAACTGTACGTACAGATGTTCTCCATTCTCAAGGAGAAGATCGAGAAGCGCGAATTGCCTGTTGGTTCGCAGATCCCTACTGAAGATGACCTCTGCAGAACCTACGATGTCAGCAAGGCAACGGTCCGGATGGCGATAGCCGACTTGGTGCGAAGCGGCTATCTCAAGAAGCTGCAGGGCAAGGGCACGTTTGTGATGCATTCTTTGCCGGATCTGGGTATTACCATGAAGACGCAATTGACCGAAGATATGTTTGGGGAGGGGGTGAGCGCACGCAAGGAGCTTCTGGTAAAGGGGATCAAGGCGCCGCCTGAGGACGTGAAAGGATATCTCAAGACAGACATCGATATCTATTATATTCTCTGCAAACGGATTGTGAACAATGAGCCGGCATACCTCGAGGAGTCGTTTATTCCACTCGAGAGCGTTCCCGACATCGCCGAGGTGGAGGTCTGCCAGACCCCTTTTTACGAAATGATGCAGCAGAAGGCTGTGAAAAAGATCTTTAAGGTGGTCCAGATGATCGAAATCTCGGAAATGAACGATGATGCCGCCTCGATCCTCAAGGTTGGCAAGGGCACGCCGGTGCTTCTGCTGCACCGGCTTCTTGTTGGGATCGATGGGCAGCCTATTGCCTATACGCGGCTAATGGGAGGCGGCAGGAAGTACAAGATACAAACCGAACTGATACAAATTACCTGATGAATATTACCAATACTACAAAGGAGGGTTTGACATGGGAGTAATGAGAAACACGTACGAATATCTCAAAGCGGCATCGATCGCGCACGCCAAATGGGACTATGAGGTCTCCATGAGCATCATCCACAACCGGAAGAAGATGTGGATCATGCTGCTGTTGCTCCTGCCGATCGTGGCAGTATCGTGGGTTGAGGCGGGCGGTATGCTCGGCGGAAAAACCGCTTATGCCCCTGCTTTCTATTCCGACGCAATTTTTGCAGTGTCCATCGCTGTAGGCCTGGCCGCGGGACTCATCACCGGCTGCATCGGCGCGGGCGGTGGGTTCATTATCACCCCGGCGCTTATGGCTGCGGGCGTCAAGGGCATTCTGGCTGTGGGCACCGACGTGTTCCACATCTTTGCCAAAGCCATCATGGGCACGACCGTGCACAAGAAGCTTGGTAACGTGTCCACGAAGCTGGCAATAGCGTTCCTGGTCGGTTCGGGCGCCGGTACCTTCATCGGTGGCTCCATCAACAGATTCTTCTATGACAAGGACCCGATCCTGTCCGAAGCGTTTATCAGCCTGGTCTATGCTATCCTGCTCGGCTTCCTCGGTTTTTATGCGATGATAGACTTCTGGAAATCCCGCAATGCTACGGGCGGAGACGCCCACGGCGGGTCCTCGGGAACGACCGACTTCGCAATAAAGCTCCAGAAAGTGAATATCCCGCCCATGATCACCTTTGACGAGGATTATGTCGAGGGCGGCAAGAAGATCTCCGGCGTGTTTATCGCCATGGGCGGTTTGGTTGTCGGCATCCTGGCCGCAATCATGGGCGTCGGCGGCGGGTTCGTCACCTTTCCCATGTTCGTGTACACCTTCGGGGTGTCCACGGCAACGACCGTCGGCACGGATATTTTTCAAATCATCTTTACCGCCGGCCTGGCCTCCATCGCGCAGTACGCCATCTACGGGTATGTGTTCTATACTCTGGCCATAGGCATGCTGATCGGCTCGCTCATCGGCATTCAGGTCGGCGCGCTCACGACCAAGGTGGTGAAGGGCATTCAGATCCGCGGTTTCTATGCCGTCTCGATCATCGCGGGATTCATCAACCGCGCCTCCACGCTGCCCAAGAAGATGGTGGAACTTGAGTATATCGATATGTCCAAGACCAGCGTCAATGCTATCGAATCCGTGGGCAACGTTGTATTCTGGATCGTGGTCGCTATCTTCGGGCTCTGGATCTTCAGCAAGTTCTTTGCAAACATTAAAACACTCAGGCAGGAGGCATAGCCATGATCGTAAAAAATAAATCCACCTTTGTCACCGGAGCACTCCTGGCGTTGACGTTTGCCGGCATGCTCGCGCTTATGTTCTCGCCTGTCTTCGGCGACGGCAAAAACGGGCTCGTATACGCCGACGATATGTTCAACAAGCTTTCGAAAGGGTCTTCCTACTTTATACCCAAAGTTATGAAGAGCAATGACAAGTTCGCGAATACCGCCCTCGCGGTAAGCGTGAAGTTTGAAAAGCCGGAGCAGATCGACGGAACAATGAAGCTTCTTACCGTCTCCGGAATAGAAGCGAAGAACGCGAATCCCGAGCTCCAGATCAACGGTAACCTCGGCGCGCTAATGGCGAAAATCCTCCAGGACTCGGACGATATGTATAAAAACAACGGCGCCGCGGTTGCTGCTCGTTACGGGGCCGACGAAAAAAAGGTAATGGAGTCCTGGCATAACATGCTCAAGGGCATGGACAAAGCCCTCAAGAAGCAGGGCAAGTTCGAGGATGCGAAGATCGTCTCGGATGTGATGAAAAAGGCCGTGGAGCCGGCCTATAATTACTACAGGATCGAGGCGCAGAACGTCGTGGACAAGGCCGGCATCATGACGGGGCTGCTCGTGTTCTACGTGGCCTACACCATGTGGTGGGGTTTTTCCATCTTCTACATGTTCGACGGCATCGGGCTCACCATGAAAAAAACCAAAGTCAAAAAAGAGGTATAGGAGGCGACATGAAAGTATTGGTACCGGTTGACGGATCCAAACACTCATCAGAAGGCATCAAGGTGGCATCGCATTATGCAAAGACAAAAGATGCGCAGCTGTATCTTATAACGGTCATCCCTTCAGTGGCGGACATCGACCTCGAACTTTCCGCGTCGGACCGCGACCGGCTGCTAGAAAGTTTGAAGAGCCGGGGCGAGGAACTGCTTGCAAAGTCGAAAGAGCAGATGAAGGCCCTGGGCGTGAGCAAGGTGAATACGGTCCTGGCGACGGCGCCTTCGCCGGCACTGGAGATCGTATCTTTCGCTGAAAAGGAAAAAATCGACCTCATCGTGATTGGGAGCAGGGGACGGGGCGCGAACGCGAAGTTCCATATCGGGAGCGTGGCGGAAAATGTGGTGCGCCACAGTCACTGCTGCGTATATGTGGTAAAGGAGCCCTGCTGGATTTAATAAAATAACGCGAACAGGGGTTCGGTGGAAACATCGAACCCCTGTTTCTTTTTAAACCGGCTTACGCTATAATGGCATTCCTATGAAGATACGGGACAAACTCTTCCTCGGCTTCGGATTGTACATTCTCCTCGCGGTGCTTCTCGGGTTTTTTGCCTATAGAGATCTCCGTACGATCTCAACGAAGATGGTCCTGGTGGAGACGGCGGACGACATCACCAATACCATCCTCGAAGTGCGGCGGTATGAAAAAAACTTCCTCCTGTTCAAGGACGGCGAAAGTCTCGCAGAACTGCAAAAATATCTCAGTGTCCTGAAGAACAGCATTGCGGCCATCCAGACGGAGATCGTTCTCGAGATCGGCAGCGACAACTATACGATCATGAAGGCGGCCATTGCCGAGTACGAGCGGCTGGTCACGGTCATCGCCGAGAACTTTACAGCGCAGGAAGAGCAGGAGACCCTGTTCCGGAAGCAGGGCCGGGAGACGGAGCGGGCTGTCACCGGCGCGGAGCTCCAGTCGCTCCTGGTGCTGAGAAGGTACGAAAAGAACGTGATGCTTTACAAAAACAAGGAAGCCTATGATATGTTCAAACGGGCCTATGATGCTTCACAACTATATTCCCATTCCGAGGTCCGGCAGTATCAGGCAATCGTTACCAGGCTCTATAACCTTTACGAAGAGGAAAAGCAGTCCCTGGACAAGATGCGCCTGACGGCGAGGGAGATCCAGGCTTTTACCCAGAACCTTTCGAAAAAAGAGCGTGCCGATATTGCGACCACGATCAAAATGGCTATCAATCTGCAGGTTTTAGCTCTTGCGCTGATCGTCGTAGTCGGGATCGTCATTAATATCAAGCTGGCGACCAGTATTGCGACACCGATCCGTACCCTCGAGAAGATTTCGAGAAAAATCGCCGAGGGCGATTTTTCAGAACACATTGAAGTAAAAGGCAAGGACGAGCTTTCTTCGCTCGAGACCGCTTTCAACCAGATGGAGGATCGGCTCAAGAACGCCCTCTGGTCCCTGGAGCACACCATCGAGAAGCTGCGGGAGAAGCAGGCCCAGCTCGTGGAAGCGGAAAAGCTGGCGCTTGTGGGCAAGCTGGCCGCCGGGATCGCACACGAAATCAACAATCCGCTCACCTCGGTCCTGACCTTCTCGAACCTCATGCTGGAGCAGTGCCCGCCCGACGATCCCCGCCACGACAAGCTGAAGCTCATGGCCCGGGAGACAAACCGTGCGCGCACCATCGTGCGGCAGCTGCTCAATTTCGGACGAGAGACGGTGATCAAACCCGAGAAAATCAATATCAACGAACCGGTTTCCGAGATCGCGGACTCGCTGGTAGCGCAGGATGCCTTCAAGGGCATCGATCTATCCATGAACCTTGGCGCCAACCTGACCGATGTCTATGCCGATCCTGCCCAGATTGGCCAGGTAGTCATGAACATCCTGCTGAACGCCATCCACTCCATTACCCCGCCGGGCAGGATCGAGGTCAGCACGCGAATGAGCGGGAAGATTGTCGAGATCGTCTTTTCCGACACCGGCGCGGGCGTTCCGGCGGAGCACGTCCACAAGATCTTCGACCCCTTCTTCACCACCAAGGATGCGTCCAAAGGGACGGGGCTCGGACTGGCAGTGAGTTATGGAATCATCAAGAAGCATGGCGGCGAGATCGAGGTCGCAAGTACCGTGGGCAAAGGGTCAACTTTTATTGTGAGGTTGCCGATCTATGGATAATTTCAAAGCGATCGTTGTTGACGACGAAGCAAGCGTCTGCGAGGCGGTGCGGGCCATTCTCGAGCTCGAAGGGATCGAGGTGACCACCTTCACGGACAGCCTGGCTGCCGCCGAGGACATCAAACAGCATTTCTACGATCTCATCATCTCGGACCTCAAGATGCCGAAAATGACCGGGCTTGAGCTCTTCGACGACATCAAGGACGCGGCCCCGGACAGCATCTTTATCATTATCACCGCTTTCGGCACCATCCCCTCGGCAGTGGACGCGGTCAAAAAGGGGATCTATGACTACATCCCCAAGCCCTTCACGCCCGATGAAGTGCGCATCCCGCTCCGCCGGGCGCTGGAGAAGCGCAGGCTCGAAAAAGAGAACCTTGTCCTCCGGTCGCAGCTTGAGACGCGATATTCCTTCCAGAGCATCATCGGCAACAGCCCTGAGATCCGCGAGACCTTCCGGGTCATGCGCCACGCGGCGTCGAGCGAATCGAACGTGCTCGTGACCGGCGAGAGCGGCACGGGCAAGGAACTTGTGGCCCGGGCCATCCATTCGAACAGCGTTCGGGTGCGGCGGCGGTTCGTGACGGTGAACTGCGGCGCCATTCCCGACGGCTTGATCGAGTCGGAGCTGTTCGGCCATGTGAAAGGCTCGTTCACCGGCGCGATCGCGGACAAGAAGGGGCTGGTGGAGGAGGCGGACAAGGGGACGCTGTTCCTCGACGAGATCGGCGAGCTCTCCCCGCCGCTCCAGGTCAAGCTTCTGCGGGTCCTGCAGGAAGGCGAGTTTACGCGTATCGGCGACATCCAGCCGCGCACGGTGAATGTGCGCGTCATCGCGGCCACCAACAAAGACCTGAAGAAGGCCATTGCCGAGAAAAGCTTCCGGGAAGACCTGTTCTACCGTCTGAACGTGATCCCCATCGAGCTGCCGCCGCTCCGCAGGAGAAAGGATGATATTCCCCTACTCGTGAACCATTTTATCGACAAACACAAGAACAAGGCGCCGGAAAAGAACATCACCGGCATTGCCAAGGATGCCATGCAGGCGCTCCTGAACTACCATTTCCCGGGTAATGTGCGGGAGCTCGAGAACTCGATCGAGTATGCTGTCGCCTTCACCGCAGGGCCGGTCGTGCAAAAAGACGATCTGCCCAAATATATCCTTGAGGACAGGAAGCTCAGCCAGGATGCGCAGAAGATCCCGATCATGCCGCTCAAGGACGCAAAGGGCCAGTTTGAGAAGAGTCTCATTATTGCCGCGCTCATCGAGTCTGGTGGAAATATTTCCGAAGCAGCGCGGCTGTTGAACGTTCATAGACAGAACCTTCAGCAGAAGATCAGGTTGCTCGGCATCGACCTCGCCTCTATATCACCGGTGCGGTGATCCTGAGGGCACTTCCTGAGCGCACTCTTGTTCACATCGCGAAGAACATCCTGTACAAAGCTTAGTCGCCATACTCTGCAACTTTCCGGAATATCACAACATCTCGCCCACAGAATTATAAATACCTAAAATCATCCGCGCCAAAAATCATCTATCTCTTTTCTGGACATTTACGATTACTTGGAGTAAAGTTTTCAATTAGTTAAATTATTTGGGCTCGTTGGATTTCGCAATAAACCTATGAAACAAGTCGTCATTGATAATCCCATCATTAATACGCCTTTTGATGAGCCGAAGCGCCACTTCAAGTTCACCGAAGAGGGCATTACCAACGAGATTATCGAAGGTGTTCGAAGGCCGAGCGCCTATTTCATCCCGATCGCAAGACCGCGGAGTAGAGGCAGACAAGCACAGCTTTCTTTAGATACCGAATGGACGGACGACCGGCTCAAGGAGAACGATGAGATCAATCGTATCCGTGCCCGCGTTGATGCATGGCGTAAGGGCGGCTATGTCGGCGTCACGAAAACCACTTCCCGCTTGCTTGAATATTGGAACAATCCTGACCGGGAGAAAAAGCTTTTCTTCTGCCAGATAGAGGCTTTAGAAACAGCCATTTATCTGACTGAGGTCGCGGGTAAATATGGCGATGCCTGGATAGAGAACAAGCTACGGGAAGTGAACGAGAGCGCCAACCCGCTCCTGTTCAGGATCGCTTTCAAGATGGCCACGGGAAGCGGCAAGACCGTGGTCATGGCTATGCTCATCGCCTGGCACGCCCTGAACAAGCTCGCCAACCCCCAGGACGCTAAGTTTACCGATACCTTCCTGATCGTCACACCCGGCATAACTATCCGCGACCGCCTTCGTGTGCTGCTTCCGAACGACCCGCAGAACTACTACCGTCAGCGCGATGTCCTGCCTTCCGACCTCATGGAAGAACTGAACAAGGCCAAAATCCTCATTACCAATTTCCACGCCTTCAAACAACGGGAGCGAAACGGCGCAGGCAAGCTTACGAAAGCTATTCTTACCCAGGGCGGAGAAAGTCCTTTCACCGAGACACCCGACCAGATGGTACGACGTGTCTGCCGCGAACTGGGTAATAAGAAAAATATTGTCGTCATCAATGACGAGGCACACCACTGCTACCGCCGTCGTGCCGAGGAAGAGGATATCAAGCTCAAGGGTGATGAACGCAAGGAAGCGGAGAAGCGAGAGGAAGAAGCTCGCGTCTGGATTTCCGGTCTCGAAGCGGTGAAATCGAAACTCGGCGTCAAGTTCGTCTATGATCTATCGGCAACCCCGTTCTTTCTGCGGGGCTCCGGCTATCCCGAAGGCACGCTTTTCCCCTGGGTGGTGTCGGACTTCTCGCTCATCGACGCCATTGAATGCGGAATTGTCAAGGTGCCGCGCGTTCCCGTGGCGGATGATTCGATGACAAGCGAACAGCCCACCTACCGCGACCTTTGGCTGCGCATCCGTGACGATCTGCCGAAGAAAGGCCGCAAGACCGATGCAGTCAGCGGAGAACCCAAGTTGCCGAAGGAACTCCAGGGGGCGCTTCACAGTCTCTACGGAAATTACGAAAAGTACTATCGTCTCTGGGAAGGGAACGCCGACGCCCGGGCAAAAGGCCTCACCCCGCCGGTCTTTATCGTTGTCTGCAACAATACGAACGTTTCCAAGCTTGTGTTCGATTATGTTGCCGGGTGGCAGAAGACCCTGAAGAACGATAAGACGGTCCTGGTCCCCGGCCAACTTCCAATATTCAGCAATGTCCCGCCTGGGCGGGACAGATGGAGCGCTCGGCCGAACACGATCCTGATCGACAGCGAACAGCTCGAATCCGGCGAGGCCATGAGCGCTGATTTCAAAAAGATCGCATCAGCCGAGATCGAAGAGTTCAAGCAGGAGTACCGCGTCCGTTTCCCTGGTCGTGACGCTGAGGGGCTTACGGACGAAGACCTTCTCCGCGAAGTTATGAATACTGTGGGCAAGCAGGGGAAACTCGGCGAACAGGTGAAGTGCGTGGTCTCGGTCTCGATGCTCACGGAAGGCTGGGACGCCAACACAGTTACTCACATTCTCGGCGTCCGCGCCTTCGGCACCCAGCTTCTATGCGAGCAGGTAGTAGGCCGCGGCCTGAGACGGATGAGCTACTCGACAAATGACAACGGTATGTTCGATCCGGAATACGCGGAAGTTTACGGCGTTCCGTTCTCGTTTATTCCCTGTTCCGGCGCCACTGAGCAGCCCAAGCCAGGCCCCACGCCCACGCATGTACGCGCTCTGGAAGACCGCATCGCCTGTGAAATAACCTTCCCTCGAGTTGAAGGCTACCGCTATGAACTGCCGGCGGAAAGACTTTCATACCGTTTCACAGAAGCATCAAAACTGGCGCTCTCCACCGCCGACGTGCCTACTCGCGTTCAACTCGACCCTATTGTCGGCGAATCGAGTATTCACACGCTTGAAGACCTGAAGAACCGGCGCGAGCAAGAGGTAGAATTTCTGCTGGCAAAGCTCGTGCTGGAAAATTATTTTAAGGATGACCAGGGCGGCAGCAAGCCCTGGTTGTTTCCGCAGATACTGAAAATTGCAAAGCAGTGGCTATCCGAGTGCGTTACCTTGAAAGACAACACGTTCCCTCAACTGCTCCTCCTTATAGAATTCGCGCACGAGGCCGCTGACCGGATATATAAGGCCATCGTTGCCGGCGACAAAGGGGAAAAAGCGCTGAAGCCCATTCTTAAACCCTACGATACCATCGGATCTTCCCGCTATGTGGACTTCGATACCACGCGGCCGGTGTATTCAACCAGACCGGACAAGTGCCATATCTCGCACGTGGTTGCCGATACAATCTCGTGGGAACAGAAGATGGCAAGCTCTCTTGAGGACATGGATGAAGTCATCAGCTACGCCAAGAACTATAACCTGGGCTTTTCCATTCCCTATACTATGAACGGCGAGGAAAAGAATTATTATCCTGATTTCATCGTACGGATAAAAACACCCTCTACCCCACGGGGAGAGGGCGGGGGTGAGGGGGCATCGGGGGACCTAAACCTCATCGTCGAGGTCACCGGTGAGCACAAGAAGGACAAGGCAGCAAAGGTATCAACTGCGAATACGCTCTGGATACCAGCAATCAACAACCACGGCGGTTTCGGCAGGTGGGCGTTTATCGAGATTACTGATCCGTGGAATGCGAAGAATGAAATACGGGCATATCTGAATAAAGTCGGCTGATTTGTATGATGTTGAGCTCTTAAATTGGATAGAACTTGCTTAAGCGGCATCGATAATATATTGTTTTTTAAATGATATTATCATTTTTCCAATTATGAGCCTTAAAGGGTGCATAATCGGCAAACGGTCGGTACTCACATTCAAATGTATTGACAAAACATGAAAAATTATCTAATATTCATACATAGACAGAAACAAAGCGTAAGCAGCTCACTGCTCGCTACGGAATTCCCCGATAAATTATCTACCCCCCGTTCGATCAGCCGAAAGGCCTCGGGCGGGGTTATTTTTTTCTCAGGAGGTTCCCATGCCGAGTGAGCCGGGCGTCAAGCGAGCTGTCGCTTTTATAGATGGTCAGAATCTGTTCTATGCTGCAAAGCACGCATACGGCTATACCTTTCCAAACTACGACGCCATCTGTCTTGCTACGAGTGTCTGCGCAAAGCAAAATTGGCAGCTCGCAGAGACGCGCTTCTATACAGGAATACCCAGCGTCCAGGATAAGCCTGCCTGGAACCACTTCTGGACAACAAAGCTCGCAGTGATGGGCAGCAGACCGGCAGTCCATGTTTTCTCACGCCCCCTTCGTTACCGCAATCAAACAATTACGCGTGCAGATGGTACGACTCAAACGATTCTCGTAGGACAGGAAAAAGGCATCGATATCCGCATCGCTCTCGATATCGTGCGCCTTGCCAGGGAAAATAAGTATGACGTTGCGCTGATCTTCAGTCAGGACCAGGATTTGACTGAAGCAGCCGAAGAAGTCCGGCTTATCGCGACTCAGCAGGCAAGATGGATCAAGCTGGCGTCTGCTTTTCTCGTCAGCCCGACGATTACCAACGGCCGCGGCATCAATCAAACGGATTGGATAAAGATTGACAGGCAGGCATATGATGCGTGCATCGACCCGCATGACTATCGACCGAAGAAGCCTTGATGATGTATTTTCAGTTTGTAGCTCGGAAGACGACGGCGGGGTGGGCGTTGGAAGGGAAAACGTGGGATGAGATGCCGGTGAAGTGTCTCACTCAAAACTCGACCCAACGAAATAACTATGATTAGCGCTAAAGACGTTATAGATATTTTGAATTACTATTGGCCGCATCGAAAAACGAGGCGGGGCATAATGCTTGGGTATATTGTGCTCGCGATCGTGTGGTTTGCGTACATTTTCCCACATTATGTGAACCATAAAGAAGTTGTCATATTCGCAACGATAGCGCTTCTTATTTTGTTGTTTGCAGGATGGCTATATTATTCGGGCAGGGTATTACTACCAAAAAGAAGATTCACGATCGTATTCTGTCTTCGAGCGGATGACCCAAAGAGCATTAGTTATATCAGGCAAGCTTTATCCATTCTAAAGAGAAAACTGGACGAATTAGGATTACTGAATAAGTTTAGAATTATTTCTATCGGTAGAGATATTGTCGTTGATCGTGCAACAGCACATGCTTATAGAGAAAAGTTCGATGTTGATCTTATCATTTGGGGTGACGTGTTTTGTGGATCGAAAGAGAACAAAGGCGTTTGTGATTTCAAGGGTCTTTCGTTTACTTTTAAAATACCAGGAAGAGTAGTCGGTAGCAATTTATCTGAAATATTCAAGGCGGATATTAATATCGCTCTCGTAGATCGAGATTGGAATATTTACGAGATCAACAATCTTCCGGATATAGAAAAAATATCGGCAAATTTGTCTGAAGTAATTATGTTTGTCCTGGGCATCATTTATTGCCAGTATCGCGAGTATGCTGAAGATTCCGTTATAATTCTTGAGCATCTTTTTCATCTACTCAAGTTGCAGTTTAATATGGATGAGAAACCAATATTAAATGAGGCAGAGAAAACAATAAGCATGACACCGCAGTTATTCAGGCATAGCCGCGTTCTTGGTATTCTATTAAATGTCTACAAGAACTTAGGAAGCTACTTCACAGAGCATCATGATTATCAGAAGGGAATATTCTACCTAGAAAAGTTCAGGGCATATAATAAGAAAGATATTGGTACAATCAGTTCTTTGGTACTGTGCAAATATTATCTTGGCAATATGCAGGAAGCAAAAGACCTAACTGATGAAATATGTGCTATCAATAGGAATCATGAGATATGTCTTACGAATCGTGGTTTTTGGGGAATCTACGACAAGAAATATGCGAGTGCTCTATATTTTTATAAGGAAATTTCAAAACGGGGAAAAGTTGTTAGTAATGAAATCATTATTAAAGTTCTTTCATTTCTCGATGAAAGAAAAACCGAAGTCCCAGATGAACTGGCATATGATTTTGCTGTTGGTATTTTGAATATTAAGTTCTGCGATGAGAGGATGGGCCGCGGAGATCTGAGAAAATTTGTAAAAAAAGCAATCGACATACCAGAATATAAGGAAATGCATGATTTTGCTAAAAATGAAATATTAGAGCCAGGGAAATTAAAGCGAAAACGAAAGAAATGACTGGTAGCACGATGAGATAGTTTCATCAGACCGCGAGATCTATCATAATCGATCCGGGAGGCTCCTAGCTAATGCCACCAAAAAAGAAATCAAATAGCACCACACTCATCGACACCGTCAAGCACAAAGACAAGCGGGTAAATATCCCGACCGAGGAGCTACGTGACTTTGTGAAGGAGGATGAGGCGAAGCCGAAGACGATTCTCTATCCCCGCGATCCGTCGCTGGACCCGCAGCTTGTGTGGAAGGGGAAGGACGAGCAGGATATGAAAGACCTCACAGTGCCTGCCGTGCCGATCTACATCCAGGAAAAGATACATCCCCAGGCGGTTATCGAAAATGTCCGCACCGAAGCGAAGAAAGACAAGCCCGAAGCCCAGGTATCGTTGTTTGCTGATTTTAATGGCATCAAGTTCGAGGACCTTATCGACTTCTATCAGCACGAGCAGAACTGGTCGAACAGGATGGTCCTCGGCGATTCGCTTCTGGTGATGACTTCTCTTGCCGAGAAAGAAGGACTCAAGGGCAAGATGCAGATGATCTACTTCGACCCGCCCTACGGCATCAAGTTCGGTTCCAACTGGCAGGTCTCCACGCGCAAGCGTGACGTGAAGGACAGCAAGGCTGAAGACGCTACGCGCCAGCCTGAGCAGATTAAAGCTTTCCGCGACACATGGAAACTCGGAATTCATTCCTATCTCACGTATCTTCGTGACCGGCTTGTGATTGCGCGGGAGCTGTTGACAGAGACGGGTTCCTGTTTTGTTCAAATCGGAGATGAGAACGTTCATCTCGTGCGAAACCTGTTGGATGAGGTGTTCGGAAGTGAAAATTTTGTAAGTCTTATCACTACTAAGAAAAGCGGCGGAATGGGTCAGGAGTTCGTTGACAACGTCTCAGACTATATTCTTTGGTATGCAAAGGAAAAATCACAGGCAAAATATAGGCAACTTTATACGGAGAAAGTTTTATCAAAAGGAGCCGGAGCGCGCTATAACCAAGTTGAATTAGAAGACGGAACAGTACGCCCAATTACAGAAGAAGAATCTTTGAGGCCACTACAGCTCCCAAAGAATGCACGCGTATTTTTAGGTGGTCCGCTAACATCCGAAACGCCGAGCACCTCGACTGTTTTTGAGTTCGAGCTCGAAGGTAGGAAACACTTCCCATCAAAAGGTGGCTGGAAAACAAATCGTGAAGGGATGAAAAAACTGATCTGGAGTAAGAAACTCTTTAACACAAAGGGATTTGTAAATTATAAGATGTATTTCGACGATTTTCCAGCTCTTGCACTCACCAATTTATGGGATGACACGATGGGAACAGCTGAGCAAAACAAAGTTTATGTTGTGCAGACTACATCGAAAGTCATTGAACGTTGTCTCCTAATGACCACCGATCCCGGTGACCTCGTGCTTGATCCGACCTGCGGGAGCGGGACAACGGCATATGTGGCGGAGCAGTGGGGCAGACGATGGATTACCATCGACACCTCGCGTGTAGCCTTGGCTTTGGCGCGGACGAGGCTGATGGCGGCGAAGTATCCTTACTATTATCTTGCTGATTCTCTTGACGGGGTAAAGAAAGATGCGGAAGTAACGGGCAAGTTGCCGCCGGATTATAAGACCACAGGGGACATCAAAAAGGGTTTCGTGTACAAGCGCGTGCCGCACGTGACGCTCAAGTCCATTGCGAATAACCCGGACATCAAAGAAGGCATGAAACGCGCGGAGATCGACGTTGCCATTGCGAAGCATGCGGATACCGAAACGCTTTATGATCAGCCGTATGAAGACAACAAGCGCATCCGCGTCACTGGTCCGTTCACTGTTGAAAGCCTCTCGCCGCATCGTGTGCTTACTACGGACGAAGAACGTCCTGCCACTGAAAAGGCGGCGCAGAAAGCTCCTGGCGCTGGTCAGTTCGAGACCATGATTCTCGACAACCTGAAAAAAGCTGGCGTGCAGAATACGGTCAAGAACGAGCGATTGAAGTTTGATCGCTTGGAGCTTTATGCAGGAGAATGGCTGCACTTTGCAGGGGAATATACGGAATTTCCCCCTCACCCCGGCCCTCTCCCTCGGAGGGGAGAGGGGGAAAAGAAAAGCCCGCGGCAGGAGGGAGAGGGTGTAACAAAACGGGTCGCAGTTTGCATCGGCCCGGAGCATGGGACTGTCGGACAGGAGCTTATCAAGGAAGCGGCGAAAGAAGCTCTTCGGGGTGTGGGGTTCGATCTACTGGTGGTCTGCGGTTTTGCATTCGATGCCTCTGCAAATGAGGCGGCTAATCAGTTTAATCCCGACGTAAAGAAAACGTCGGATAAGATTGTAGCCGAGGGTCAGAAACAGTACGGAAAGTTGCCGGTCCTTCTTGCTCGCATGAACCCCGATCTTTCCATGGGCGAAGAACTCCTAAAAAAGACTGGCGTAGGCAACCTCTTCATGGTCTTCGGTGAGCCGGATCTGAAGGTCAAGAAAGTAAAGGATGGCAAGATTACCGTCGAGATCAAAGGCGTGGACGTGTACGATCCCACGACCGGCCAGATACGCAGCTCCTCGACCGACGACATCGCCTGCTGGTTCATCGACACAAATTACAACGGCGAAAGCTTCTTCGTGCGTCACGCCTACTTCACCGGCGCAGATGAGCCGTATGAAAAACTCAAACGCGCACTCCGCGCCGAAGTTGACGAATCCGCCTGGTCCATGCTTTACGCAACAGTGAGCTGTCCCTTTGATCCGCCCGCAACCGGCAAGATCGCCGTGAAGGTGATCAATCATTACGGCGATGAAGTGCTGAAGGTATATGAGATGCGTTGATTTATCGACCGCGCCGCGATATCACCCGTGAGATAAGCGTTGTCGTTTTCAGTCTTCGTCGTCCCCCTTTTTAAAAACCAGGCAACTGATATGGTTGACAGTGTCAAGAGCAAAAAAGTTTCCTTGCCCCCTTTTTAATTTAAAGGGTTATATGTTTAACTTGCTCCAGGGCATAAGGAGGGACGGGGCCGACTTGTGCGACGTTTGA
>Ga0315281_10003107_pt1 | contig 24424 bp, 22 predicted proteins | sample YL17G07_0_MG_FD_204540 | JGI IMG/M metagenome (GOLD analysis project Ga0315281, IMG submission 204540) | Sediment microbial communities from Yellowstone Lake, YNP, Wyoming, USA - YL17G07_0 | ecosystem: Environmental > Aquatic > Freshwater > Lake > Sediment | place: USA: Wyoming | collected... | reverse complement strand
CTTTGGCCCCCCGAGCGCTCCGACAATCGCTGGAATCGTGTTGCTGTGGCCAACGACGAGGACGACCCCGCCAGCGGGCTGCGCCTTGACCGCCGCGGCGACCTCGGCGACGTGCGCCGCGGTGTTTCCAGAGTTCGCGACGACCATCGTGCCGACGCTAGTGCAGGAGATCCGCCCACAGGACCTGGCCGCGGCTTCGCCCGCTTCGACCACCGGAGCTCCAGTCAACTTCGTGCGGAGGAGTTGCGTCGTGATGACCGTCGTGACGTGCGCATCGGCCAGCGCGAGCGCAAGATCCCTGGCGCGTTGCGCGCCAGCCTCGCTCAGTATGGGGTCGGATTCCGTTTGCGAGGCTTTTTCGGCGTGCCGGACGAGGATGACGGTAGACGGCTGAGCCGGGGCCCGGGAGCCGAGGAGCGTGGCGGCCAGCAGGATCACGATAGAACGGCGCATTGGCACTCCGGGGAATGGCGAGGTCGCGGTTGATCCGCGCTGCGAGTAAGATGGTGGATCCCTTACCCCACGTCACGCATGGAACCGACTGCACCAATCAACCGACGACGGCTCGCCACCCGTGGGCGCGCATGGGCTCAGGCGCTGGCACGCGGTCTCGCCAGCACCGGCGTCAAGCCAAACCAGATATCAGTCGCCAGCATCGTCGCCGCCATCGGTGGTGCAATCGCATTCGGCGCTGCCAGTGGGAGGGCCGGCCGGCAGGCAGCGGTCATGCTGCTTCTTGCCGCGGTCGGCATTCAGCTCCGACTGCTGTGCAACATGCTCGACGGGCTACTCGCGATCGAAGGTGGGCTCAAGACCAAGACAGGTGACCTCTACAATGAAGTCCCCGACCGCATCGCAGACGTCGCGCTCCTGATTGGCGCCGGGTACGCGTTTCAGGGCTACGCGTGGGGAGTCACGTTTGGCTGGACCGCGGCGATGCTCGCCGTCCTGACCGCATACGTGCGACTGCTTGGCGGTTCGCTGGGGCTCAGGCAGGATTTTGTCGGGCCGATGGCCAAGCAGCATCGCATGTTCACACTGACATTGGGCGCGCTGGGCGCGGCGGTTGAAGTCGTTGTTCGGGGATCAACATCGGTACTCGCAATCGCGTTGGCCCTGATCATCGTCGAATCCGGCGTGACACTTTTTCGACGGCTGATTCGCATTTCGCACGCGCTCGAATCGCAGTGACCTCGTTCGTGTTGGCGTGGATCGCCAGAGTCATCTCGGGCGCGGCGGTTTGGGGAGCGATACCGTTCGAAGTTATCGTTCATGACACTTCCGAAACAGTTCGGCCGTTGTTCAAGCGTCGCCGACAGCGATGCGGTCCCCTTTCGAACGCAGCCCGACCTGTCGCACCTCTACTCTTGTCACACTCCTCCACCGAGGTGAACTCAGTGCGCACCGCCATTCGCTCAGCGCTGCTTTCCGTTGCCGGCGCCCTCATCGTCGGCATGCCGCTCGCCGCACAGCGGGACACCCGCAGCGTGCTCCTGGTTACGCCGCAGTGGTTGGCCCTCCACATCCATGATCCGAACCTCGTGCTACTCCACGTCGGCGACAAAGCGGAGTACGAGAAGGCGCACATCCCGGGCGCTCGATACGTCGAGTATCGTGAGACGCACCTGATGTTGGACCCTCTCACCAAACTGACGTTGCAATTGCTTCCAGACGATACGCTGCGTGTCCGACTCGCCGGCCTCGGCATTTCGCACGACTCGCAGGTCATCGTCTACTACGGAAAGGACCTCGTGTCGCAAACGACGCGGGTCATTTTCACCCTCGACTTTGCCGGGGTTGGTCGCGCGACGTCTTTGCTCGACGGCGGCATGGGCGGATGGATCCGCTCGGGAAACGCGACCACTGCCGACGTCGCACCAAGCACACTCGGCGCGCTTTCGGCACTGAAGACAAAGCCGCTCGTGGTGACCGCTGAATTCGTTCGCGACAATATCGGCAAGCCGGGGTTCGCCGTCATCGACGCGCGGGCATCGTCATTCTACGAAGGCGTTCAGGAAGGCGGGCCGAGCGACGCCCGAAAGAAGGGGCACATCAGTGGCGCGCTCAGCGTTCCCTTTTCATCGATCACCAGTGACAGTCTCGAGTTGAAGTCAGCCGATGATCTGGCAGCCCTGTTTCGCGATGCCGGGGTGAAACCCGGCGATACAATCATCGGCTACTGCCACATCGGCCAACAGGCGACCGCGATGCTCTTTGCCGCCCGGACGCTCGGCTACAAAGTGTTACTGTACGATGGCTCGTTCGAGGATTGGGCTCGCCGCGGCTGGTCTGTTGATGTTTCAACAAAGCGCGACAAGTGAGCCAGCACCGGGAGCGGCTGCACCGTTGTGATCGGACGAAGCGACCGTAACCGTCGACGCGGGAGGGCCGCTTTCCTTGATCCACCAACCTGCGGTCCCACAACTATGGCGACAAACGGTCCCCGGCATCAGATTCCGACCACGAACGTTCGTGTCCATTGGCACCACCTGCCTCCCTTCTCCCGGAGTACCCTGTCATGCGTCGTGCTACTCTTTTGACCGCTGCCGCACTGTTGATCACGGGCAGCAGTGCCTTCGCCCAGGCGAAGCCAAACTTTGGTGGCAAGTGGGTCATCCTGCCTGATTCAGCCGCATCAGCTCAGGGAATCCAACGCGGTGGCGCGGCGATGGGTGGGCTGAGCGAGGCCGTCACAATCACGCAGGGCGACAAGACGCTCACGATCACGCGCGAGTTGACCGTCGGCACGTTGACGAGCGTGTTCAACTTCGATGGCACGGAGACCCACCAGTCTCTGGACGTCGGCAACGGCAACATGGTCGACTTGACCCTGAAGGCGAAATGGGACGGCGCCAAGCTGCTGACGTCGACCTGGGTGAATATCCAGGGCCAAGGCATTGAAATCGTCCTCAATCTCTCGCTCGACGGCAAGGGCAATCTCGTCTCCGAGCACATTACGCCGGCGATGGGCAACAACGGCGGCGGCACCGAGATCTCGACGTACAAGCGCACGGGCGCGCCGTAAGGTTTGGCGGCCGTCAGGGTGACGCCGCGTCCCTCTTGCCAGTGCAATGCAATGCACTACATTGCATTGCATGAAAGACGATCAAGTCACCATCCGCTTGCCGGCCGAACTCGCCCGGCTACTGCGCGGCCGGGCTAAGGCGAGCGGTGCGCCCGCCTCACAGTTGGTTCGTGAAGCCCTTCAGGCCTACCTGGTGGACCAGAGCGGGAGCAACGGGACGGCGGCGTGGAATCGCATCGCTCCCATGATGGGGTCGATTGCTCTCGATCGTTCGGCGGTCGCGCATGACCCTATCGCTGCCGGCATCCGCGCTCATAACTGGCGCAAGTAGTTATCAGCGCGCGCGACGTGCTGCTCGACACCGGCCCGCTCGTCGCAGCGCTCGACGCTCGCGACCAGTGGCACACCGCGTGTGTGGCGCTGTGGCCCGAGCTCATTGCGCGTTGTGTGACCACAGAGGCCGTTCTCACCGAGGCATGCTACATGGTGGGACGCGGCGGCGCGCCAGCACAGCTGCCGGTCGATTTCACGCTCGCCGCCCGCGTTCCCATCGTGTCGCTTGATCACCCGGCGCACCGGCGAATCTCGGTGCTCATGGACAAATACGCGTCGGTGCCAATGGACTACGCCGACGCGACCTTGGTCGCGGTCGCCGAGGCGTTGTCCATTAGAACCGTATTCACACTCGATCGGCGCGGATTCCGATCCTATCGGATCGGTGCCTCAGGGCGCTTCGCGATGCTCCCCTGATGTTCGGGCGGGAGCTGGCCCGTTTACCGAGGACCGGTCGCCTGTCCAGAAGGAACCGCAGACTCTCCAGACTCGCGCGCGACGGTCGGCGTGACGCCCAGCGGCGGCTCCATCGCCGGTAGCCCAAGAATCTGGCGAGACCGATTGAGTGCGTCGTCGAGGTTGCCAAACAGATTCTCCATTCCGATTTCGCGCAGCGCCGCTGAGCCTGTCAGCGCGACGAGAGGCTGCATATGCACGTCAGAGAGTAGAACGACCGTGCCGTCCTGGCGGGCCTGGTGGACGACAGTCTTCACCGCATGCATACCGGTCGAATCGAGGGCGAGCACCTTACGCATTCGGATGATGAGCACTTGTGGCCGCGCCGCGACGGCTCGCAGCGTCTCCTTGAACGTTTCGGCTGCCCCGAAAAAGAACGGGCCGTTGATCTCGTAGACCTCGACCCCGGGCGGAACCCGCCGCCGGCCGACCGCGTTGGGATCCGTCTCGTCGCCCGCATCGTCGCCCGCATCGTCTTCAAGCTCGTGCGTCACGGCGCTGATATTGGTGACTTCGGCCATTCGCCGCATGAACAGGAACGCCGCAAGCACCATCCCCACGGGGATCGCCACGGTGAGATCGACGAGTACCGTCAGGCCGAAGGTCGTCAGCAGCACCGCGACGTCACTCTTTGGCGAGCTGAACTCGCCAAGAAACGCTCGCCACTCGCTCATGTGATACGCCACGACAACGAGGATCGCGGCCAGCGTCGCCATCGGAATCAGTGCCGCCCATCGGCCGGCGCCGAGGGTGACCACGAGCAGGAAGACTGCATGAGTGATGCCGGCGATTGGTGTCCGACCACCGTTCTTCACGTTGGTCACCGTCCGTGCGATCGCCCCGGTGGCTGGAATTCCTCCGAACAGCGGCGCGACGAGATTCGCGGCACCCTGCGCGACGAGCTCCATGTTCGACCGATGGCGTCCGCCAATCATGCCGTCGGAGACGACCGCCGAAAGCAGCGATTCCACCGCTCCAAGGAGCGCAATCGTGAACGCGGGCACGATCAGCGATTGAATCTGCGCCAGCGAGAGATGCGGAACCTGCGGGTGAGGGATTGACGCGGCGATGACACCGAAACGCGACCCGATCGTCTCGACCGGCAAATGCAACGCGTGAACGGCAACCGTCATGGCAATCAGCGCGACGAACGGACCGGGAATTCGCCGATTGACCTTCGGCCAGACGAGGATGATCGCCAGCGAGACGACCGCAACGCCGATTGCGGCCGGCGTTACGCCAGTCGCGTGCGCAAAAGTACTCCACTTTCCGATGAAATCCGGTGGTACCGGACCCATCTGGAGGCCGAGGAAGTCCTTGACCTCGCCGGAAAAGATGATGACAGCAATCCCGCTCGTGAATCCGATCACCACCGGGTGCGGGATGAACTTGATCGTGCCACCAAACTTCGCGAGGCCAAAGATGATGAGGAGCACCCCAGCCATCAGTGTCGCGACGGTCAGTCCGTCGATGCCATACTTGTGCACGATCGAATACACGATCACGACGAACGCCCCAGTCGGCCCGCCGATCTGGACCCGCGACCCCCCGAACGCCGAGATGATGAAGCCGGCGACGATCGCCGTCCACAGGCCGCGGTCTGGCGTCACGCCGCTGGCGATGGCAAAGGCGATCGCGAGCGGAATGGCAACGATCCCGACGATCACTCCGGCAGTGACATCGCGAAAAAACTGCGCGCGATCGTACGACGTGAGCGACGTGAAGAGTTTGGGAATCAGTGCAGAGCGTCGCGACGGCGTCATATCTGGAGAGAGGCGTTGAATTGCCACTCAAGATAGCGGGGGAGCGCGGATGCCAGAGAAATCCGGCCCTGCGGCCCGGTGCGGGGGCTCTTACCCGCTGGTGAACGGAAGATTCGCGCGGCGTTCGCTCTCCTGCTCGTCAGGAATCGCCAGCGAAGGCACGCTCGCTCGTCGCTCCACATTCCGCGCACGTGACGAAGTGGTGCTCGATCACGACATGACTGGTGACGCGCTCGCACCGCTCGCATGGCAGGTCGACGGGTGGCGTTATTGTCACCTTCAAGCCGCTGTGCGCGAGTCGAGCAGCCATCACCGCCGGCGGCTTTGCGCCAATCGGACAGAGACTGCCTGTGCACTTTTCGCCAATCTCGAGGCACACGACTTCGGCGTCCGGAAGATTGGCCTGTCCGTCATGCGACGGCCCATCGCTGATTACGACGTGTACGTCCCGATCGCATGCCGAGCAGAATATCTTGTGCGTTTCCATGAGTACACCTCCGCTGCGTGTTTCGGCCGTTCTCTACGCTCTTCTATGACAGCGCTCGCTCGACCGTTGCTCCCGGGGTCAACCTGGCGAGGATGTGGCGGGCCGGGGCCGCGTCCATCCCGAATAACGCCGTCGTCGCGATATCGGCATGCATGCAGCTTTCGGCGCGGATCGTGAAGCTTGCCATGTCCGTACGACGGGGTGCGGCAATTACAGGGTCCATCAGATGGTGGTAGCGCACGCCGCGGAAGCGAAAGAAGCGGATGTATGTCCCCGAGGTGGCAACGGCGGCGTCCGCGACGCGCAGTGATCCGACAGTAGAACGTGTGTCGTGCGGGTCGCGGATACCAACGGTCCAGGGCTCGTCATCAGGTGCGGTTCCAAGCGCATACAGATCGCCTCCGGCAATAACGACGGCCTTCGTGATCCCGCGGTTGCGGAGTGCGTCGATCGCCCTGTCGACCGCATACCCCTTCGCCACAGAGCCGAGGTCGAGTGAGACATCCGGGTCGTGGAACACGAGGACGGGGGAGCCGTGGTTCGCCCCGACCTCGACCGCGTGATACAACGACCGGCCTGCAAGTCTCGCCACTTGATCCGGCGGAGGAGGCCGGTGCCGATTCATCACGTCCCAGAGTCGAACCGTGGCGCCCAACGCGGGATCGTAGGCGCCGCTCGTCGCCGCAGACCAGCGCAGGGCCTCGGCGACCACGAGCGCGGTTGCGGCATCGACCGGAACTGCATGTGCCGCGGCGCCCAGGTTGGCCCGCCCGATGTCCGAAGTTTCGGTGAACCTTGTCATCGTCTGTTCGACCCACCGCAACTCAGCGAACGCGGCGTCGATCGCCGCCTCGGCGACAGCGACGTTCCGGTGCACGACCCCAACCTCGGCGATTGTCCCCATGACGGGGATCGAGCGTCGGATCAGGCTCGGGTGCGTTGCACGGCGGTACATCGCGACGGGGATCCCCGTTACGGCGAGCAGTCCGGCGCCGAACGCGAGGAACTTTCGGCGATCGACGGGCGCGCCCGCGTGAACGGCGAGGTCATCGTTCTTCATAGTGTTCTCCTGTTGCCTTGCACGTGCCGTGGCACGCACCACAGTTGCCGCTGCAGGTCTTGTCGCGGTAGAGCGCCGCGAACACCGCGAACAGCACGCCGAGTATCGCCATCCCGAGTATCGCGCGGGTCATTAGTCTTTCCTCATTATGTCGCGCTCATCAGGCCGGCGAACCCCATGAACGCCATCGACAGGGCCCCGGCAATGAACAACACGGTGGCCGTTCCCTTTGCGACCGCGGGAACATCGGCCAGCTCCAGCTTTTCGCGGATCGACGCCATCAGGATCAGCGCGAGCGTCAACCCAGCGCCGGCGCCGATCGAAAACGTCAGCCCCTCGGCGAATCCGTAGCCACGGTTCGTCTGGAAGATCGCCAGCGCCAGGATCGCGCAGTTCGTCGTGATCAGCGGCAGGTAGATGCCCAACTCGCGGAACAACGTCGGGCTCCACTTCTTCACCGCCATCTCGGTAATCTGGACCATCGACGCGATGACGATGATGAACGACACGATCCGCAGGTAGGGCGCCGTCGTCAGCACCCATTTGTTGAGAATCGTCGCCGAGATCGACGTGATGATCAGCACGAACGTGTCGGCGAGGCCCAGCCGGATCGCCGTCGCCACCTTGTTCGTGACGCCAAGAAACGAACAGAGCCCGAGGAACATCACGAGCGTGAAGTTGCTCACCAGCATCGCCGACAGGAATATCCAGACATGCGTTCTCATCGTGCGCTCCCCATGGCGACCGCGGCCGTTGACGCGCTGCGTTGTGCGTGAGCCGGCTCGATGACGATGCGTGCCGGCGCCGGCCTCATCCGCCGCTGATTCCAGGCGGCCAGCGCGAGGAGCACCAGGCCAAAGCCGAGAAAACCGCCGGGCGGCAGATTCATGATCACCCACGGTTCGAAGTTCGGGGGCATCACGCGCAGCCCGAACCAGGTGCCGCTTCCCAGAATTTCTCGCACCGTCCCGACCAGACACAGTCCGAGCGTGAAGCCAGCGCTCATGCCGATCCCGTCGAGCGTCGACCGCCAGACGGTGTTGCGCGATGAAAACGCTTCCTGACGACCGAGCACGAGGCAGTTGCCGACGATCAGCGGGATGAACGCGCCGAGGGCCTTGTGAGCGTCGGGGATGTAGGCTTCGGAGAGAATGTCGGCCAGCTGTACGAAGGTCGCGATGATCAGGATGTACGTCGCGACGCGCACCTCGTGCGTCACGACTCTGCGGATGGTCGAGACGACGATTGCCGACAGGATCATCACGAACCCTGTGATCACGCCCATCGCGAACGAATTGCTGACGCTGTTGGTGATTGCCATCGTCGGGCACATGCCGAGCAGCAGCACGAGTGTCGGATTCTCCTTCCAGATTCCCCGAAGGAGGTCCTCGGTGGCCGTGGAGCCTTTGACGCCAGGTACGTCAGGCGGCGGTTTCATGCGCATCAGTCTTTCCCCTTTCCAGGGGCCGCCGCGCCCGGGCTCGCCTCATACCGGGCGATCATCGGCCCCCATCGGTCCATCGACATGTTGATCGCCTTTACAATTGCCCGCGACGAGATCGTGGCCCCGGTGATCAGCACCACGGTTCCCTTCTCCACCGCCTTGGGTGACGCCTTGACGCCGAGGACAGGAACGACCGCGCCCTCGAATTGGCCGGTGAACGCCGGCTTGAGTACGCCGTCGGCGATGCCAGGCGTTTCCTTGCTGTCGAGGATCTTGATTCCGAGCAACGCACGCCGGGCGTGGTCATAACCAACAAGCAGCCGGATAGGGTCCGAGAAGCCGGGCCCGATCGCTTCGATCGCGTAGCCGACCGGAATGCCAGCGCGGTCGAACCCGTGATAGATCCGCTCGACCCTTGCCCCCGGCTCGACCACCGGGCGGGTTGCCGTCAACACATCCTTGTCGAGAAACAGCGTGTCGCTGCGGTGGGGAACCTTGAGCACTTCCTCGATCGCCAGCTGGAGTTCGTGCGACTTGTAGGCGTCGATGCGCGGCAGCGTGGCAATGTAGGCGAGGATGATCACCAATCCGGACACGGCGCCCGCCAATCCGAGCGTAAGTAGCAGCTTCCAGCTCGGCGTCACCGTTCCGACCGGGGCCACGGTGCCGTCGGTCACGCGCTCGCGCCCCCACGCGCGGCGAGCGATGTGCCGAACACCCTCGGCTGCGTCGCCCGATTGATGAATGGCGTGAGCGAGTTCATGAGCAGGATCGCGTACATCACGCCCTCGGGCAGCCCGCCCCAGATGCGAATGATCAGCGCGAGGCCACCGGCGCCGGCGCCAAAGATCCACCGGCCGACATTGGTCATCGGGCTTGTCACCGGATCGGTCGCCATATAGACCGCGCCGAGCATCAGCCCCCCGCTGAACAGTTCGAACATCGGCGTCGGATAGCGTACCGCGTCCGCGCCGTGAAAGATCATGCTCAGTACTGCAATCGTGAGCAGCATGCTCGCCGGCTGTCGCCAGTTGAGAAAGCCACGTATCGCGAGGTATGTCCCCGCCAACAGGATGACCACCGCCGCCGTTTCGCCCAGAGACCCACCGGTGCTGCCGAGAAACAGGTCGCGGACCGCCGTGTCCTTCCCCTCGAACTTCATCAAGCCGAGCGGCGTCGCGGCCGTGACGGCATCGACGGTGCGCGGATGCATGAACGGCCAGGCAAAGTTGTCGCCACGCAACGACCACCAGTTCCCTGAAAGCGCAGGCCAGGTCGTTATCGCCACGGGGAACGCTGCCTGAATGAATGCCCGACCCAGCAGCGCGGGGTTGAAGACGTTGTAGCCGAGGCCACCAAACATCACTTTGCCGACGGCGATGCCAAAGAAACCGCCGAGCGCTGCCATCCACATCGGAATTCCTGCAGGCAGCGTAAGCCCAAGCAGCAGCCCGGTGATCGCCGCCGATCCGTCGGCCAGCGTGCCACCCGTTCCGAACGCGCGCTCGGTGAGCATCGCACCAGCGACCGCTGCGGCAACGACGAGCAGCGCACTCGGCCCGAAGAAATATGTCGCCGCGACGAGCACCGGAACGAGACTACCGACCACGTTCCACATGATTACTGGCGTGCTGGCCGGTCCGCGAATGTGCGGAGACGCCGCGATGACCAATCTGCGGATCGCGCCGGCGGTTGCGGAGGTCACGCCGCGCCCACTTTCCGTTTGCGGATCGCGGTCTTACTCGCCTGGAACATCTGCGCGAGCGGAATCTTCGAAGGGCAGACGTACGAGCATGACCCGCAGAGCATGCAGTCCTGCACGTGCATTACTTCCATCTCCTCGTACCGCCTTTTGCGCGCGAGATCCGCGAGCATCGATGGATTGAGAAACACCGGGCACGCCTCGATGCAGCTCCCACAGCGGATGCACGGGTACGAAGTCGTTGGATTCGTTTGCGCGGCGGTCAACACGACGACGCCGGTGGTGCCCTTGACGACCGGAACGTCGAGGTTCGCCTGCGCCATGCCCATCATCGGCCCACCGAAGATGATTTCCTCGGCGTCGTCGGTGAGTCCGCCACACATGGCCAGCAGGTCTCGAAGCTTCGTGCCTACCGGGACGATGAGATTCGACGGTCGGCGAACGCCGGGCCCCGTCACGGTCACGATCCGCTCGAGCAGCGGCATGCCGGTGTCGAAGATTTCGGCGATCGAAGCCGCCGAGCCGACATTCTGCACGACGACCCCGAGCGACGCTGGCAGCTTTCCCGATGGCACCTCGCGCCCGAGTACCGTCTTGATGAGCATCTTCTCCGCACCCTGCGGATACTTCACCGTCAGCGGCAGGATGGTGATTTCGATGTCGGTCGGCCGCGTGCGCTCGAGCGCGGCGATCGCATCGGGCTTGTTCTTCTCGACGCCGATGACGACCCGTTTGGCGCCGAGCGTGCGCATCATGATCCGCGCTCCGAGGTGGACGCGCTCCGGGAACTCGACCATGATGCGGTGGTCGGTCGTGAGGTAGGGCTCGCATTCTGCGCCGTTGAGAATGATTGTCGCGATCGCGGCGTCCTTGGGCGGCGCGAGTTTGACGTGAGTCGGAAATGCGGCGCCGCCGAGCCCGACTACGCCACCGTCCTGGACCGCATGGACGATCTCGTCGGGCGTGAGCGTCTCCCAGCGCGGGACGATCCGTGGACGCGTCACCTGCGGCGAAAACCGATCGACCGCGATGCGGACTGCCGTATCCATGCTGCCGTCGGGATGCGGCCAGAGTCCGATCTCGACGACTCGGCCGCTCGTCGACGCGTGCACTGGCGCCGAGACAAAACCGTCAGCTTTCGCGATCAGGTCGCCGCGAACCACGTTGTCGCCTTCGCACACCACGAGCTTTGCGGGCTTCCCGGCGTGCTGGCGTAGCGGAATGACCACCTCGGACGGATACGGCATCCGACGGATCGGGAGTTGAGCCGTGGCGGACTTGAGCTCCGGCGGGTGAACACCGTGGCGAAAACCAAACGAGCGCAATGACAGGATCGGCATCTTTCGCCTACGAGAAGGGCTCCGCGCGCTTGATCCACTTGGCCAGATCCTTCTCTTTGGGACTGCGCGGGGTTCCCGGGTGAATGATGCCGACCGGGCAGCGCTCCGCCGCGAGCACGAGCTGCTGGAATGTGCCGGCGTCAGGGTCCTTGACCCTCGCCTGCTTGTTGGCGTCGTAGGCGAACAATCTGTTATTGAGGTTGGTGCATTCGTTACAGGTCGTGCACCGCGCCGAGTCGATGTATGGATCGATCGCCAGTCCTTCGTCCGCGACGTCGGTTTGTGTCGCGGACTTTGCCGCAGATTGAGCGGATTGCTGGGCGCCACTCGCCGAGGGCGCGGTAACGGAAGTCGGCGAGGCAACCGGCGCCTGAGCGACGACCGGTTCCGCGCGTGACGGTACCCCGCCCGACCTTCCATTGCCATTGACTGGCGGCGGCGGAGCGGCAACCCGTTCGGCCACCGATCCCCCGGCCGCACGCAGAAGCGCCTGCGCCATGCGGCGCGCCATCTCCTGAGGAACGGCCGTGCGCAGATCGGCAAGCTTGGCCTCGTACTCGCCACGCAGAGCGTTCACGGCCGCCGCGTGTTTCGCCTCGGCCTCGCTGACGAGGCGATTGCGCACCGCGGTGGCCGGATCGAGTCCGGCAAGTTCCTTGAGCTGCGACCAGAACTGCAGCCGCTCCTCGGCGAGCAGCACGATTTCCGGGGATACGATGAGCCGCGCCAGCCGGTTCTCCCGATCGATCATGTGGATGAACGGTGTCTTGCCCTCCCGATCCTCCGCTGCGAGATCGATGAACTCGTGGAACGCGACCGCGTCCTCGTTCCACCGCTCCTTGGGGAACGCGGTGAAGTGTTTCTTGAATCGACCCTCAGTCGCGGCCCAGTCAGCGATTGTCAGCGGCAACTCCATCTGCTTCGAGTGCCCGTCGTCGTCTGTGTACGTGAGCGTGTAGGTCGGCCAGCGATCGGCGACCGCCGGGTTGCCCTCAAGGCTGAGCGCATCGGAGAACGCCGGGCCGGCATCCGGGTCGAACGTCAGGTACGGAAACGCGCGCGACTCCAGCGCGAGACGTGAAGCACGCATCGCCCAGTCATCCGCGAGACCGTGCTCGACTGGACAGGGGGTGTAGAGGTTGAATATTGCCGGCCGGCGCTTCTGCAGGCCGCGCAGAACGCCGCCCACGAGATGCGACGCCGATGCCTGCGACGACTGATGGACGTACACGCCACGATGGGCGATCGCGATCAATGCGAGTTCCTTTCGCGCCTCGCGTTTACCGTGATGGGCCGAGCCGTACGCGGCCATGTCGGACACCTGGCCGGTGAATCCGCTCGTGCACGCCTGCCCCCCGGTGTTCGAGTAGACCTGCGTATCGAGCACGACGACGCGAATCGGTTTCCCCGACGCCATGAGGCGCGACAGGTTCTGGAATCCGATGTCAAGCATGGCGCCGTCACCACCCATGGCAACAATCGGCGGGCAGAGGTCGAACTCTTCGTCGGTGAAGTGCTGCCAGTCGAGCGATCCGAAATCGGCCTCATGGCGTTCGGCGTCGTACTCGCCTGAACGCAGCAGTTCGGCGCGACGCACCTGGATGAACCCGTCGGCCATCTTGCGCATGTGGCCCTCGAACAGACCTATCGCGAGCGACGGCGAATCCTGGAAGAGATGGTTGGCCCAGGGGAACGGATACGGGTTGTACGGATATGTACTGCCCCACACCGACGAGCAGCCCGTGCTGTTCGCCATGCCCATTTTGGCGCGGCCCTTGCCACTCGGCCCCTCTACGTAGCGCCACCGAAGATCTTCCATTTCGTGCAACGACCGGTTGAGCCGTTCGAGCATGGCGCGCTTTCCCCCCGCCATCGGCACAACGGCTGCTCCCGTCTGCGCAGCGGCGGCAGCGTCGAGGTCGGCATCGGCCGCGAGCAGCTCGCGGGCTTTGGCGTCGAGCGAGGTGATCAACTCGTCGAGTTGGTGCACGAACTTCTCGACACGAGGGATCATCAGTGCATGGATCGACGAAATGACAAGGTGAACCGCCGTCTTCTCACCGCAGCCCATACAGGCGCCATCGCCACCAATCATCGAGCGATAGCTCTCCTTCTTGAGAAGGAGGGTCGAGAGCACGCCGATGCCCTCGTCCACGTCGCGGACGTTGATGAACCGGTCGGGCGTATCGGGAAGCAACTTCCACAGCTCCCAGTTCTTGCGCAGCATCCCGACAACGGCCGGCTCCTGCTTGACGGTCACGAGCGCGCCATCCGGGCAGACGGCAACACAGAGATTGCAACCCTTGCATGCCTCGGGATTGATGGTGACCGAGAGCAACCCTCCGCTCCCGGCTGCCTTCGTCTCCGGACCGTCGAAGAACGGCGCTGTCTTGGCAATGGGAAAGTCGACGAGCGCCGCACGCACGTGCGCGTAGTCTTCGTCGAGCGCCGCGCGCCTGGTCTCATCCCATCCAAGTTTCGGGGCGACGTTGTTGTATGCGGTATCGAGCGTCGCGACGAACGACGTGAACGGCTCCGACTTGAGCACACGCCGTACGTCCTTCGCGAGGTGCTTTGAGACCTGACGAATCCGCTCCAGCGGCCTGCCATTCGTGGCGCTGGCGATCCCGATCTCGATCATCTGGTCGATGTCGATGACCAGGCCAGGAATCGCTGAGTCGGGGCACTGGGTCCAGCACTGCGCGCACCCAGTGCACTTGGCGGCGATGAAGTCAGGCACCTCGAGGCGAACGCCGGTCATGTCGCGCACCGCACCGGTAACGGCGGGAATCGCGCCGATCGCGGCGTATGGATCGGCAATCCCATCGGTGCCGATCTTGTTGAGGAAACAGACCTGTTCCCAGAACCGCCCCTGGTTCCCGATGCCAGGCATCGCGTCCGCTTCGTCGAGCGCATCGGGGATCATGGCGACGACGGCGTCGTCTTCACTCTCCAGCGAAAGCGACGAGCAGTCGATCGACCGCAGTTCGCGGAACCCGCGCTCGATGACCCGCGCGTTGTCGTCCACCACCCGCTTCCCGAGCCTGCCGAACTTCTTCTCGAGTTGCTGTCGGATCCCGGCAAAGAGTTTTGCGTCGTCGAGGCCATTCTCGGTGGCAATCGGTGAGACTGCAAAGAACGCTCCCATGAACGCCGCTCCTTGCATTCGATAGCGCAGATCCACATCTGAGGCCTCGGCGCCGGCGATGCCGAACCCGTCGAGCAGGTAGAGTCGGATCCTGCGATCACGCAATGCACGCCGCGCCGCCACGGGGATCGTGCGGGCGAAGACGTCGGGCGTCGCATCGCTCTGGATCACGAAGGCGCCGCCGTCGGCGAGGCCGGCGAGCGGGTCAGAGTGGCGGAAGACGTTGGGATCGGGCGACAGGACAACATCCACGTGACGGAGCTCGCAGTTGAGTCGGATCGGCTCGCGCGCGAACGTCGCGTAGAACGTGGTCGGCTGGCCCTTTTTCTCGGACCCGTACTTCGGATTTGCCTTGACGTGAAGATCGAGCAGGTCGAACACCGTTCCAGCGATGTTCTTCCCCATCGTGATCGCGCCCCATCCGCCAACGGAGTGGATGCGCAGTGACACGGCGCCCGCAGGAAGGAGGTTGGCGTTGCCAACCGGAGTCAGCGACATGTCGCCGAGCCGGGGATAGCTCTCGATCAATTGCTCCTGCCAGATCTGGAGCTTTGGGAGCCTCGACGCCGGCCGAATGAAATCGATGCCGAGGTAGAATTGACGCCGGCGTGCGCCGCCGGGCAGCATGTTCTCGACAGCGGCGATGATATCACCCGGCTGCAGATCCCGGCTTCCAAGACCAAAGCAACCGGAAAAGAAGTCCGGCATGTCGAACGGCTGCAGCGATTGCAGCGTCGGGTACGGCCGCTTCTCACTCGCCGTCTCGCGACCGTTCTCAAGCGCCTGGCCCATCGCCGCGCGCATTTCGCGCAGCAACGGCGGATCGACGGCGAGCGGCTGGTCGACCCGCTCGAGAACGGCGACGCCGCGTTTGCGGGCGAGCAGGTGCGTGACCAGATCGGCTGGAAACGGCCGGAACATCGTGAGGTTCAGCACGCCAACGCGCAGGTTGCGCGTGGTACGCAGATAATCAGCAACCGCCTCGGCGTTGCTCACGACAGAGCCCTGCCCCGCAATCACGAACTCGGCGTCCTCGAGCCGATACCCGACGGCGCGCGCATACCGTCGCCCGGTGAGTCGTGCGAATTCATCAAACGCGCGATCCGTCAGCTCGGCGATGTGGTCGAAGTAGAACGGGCGCTGCGCGGCAACGCCTTGCGCGTAGCTGTCCTGATTCTGGACGACGCCAAGCATTGCCGGATAGTCGAGATCGAACATCTCGGGGATCCGGCGGCGGGTGGCTCCGAAGACCATGCGCTGCGCGGGCGTTGCCGAGTCGATCACGTCGGCTGGATCTCCGAGGTACTCCTTGATGAGCGCGCGCTCGGGCAGTGACAGCGACTCGATGACGTGGCTGGTGAGAAACCCGTCCTGTGCGCAGATGCCCGGATTGAGCGACAGCTCGGCGACGCGGTGTGCGATGAGATTGAGATCGGCCGCTTCCTGCACATCCTTCGCGAACAACTGGAAGAAGCCGGTGTCATCCACGGCGTGATAGTCGTCGTGGCCCGCATGGACGTTGAGCGCGTGCTTGGTCATAGCGCGGGCGGCGACGTTGAGCACGTAGGTGAGGCGCTTGCCGACCGCCGCGTAGAGCGACTCGTGCATGTAGGCGATCCCCTGCCCGCTCGAGAAGTTCGCTGCGCGCAGACCCATCATGCTCATCCCGGTGGTCACGGCTGCCGCCGCGTGCTCGCCCTCGGGCTCGAAGAACAGCAGTTGTCGGCCGTTCACGTTCGGGCGACCATCGGCAACTGCCGCGGCCCAACCCTCTCCCATCTGCGTGGATGGTGTGATCGGGTACGCCCCGGCCGCTTCGCTCGCCGCGGTCTCCATCGCCACAACGGCGCTGCTGCCGTCCATGGCCTGTCGCACACCTGGGAATGGCGGGGCTTGGGGCGCGGGCGCTGCCGTTCTCGGCCACAACTTCATGCAAGCTTCCTCTCGCGGAGCGCCAACGGCTCCGCGTGACGCGGGGAACCGGCGCGAAATTGTGGCCCCTCGTCGAGCCAGACGATCGCCCCTGTGGGACAGCGCCGAATCGCGGCGTGATCCGCGGTCGCGTTTCTCTCGTAGTGCACAAGGGCAACGCCGCGCTCGAGCGTGACGAGACCCGGCGCGGCGTCAGCGACGCACTTGCCGCATGCCGTGCAGGCGGCGGCGCACGACGCGAGCACGCCGTCGCCCTCGACCAGGCTTCGACACTGCACGAGTAAACGTTGATCGAGCGGAATGATCTCAAACAAGTTCTTTGGGCAGGAGTCGACGCAGTCGCCGCACGCGGTGCAGAGCACCGGATCGACGACGGGGAGGCCGACCGGGTTCATCGTGATCGCGCCGAACTCGCACGACACCTCGCAATCGGCAAACCCGAGGCAACCCCAAACGCAGCTTTTGCCGCCGCCGGAGACGGACGCAGCGGCGCCGCAGGTCCGCTGGCCCCTGTACTCAGCTCGCTGCACCGCGACGTCGCTTCCGCCAGCGCACAACAATCGGGCAACACGTCGGTTCGCTTCGCCCTTGTCGACGCCGAGGTACGAGGCAATCGCCGCCGCTCCGTCATCGTTGAGGACGTTGCAGCCGGCCGGCTTCACCGTGCCGGCGACTGCCTGCTCGGCAAATCCACGGCAGCCAGGGTATCCGCAGGCGCCGCAGTTGGCGCCCGGCAACATCGCCGCAACGGCGTCGATGCGGGGGTCTTCCCAGACACGCAGTTTCAGGTAGGCCAGCGCGATGATGATGGCAAAGACAAGGCCGACGCCCGTCATGATCTCGACCGACCCGAGCATCGGGCTCATTGGGCGGCGCACCTCATGCAGGCGCGCTGGCTCCGCTCTGCGCGAGCAGCCACGTCGCCAGTCGATCGGTGGCGTCGCCCGGACCGGCGGACCCGAGCGCCTCGATCGCGGTGAGGGGAAGCGCCGGCTGCGCGCCGAGCGCATCGAGTTGGAGTAGCTCCTCTCGCTGCTGGGCGGCGCTGAGACCAGCGATCGTCGTCTTTGGGCGGTCCGCGGGCCGTCGCCAGACCGTGAGCCGCTGCCACGCCCCGGGGCCGGCCTCGGGATCGTGAAGAAAGCAGGCGGCGGTTTCAGGGACGAGGGCGGCGATCGCCGGTCCGTCATACGCCGCGAACCTGTCGAGCCCGGTGCCATCCGATGTCTGCAACACGAGCGTGCCCGGGGTGATGAGGCGCACGAGACTGGCCGGCGGGCAGTCGCCCTCGACCACGAGGGCGATGTGCAGCGAACCGTCCAGGAATTCGTTCAGGCAACCAACACGGAGGCTGGAACCCGGAACGCTGACGACGATCGGAGGCGCGGCCAGCCGCTGCGCTCTCCCCCATTGTTCGAAGCGCCACACCTGGGTGAGACGATCGTGGAGCTGCGGCATGTATTGGCCAAGCCGTACCAGATCGATGGTAATCGCCGATCCAAAAGCGCGACCCCAGCGGTTCAAGGCGCTGGCGATCGCGGCATGCGGCGTGCTGCCCTCGACGAGCCGGACCGCGAATTCGTCCTCCGAAGCGTCGGCCGAACCGCGGAGGATCTCGGCGGCGCGCGCGATACGGGTGCGCGCGATGCCGTCAAGCGCGACGGCGTGCGAAAGATCGGCGAATCGGGAAACGTCAATGCGCGACGCCCCGAAATTGCCGAGTTCCTGCCGGGCCCGGTCGACGCCATCGGTCGTGGCAAGCATGCTGACTGTCCGTGCGAACGACGTGCTGGCGGCCGCCTGATACGTCGCCCGCCGCGTCGCCAACGCGTCGAGGGCGAGTTTGACCCGATCGTCAGACTGCATATTTGTCGAGCTCCGCGTTGAGCAACGCCATGCGCGCTGCGGGCGACACCTTCCGTGGGCGCCGGATATCGTCGTACCTGGGCCTGGTCTCATCGCGAAAGAACACCCCAAGGCGAATTCGCTCACTGTCTTCGGCAAGTCGGCGACCCTCGTTGAGGTTCGCCGGATCGTGCACGATCCGGTTGACATAGATCGGCTCGAGCTCGGGCGCATTCACGCCGTCATCGTGCACGAGCAATTCGGTCAACGACGGATCGCGCAGCGCCCGCTCGTAGAGCGACGGCGTGTACATCGGGCAGCGCTGGAGTATTCGCACGAAGCCCAGCCCCTTGTGATGGTACGCCGCGCGCAGCGTGGCGTAGAGGTGCGCCGGGATCCACTCCGCCGTCTGGGCGACGAACGAGACGTTGGTGGTGCCGAGCATCGTGCTTAACGGGTTGAGCGCCGGAAGAAAACTGCCCGTTGGCTGGGTGTTCGTCATGAACCCCTGCGGTGTGGTCGGCGATGTCTGCTTCTTGGTCAGGCCGTAGATGCTGTTGTCGAGCAGCAGCGCGACCATGTTCATGTTGTAGCGGATCGCGTGCACCCAGTGCGCTGCTCCGATCGAGCAACAGTCTCCGTCGCCCATGACGACGAACACAGTCAAGTCGGGGCGATGCAGCTTGACGCCCGTCGCGACCGGGAACGCGCGACCATGGAGACCGTGAAAGCCGTAGGTCTTGAGGTAGTGCGGAAAACGACTCGAGCATCCGATGCCCGACACGAATACCGTCTGCTCCGGCTTCAGCTGCTCCGCAATCAGCAGGCGCTGCACGGCGGTGAGCACGGCGTGGTCGCCACACCCCGGGCACCACCGCGCCATCGCGCCTTCGTAGTCGCCAAGCTCAAACCGGCGGTCGTCGTCCATGCCAGGCATGCAGCCCGAGATGGCGCAGGAGAATTCTGTCATCGGATCCACCCGGTCAGCGTGGCTGCGTGCTTGACGTCGAGCGTCGCGACCGCGTCGCGCAGCCCACCCAGAATCGCGCCCGGACGCAATGGCTCGCCCGGTACCCGTGTCCAGCAGTCAACGTCGACCAGCGTTTCCGCGCGGAGGAGCCAAGCCAACTGTCCGCGTCGGCGATTCTCCCGCGTGATGAACGGTGCGTTCACGTCGTCGCTGTAGTTGATCTCGACTGTCATCACCTTGCGGAACCGCGCGAAGATCTCTGCGAGCCCCGGCTCGAGCGGCGAGAGGAACGTGAGGTGGATCGACGAGACGGACAGTCCCTCGGCGCGTGACCGCTCCACGGCCTCGTCGATCGCGCCCTTGGTGCTACCCCACCCGACGACGAGCAAGTCGCCGCCATCGGCATCGCCGTTGATTGCGGGTGGGATGAGCATTTGCTGAAGCACGGCGAGCTTCCGGCTGCGCATCGCCGAGCTGTGCTGATGGACGCCCGCGCCATATGCGACCTTGCTCCGTTCGTCGTGCGCGAGCCCGGTGACGGTGAACATTCCGCCAGGCTGCCCGGGAATCACCCGGGTCGACAGCCCCGTCCGCTCGTCCCATTCGTACGCCCGCTGTCCTGCGGGAACCGCGACGAGGTCCGGCTCATCCGCTTGCCACTCGTCGCCGAGCACGGGCCGCGGAAATGGCTGCACACCGGTCGCGAGATTGGCATCGCTCAGCACCACCACGACGGCACGGAACATCTCGGCCAATCGCCGTGCCGTGATGACGACGTGGAAGCACTGTTCAATGGTCGCCGGCGCAATCACGATCCGCGGCGCATCGCCCGGCTGCGCGAACAGCGCCGCGAGCAGGTCGGATTGCTCGACCTTGGTCGGCAGTCCGGTGCTGGGGCCGCCACGCTGCACATCGATTACGACGAGCGGAATCTCCGTCATTACGGCGAGCCCGATGAACTCCGTTTTTAGGGCGAGGCCGGGACCGGACGTGATGGTGAACGCCACTTTCCCGGCGTACGACGCGCCAATCGCCACTCCCACGGCCGCGATCTCGTCTTCCGCCTGGTGCAGTACTCCGCCAAAACGCTCAAACACATCGGCCAGAAAGTGCGACACCGACGTCGCCGGCGTGATCGGGTACATCGCGCACAGATCCATTCCCGATGCGAGGGCTCCCATCGCCAGCGCCTCGTTGCCGTTCATCACGACGAGCGCCTTGTCGGGCGGGTGCGTCGGCACCTCGACGCGGAAATCCAGATTCGCCTCGGCCCACGAGTGACCAAGTCGCAGCAAGGCGATGTTTCGTTCGTAGGCCTCTTCTGACTTCTTGCGGAACGCGTACGCGATCTGGTCGTCGATGCGCGCCAGATCGCGACGGTAGATCGAGGCAAGCAGCCCGAGGGCGAACATGTTCTTGCCCTTACGCGGATTCTCGTCGATCGTCAGGCACAGCTCTTCCATCGGCACCGGAATGATCCGATAATGGCACGACGCAAGCTCTTCGATCGCACGTTCCCAAGCGGCGCGGACGTCCGGATTCTGGTGCGTCGCCCACAGGTTCTCGACCAGAATGATTGCATCGTCGGCCAGTGCTCCGAGACGATGCCGCGACAGCAAAACCTGCTCGTTGAACGCGAGCACGAGATGCGTTTCGTCGCCCCAGTTCGTGATGGGTCCGGACCCGATCCGGATGCGATTGCCGCTCGCGCCCTCGGGCGTACGTGGCGGCGGCTGGATCTCCGCCGGGATGATCTCAACCGTCCAGACGCCGTTTCCCATTTTCGCCGAAACCGCGGCGAAGATCTGTCCACACTTCTGCGCCCCTTCGCCCGAATCGGATACGATCTCGATCGTATGCTCCGGGACGTGAAGGACGGTTGGCGCCGCGGAGGCATGTGAGGCCACGCCGACCGATTCGACGGTATCCAAAGCCATAAGGGGTTCGCTCCAGCAGGGGCCGCCTTGGTGCTCGTGGATGGTTACCGCGGCATATTCACGGTTGCAGTCGGGTTCTCGCCGGTTGCATGTAGGGGAAACGCTGGCCTGCCCCCAACCCTATCGCGCGCGAAACGGCCCGTGCCGAGATTGAGCCCGGCAAATCCATGCCAAACTTCCTACGCCGCGAGCAGAGTCGATGAGATGGCTGTCAGCGCTTCCCCTGCTCGTCGGTGTCGGCGGCGCGGCCGCCCAGTCTCCGGGCGCGGTGCGCCTAGATGTGCGACCGGGCAGCACGCTCTCGATCGATGGCAGTTCCAACTTCCGCAATTGGTCCTGCAAGGCCGCGACGTTCGAGGCGCACATCGATGTCGACACCACATTCGCGGCACGCGACGCACGCCAGCCCCTCACCGAGATCGTGCGCCAAGTCAGCGTGAAAGTCGCCGTCCGGGATTTCCACTGCGGCAATAGCGCCATGGAAAACAACTTGTACAAAGCGCTCAAGGCCGATGATCCGTCGACGCAATCGAACATCGTCGGCGTCTTCAGCGCGGTACACGGTGCGGCTGGCCAGGGCCCGACATTCGAGACCGAAGGATCGATCACGGTCGCCGGCGTGGAGAAAAGCGTACGAGTGCACATCGCCGTGGAGCGACTCGCCGACGGAACAATCAAAGCGCAGGGCGGCGTGCCACTGCTGATGACGGATTTCTCCGTGAAGCCGCCCACGGGGCTGTTTGGGCTTATCCGGAGTCGCAATGAAATCGTCGTGAAGTTTGATCTCGTCATCGCGGCGCACGCGGGGCCCGCCATCAGAAGCCGTTGACCGTCGCGGCACCAGCCCGACCATCGGGGAAAGCCTGAGGGAAATGCAGGGCTCCCTGACAGGTCGCCCACGCCGCCGCGCGTAACGTCTGTCGTGGGTCACGCACCGCCGGACGTCGGCGCGCGGGCTCAGCCGTGAATCGGCAACAGGCCGAGGAGGCGTACAATGCTGACGCGTGAACAACTCGTCACGCTCCACCGCTCGTTTCGGAACGAGCGCGTGTTGAGCGTCTATGTCGACGGCAGTGCAAAAGACCCCGCCAAGCAACGAGCCTGGCGAGTGGAACTCGACAACGGTCTCAACGATCTGCAGTCATGGGTTGCCGATTCGTCGCACGAAGAGCGCGAACAGCTGAACCGGTGCATCAGCCTTCTCGATGGAGCTATGGCTGGCCTCTCCGCGGGAGTGGGAACAATGGGATGGGTCGCCTTCATCGCTGCCGGTCGCCTGCGCGAGGTACATCACCTGCCGGTGCCAGTTCCGACACTCGCGATTTGGAGCACGGGGCCCTGCGTTGCTCCGTACGTTCGCGCATTGAAGGAAACGCGCCCTGTTGTTGTCGCCGTTGCCGACGCCCGAAAGGTGAAGTTGCTGTACTACTGCGTCGGCAAGCTCGACCGCGTCGAAACGCTGCGCGCGCACCACACGGTTGATCGCCCATCACATATGGGCGCTCCCCCGACGCAAGGCTTTCACGCTGGGACGCATGGCAGCGCCGGCCATGACTCGGCGCAACGTTCGCTGCTCGCCGGGAGAGACCGGATGCTCGCCGAAGCCGTCGGGCACATCCACGATCTCGCGGGTCCCGAGGGGTGGATCGTACTCGGCGGCATTCCGCGCGTCGTGACGCGATTGGCGCACGACCTATCAGGCTCATTCCCTGACAGGGTGTTCCTGTCCGACGGGTTCGACGTCCACGCGACCGGGGCGCAGATCGCAAAGGCTGCCCGGGAGGGCGCGTCTGCACTCCGCAACGCCGCGGACGCTCGCCGCCTCGCCGAAATTTCTGACCTGGCCCAGGCGGGCAGCGTCGGCACGATCGGCCCGACAACGACATGGCGCGCGCTCGAGAACTCGTGCGTACACGAGCTCTATCTCACGCATCGATTTCTCGAAGAACATCGCGCCGACGCCGAGGACGTCGTGCGGGCCGCGCTCGATCAAGACGCGCTCGTCGAGGAAGTCTCTGGTGAAGCGGCACTTCAGCTTGACGAACAGGGCGGAATTGCCGCCCACCTTCGCTACCGGACGGGCGAGCCGGAAGGGATGCTCGAGGCTGCAGTCAGCTCGTAGGCGGGGCTCTCGATCATCACCGAGATCGTGGCCCCGTTGGCCAGGGTGTTGTGCACGGGGCAGCTTCGCACGACGCGCTCGAGCATCGCCAGATGCGACTCCGACAGCTCAGCGGGCAACATAACGCGCACAGAAAAATGGCCGATGCGACTCGGGTTGGAGGCGCCGCGCTGTTCGATCTCGACCCGCAGCCCCTCGTACGGGAGCCCACGGGCATGGTGAAACTGTTGGACATAGAACGCGACACACGTCCCAAGCGACGCGCCGAGCAGTTCCGTCGGCGCTGGACCACCGTCTTCACCGCCGCTGCCGTCCGGCTGATCGACGATGATGCGATGCGATCGGATCTGGGCCGCAAACCTGAGCCCACCGTCGTGGGTTACGACGATTGGCTCGTGTGCAATGGGGCGGAGCGTCACCGCACAGTGCCTACGGCGACCGGTGCAGCATTCGCCACAAATACCCGTGAGGACGCTTGTGCCACGCCCGGTACATGACCCACGAGATCAACGCCGCGTCGAACACCAGGGCCCCGAGCAGGAGAGCGATCGGGATCGCGAGTGCGACGAGTGGAATCACGAATGGTCCTGCGCCCATACGACACCTCGATGAAGACGCGAGGCGGTCGATCCATTTCGGCCGTCACCGGGATGAATGCTGCAGCGTTCCGGCCGCAGCAATAGTGGAAACCCTTATCTGGACGGGGTCGCTGCCTGACGCCAGCGCGTGTGTCAGCCACAGGGTTGGCCGGGTCGTGCGGCACGCCAGCATGAGGCATCGATCGATGCTGCGACCAATTGGGCGTTTGCGAATATTCCCTCGAATCCAGCGGTTCGGCCCAACTCCAACGCGGCATGCCC
>Ga0315281_10003106_pt1 | contig 24425 bp, 26 predicted proteins | sample YL17G07_0_MG_FD_204540 | JGI IMG/M metagenome (GOLD analysis project Ga0315281, IMG submission 204540) | Sediment microbial communities from Yellowstone Lake, YNP, Wyoming, USA - YL17G07_0 | ecosystem: Environmental > Aquatic > Freshwater > Lake > Sediment | place: USA: Wyoming | collected... | reverse complement strand
CACGGTAGGATCGAAAATGATCTGGCTGGCCGTAAAACCGGCATGCATCAGCATCGCCATCAAAAGGCTGCCTCTTGTGTTATTCAAGACCCATGTCATGAGAATCGCATACGCCATCATTCCAAATATCCAGAATCGCGGGCCACCCAGAATCGTTATTTTAACAAACAGCGAAGCCCAAAGTAAGGAGACGCTGAATCTTAGAAGACCACTATCCCTACCACACGCTCGCTTGAATATTTGGCACTTCGCGTTCTAATCCTGAAACCTAGACTTGTCATGCGTCAACGGGCAGGGACTGGTGTTTTTCGTGTGATTGCTCTCTTGGTGCAAGAAACGCCGTCTGCGAGGGTGCTTCACTTCTTTCTAGCTTTCTGAGCAGCAGCTTTTCTGCTTGCGAAGAGCATGATGAATATGCCCAACAGTCCTATGGCAGTCGCCACGCTGGTGGTCTTTTCTCCAAAGATGTTTCCATCTATCATCACAATAACTCCTGTCGCAACTAATATGGCTGGTATTCCAAACAGCACATATTCCCATTTCCTCATTCCGATCTACCGCTCCATGTACGACGCAGGCCCGCCAATATCAATAGCAGGTACACCGTAATTTGAACCGTCCTGCGTCGTCGTTTGATTGATTCTGTGTGTGCGCACCACGTGACCCGTCACCAAAAGGCCTGAACGACGACGCTCCTGCGTGGTTAGCGGGGGAATCCCCTGACAAGCGTTCTTCGATGGACAACGAAGAAATGTGTTCTCGATTACTGCAAGTGATATGGGTTGCGATAGTGTTGTGCAGCGGCTAGTGATAGTCTGGCTGCTCTGGGTCCGGGAAAGCAAAGCGCTAGGAGACTTGCAGACAGGAGCCTGTTAGGTATGAATACATAGAATGTATTCCCAATTCTTGAAATGCTGGTCCTGGGCAGAGTAACCGGAGCGTGAGCGTATGCGGATTGTATCTCAGGCTATTGAAGCTGCGAAGAGAATGAGAATGCTGCTGCTTTTGGTGGCTCTCTTTTACGTTGGTTCTTATCTCGTTGGTTGGTATTTGATCAGTATCAAGTCACAGGTGGCTGTTGAGACAGCTCAGCTTGTCTCTGGAGCCGTTCTAACAGAGACACCATTCACTACCATACTCCAGTCGTTACGTGGAGGCGAGCTCGTTCAAGCGATTCTAATCACTTTCCTGCTGAATTTGACAACCGGAGCGTTCCTTTCGACGACGCTTCCGGGGATCATACCATTGGTCGGAGCGCTCGGTACAATGGCGATTACGTTGTTTAGAGGTTTCATTATAGGCGTCACCTACCCGGAGATCCTCGCCTCGTCACCTGCTGGCTTTGCGCTCGGAATGGGGACGCTGATCTTGGAACTGGGCGCCTACGTCTTCTCGGGGGCAGCCGGGATCAACATCGCTCTAGCCCCAATCCTACCGAGAAGATACGGCGTTCAGAGCAGATGGGCAGCCTTCAAGATGGCGTGGAAGGATGCCGCCAGAATCTACGTGATCGTGATCATACTTCTGGCTTTAGGCGCCATATGGGAGATGACCGGCATCTTTCTAGCTTTTAGCCTAACCTAGACATTGACTTCGCCAATTGAAGGCTCAGTATGAGTGCAGGTTAAGGTGATTCACATGCAGAATATTGACCCGTTGTACTTTCTCCAACCAATCATCACTATTGCGTTTAGCGCCGGTCTAGTCATCTACTGGAACCGCAAACGAACCTTCACTAGAGCTGTATTCGTCCTCTCTCTCCTAGCATATGCAGGAGCGATAGCAGTCAAAATCGTACTCCAGACCTTGACGTATGGTGCCTTTCTAGCGCTCTTCGGCAATAATCCTCCGGCGCTGGGCGCCTACTTTGGACTTCAAACGGTTCTCTTCGAAGTTGGCGGAGCATACTTGGTCGCACTATGGGCGGTTTCTCGAGGCAAGCTAAACCCCAAGGACGCTGAAGGCTACGGTCTCGGACTCGCGTTCTGGGAAAATGCGGGCTACTTGGGCGTTCTCGGCTTGTTCACGCTGTTATCAGTTTATTTGACGTTGGCTTTCGGCGGCCCGGCTGCGGAGGAATTCTATTCAAGTCTGATTAAGGCTCGATCGGATCTTTTCTATTCTGCAACGCAAGCCTTGCCTTTGGTCGGATACGGCGTGCTGGAGCGAGTGAGTTCGCTGCTATTTCATTTCTCTTGGGGATACCTTTGCCTTCTAGCCGCCTGCGTACATAGCAGGCGATACTTGCTGCTGGCCTTGCCAATGGGCCTAGTGGACTTCTTCGTCCCTTTTGCAGCTAGTCTGGGCATTCTCGTATTCGAATCGTTGATCTTTGCACTTGGATTAGGCTGTCTGGGATTGGCTTGGTTTGTCACGAAAGGATTGCGCCAAAAGTCCGGCGCGACAAACCCAGTCACCAGGAAGATTCATACTCGTTGATTGAAGTCTGAAAGCTCGTTGGGCTAAGTGAACTCACAGATGGTCACCTTTCTCGGCACGGACGTTACGCTATGGATAGTCTTCAATGCAATCATAGCTCTAATGCTCGCTTTCGATCTCGGCGTCTTAAGCCGGAAACCCCACGTAATATCCACCAAAGAGGCCGCCATGTGGAGCGCGGTTTGGATTGCTGTCAGCTTGATGTTCAATCTACTTGTGTCCACGCGGCTTGGTGGTGAAAAAGCCTTAGAGTTCTTCACGGGATACTTGGTCGAGAAATCACTTAGCGTCGACAACATGTTTGTTTTCGCCATGATCTTCTCCTACTTCAATATTCCCGCAATCTGGCAACCAAAGGTCTTGAAGTGGGGAATCTTTGGCGCCTTGCTGATGAGAGTGATCCTCATTTTTGCCGGGGCCACTGCGTTGGAGGCATTTCACTGGATGATCTACGTTTTCGGAGGAGTGCTTATTGTCACTGGGCTGAGGATGATGACCCAGAAGGAAACACACGTCGCGCCCGAGAAGAATCCTGTTGTGAGACTTTTCAAGAGAATTGTGCCAATGACCGGAGAGCGGCATAACGAGAAGTTCTTTGTGAAACTAAATGGCATAATATACGCAACGCCGCTGCTGATTGCACTTATAGTCGTGGAAACGACGGATCTTATCTTCGCGATCGATTCGATACCCGCGGTCTTTGCAATAACGACTGATGTCTTTATTGTTTACACTTCAAACATATTTGCAATACTGGGCTTGAGAGCATTATACTTCCTCCTATCAGGTACCATGCAACTCTTCAGGTACCTGAAGGTCGGACTTGCGATTGTCCTGCTCTTCGTAGGCATCAAGATGGTGTTGGCAGATTTCTACGAAATCCCGATCGTGCTCTCTTTGACCGTCGTGCTAGGAATCTTGGCAGTATCCATCTTGGCCTCGTGGGCACGGAGAGCACGGAACTAGGATATCACCGATTGTAGTGCGAATCGGCCAACTGGCATCCATGAAAGGTGAATGGCGTGAGCATGGAACCCCGGATTTCTGTGCGCACCATGCCCCGTCACACACAATGTCCTCTCCTGACTTCAAGGCGTGCTTCTAGCTTTGCTACTTGAACTCCTTCTCTTCCCACATGTCGTAGGCGGTGGCTGTGGAAGATGCTTGAGCGATTATGGCGAGTGCGATAGCTAGATGCAGAACGTTGATCGCCCAATGAACCGTTCCATCCGTGAACATATAGAGGGGAATACCCAGCAGCCCATCTAATGCCGCCATGCCCGGAGTGACTTTCGATATTCGCTTCACACGATCCGGCGCAGAAGTTCTCATGAGGCCACGATAGTTCATGATGGCCAAGACTAACACTGCAAGCCCGACCACAAAATGAAGATAAGGAACGCCAAACAATTCCGAGAATGCCGTTACGAAGAACTGTGCGAAAGCAAGCCAGATCAAGATGTAGAGACGTGCCCATAACTTCAACGCGTTCACGGAATGTGAAACTATCCGAGTAACCATAAGCTTTTGCATGCGCGATCGCGATAACAGGGCCAGTTCATTTCGTAGCCGAAATCATGGGTCATTAGGGGATTCCTCCCCTAACCCGTCAGACCGTTTTCGTGTGCTCGTCCCGTTCCCATTTGTCGTCATTCTTGATTTGTGTGCGGGTCTCATGATACGCGCGCAAAAGCGAAACCCTCAAACAATCTTCCAGACACCGCGTCAATTTGATGTTTTTGAGGCTGCTTCAAACATTCGAGGCTTTTCCTTGTAGAAATGCAACAAACCAGTCGCAGTTCTCGTACTTGTTCAAGGAAATTGATCCCTTTTCCGATCGTCCGAATGCAACTAGGCTAATTTGCGGGCAAAGGGGCAGTTTACTTTGGCGGATCAATTGAGCGGGGAAGTCCGCCGACGAATGCAACCTAGCAGGTGGGAACAGATGCAGCAGGTCCAGCAGAGCAAGTTGACTGGAGAAGAGGAAGCAGTCATCCTTCACAAGGGGACAGAGCCGCCTTTCAGCGGCAAGTACGACGATTTTTGGGAAAAGGGCACATACGTGTGCAAACGCTGTAATGTGGCGCTGTACCGTTCGGAAAACAAGTTCAATGCTGGGTGTGGGTGGCCTAGTTTTGACGATGAGATCTCTGGTGCTGTGAGGAGGATTCCGGACCCTGATGGGGTTCGCACGGAGATTGTTTGTGCCAGTTGTGGCGCGCATTTAGGTCATGTATTCCTTGGAGAAGGTTTCACGAGGAAGAGCGTGCGACACTGTGTGAATTCGATTTCTCTAGTCTTTGTCCCAGCAAACAGAAGCCACCCCTAAGACGCTCGAATTTGAACTCCCATTTCTGCGCGCACCACGAGGCCTAGCGGATCGCTTTCTTTGCCAATGCTATCGCGCCTAGGACTCCTGCCTGACTGCCTAGGGCCGCTGGCACGATGTACTGGTCGATTTGTTCCAGAATCGCCGGCACCCGCAGATACCCGTTTAGCAGTTGCTGAACGTTCCGCCGCACCATCGGAAAGAGTGTCGTCTGCTGCATAATACCGCCGCCTAGAATGATTCGCTGCGGGGAAAGCGTGCAGATCAGGTTCGCCAGTCCCAGCGCGAGATAATGCGCTTCCAATTTCCACGCCGGATGATCTGCGGTGAGTTCCTCTGGCCGGTGTCCCCATCTTCCAAGCAACGCCGCCCCTGACGCTAGGCCTTCGAGGCAATCGCCGTGGAAGCGACACGCTCCGCGGTAGGGATCTTGGTCTAAGTCGTGCGGCAGCCGGAGGTGGCCCATCTCCGGGTGAAGAAGTCCATGTAACAGTTGACCGTTGATCATTCCTCCTCCGCCGATGCCTGTGCCAACAGTCATGTAGATGAAAGTCTCCAGCCCTTTGGCAGCCCCCCAGGTCGCTTCGCCTAGAGCAGCAACGTTTACGTCGGTATCAAGCGCGACCGGCACTCCTAAGGCTCGACTGATTTGCCCGCGGAATTCTGTGTCATCCCAGCCTGGTTTCGTTGTGGTAGCGATGTAACCGAACGTGGGTGACGTGGGATTCAGATCTACAGGGCCGAAGGAGCCGACGCCGATTGCCGACAGTGGTTTTCGCCGTTGATATTGCTGGAAAAAGTCTATGGTACGGTCGATCGTCTCCTGAGGCGTTGTCGTCGCGAACGATATTTCCGCTTCAAGTTTATCGGGGCTGGAACCTATTGCGCACACGAACTTTGTCCCGCCGGCTTCAACGCCTCCATAAATCGACATTGCACGCTCCTCCTCAAACCATCACAAGAGACAATCCACGATGGCTCATTCGTTCTTCTCTTTGCCAAATATGCTATTAGGGTTCCCCTACGATCCGGCTAGGGGTGACGGCAGGACTTGGCATCAGACATTGTCCAGAGGACGTTTGCGGAATGGACGAAGGGCTTGAGCGGCAGAGATGCTCGGATCAGCATCTTCAACCAGATACGTGACATACCCTACGCCGTAATTCCCGAGATCAACAACCCTGTAGACGGACCGGAAGGGCTCTTGAAGCGGATGAAGGGCTCCTGCGGGCCCAAGCATTTCCTCTTGGGTCGCATGTTCGAGATGCTTCGGATTCCGACCCAATACGTAACCTACCCGTTTTCATGGAACGTCACATCTGTAGCGTATCCTCCGGAACTGAGGAAGTTGGCGGAAGATGTCCCCATCGGATATCACTTGGCGTGCAAGGCGAGAATCGAAAATCAGTGGGTGGTTGTCGATGCCACCTGGGATCGACCGCTCGCCCGCGTAGGATTCCCAGTCAACGAAAGCTGGGACGGAGTAAGCGACACCAGACTTGCTGTCGAACCGCTTGACGAAATAATCAACGAGAATGCTCAGGAGCGCATGCGTTTCGTACAGGCCCGCAAGTCCTCATGGACTACTGACGACCACGCTCGAACCGATCATTTCACCACCGCACTCAACAAGTGGCTGGAAGATGTCAGAAGAAATCCATCAAGTCAGATGGGCTAGTTCTTGCTTCCGCTTAATCGGAGTAGGCAAGTTTCGCTTGCCATTCACTTGGTTATTGGCGGTCTTTCAGAGAAGCTTCTGATCCAAGATATTGGAAGTATGGCGTACCAGATGTAGAATCTTATCGGCAAATCCTGAAAGGACCAGGACCAGAATTCTGGCAGTGCTGTCAAAAAGAAGAGGCCTGCCGTGAGGAAGAGGTAGTTTCTAATGCGCTTGTATCTCGACATCAGGTCCTGCGAAATAAGTTTCTTTTCTTCGAGCGTCAGCGAGTGGGTAAAGAATGCCAATATTGCCATCAGGCCGCCCAGGTCTAAAGCAAAGAGCGTGGAAGCATAGTCAAGAAGATCAGATTGAACAAGGTGTCCATAGCGGCTGACTAGATAGAACAAGTAAGGCTCCATCGACGCTAGGAACAGCATAATGACGTTCAGAATTACTATGGCTCGAGTTTCTATTGGGAGCACTGACATGATACTGGTGTAGCGAAGCCATACAGAAATCAGGATTAGGAAACTGAATCCGAAAGTGATTATGTCGCTTCTGATTTCGCCTGCGTTTCTTGGTGGGTTACCAAGTAGAGAAAGTGCGCCGATCGACAACGCGAGTCCGAATATCAAATCCGACAGGCTTTCGATGCGAGGCCTAGGATGCCGAGTGTTATCGGACAAGGCCGCAAGATCTCCTCTAATGATGACCATCAGGCATTCGTAGATAAGCTTGAGTCTGCGTCTCTTCGATCATGCGTGGTCGATTGAGAGAACAGGAAGAACGTTTTCTCATCATTGTAGAGATACGTACTATTTCTCCATGAGCCCCACGCCTTTATCAGCATGGATTGCCATATTGCATGCGAATGAGACTTACCCTTTGATAACAAGACTCCGCAGAAGGACGAGAAGAAGACGGCCAGGCCGCAGCGGGTTCAAAGTCCTACCCCTGAATCATCATAGTTTCGCAAGAACCCCTCCGTAGGCGCAAATCATTCATCCGCGCTTCTTCGTCTAGGCTCCTCCATGCTCAGACATAATATATGACAACACGGAGGCTCTTGGTCAGCATCGCTTCAAGGGAGGTGAGCTGCGCAATGCCCGAAGAAGAGGAGGAAGAAGAGGAAGACGAAGGCGAAGACGAAGAGCAGGAATACTAGGGGTAGCGTTTTACGTCTTCGCAAAACACTGCCTATTGTCATCCTGGTTGGTGGTCCTCGGTCCCGTATCCTCTAGGATCGAAACGTCATTAGATTAGGGGACGGAATGGAAGTCATCAGCAAATTCAGGGACGACGAATTTTACCTATACTTCATGGTCAGATCCATGGTGATGGGCCTGCTTGGTGCCGCAATCTTTTCGGTAATCATTTCGCTCCTTAAGACCTCAACGCTGCTATACGTACTTTCGATATCTGTCACAAACTTCTTCATCGTGCTGTTCATCACGAGGATGTTCGATAGACAGACGAAACCGCTAGTTGAATTGATTCTAGATAAACTGGACAAGTGGCCGAGAGTCAAGAACTTCCTCTTGAAAAATTTCTAGCACCTACGATTGAGTACTTCCGGCAGCTTGCCGACGGGGCAAGCTTCAGAGTAGTTGATGGATGGGTGAAGGGTGAAATCTTCTACCTGGCTGTGCAGAAAGTCCCAGCATGGTGATGATAGACGCCTAGGCTTCAGAGTTTTCACGAACGTGCTCGGATGGATAGACTTTCAGTACCCTGAATGCGAGTTGAACCGCGGGGCCGATAGTAACAGCACTGATAATCGTTCCCGCCCAGAATGGTCCTCCAAGTAACCACCCTAGGATAACTGCGGTTGACTCAAGGAGTGTACGCGACCAACGCAAGCTAGTTTTTCCTATCCGTGACAGAGCAAGCATCAGGCTATCTCGCGGACCCGCTCCAGCGTTTACTCCGACATATATCGCAGTGGCGAATCCCATGATCAATGTCCCTAGGAGGAGACATGTAACTTGAATCCAGAAGACACTGGGAATAGCGGGGACGAACGGTTTGAGTGCGTCAACCCATACGCCGATGAAGATCATGTTCGTAATCGTCCCCCAACCCAACGGCTCCCTAAGAATCACGTTCACGAGTACAGCTATGGCCGCCACGCCAATACTGGCCTCACCAAGTGAGATCGGAAGGTGGTAAGTGAGCGCCATGTGGAGAACATCCCACGGACTGAGGCCTAGGTTCGCTTGAACCATCATGTCAATGGACAACCCGAATAGCAAGAATCCAATCTGAATTACGAAGAAATCATATGCGAACCGTCTCCAGCCCATCCAACGGAACTTGAAAACCTCGCTAGCCACAAATCTCACCGGATCATGAGCGCGTTGCTGTCCCAGCAGTATAGAAAGATGACTCGATTCTCGTCTGATGGTCTGTCAACACTTAGGAGGGCTTGTTAGGAGAAAAAGTCGCTGAGAGATTAGGGCTCCTGCAGGAAGCCCAATGCGCTGCTGTTCACCCAGGCTTCGGCGGTCTTGACATTCTCACTCAACTTGATCCCATCGTAGTGACTTGGGACGGTGAAGATTACCTGCGGCACCGCCATAATCAGTAACGAGCTAAGCTAAAAGCTCGGATTGAATGTCGGATGATTGAGGCGATCACGATGCGAATCCTGTCAAGGATTGCGAAGTATCTTGGAGGCTTGGTTTGTACATTCGGTGGAGTGTACCTAGGAAACGCATACGGGGCAAATTACTGGCGGTTCGGACCTTTCAACCTCGCCTGGGACACCTTGGTGCGAGGAAGTATCTTGGTAATCATAGGATTCATGCTGATACGAGCTGGCAAGTAGACATCCTGTTCGCAATGTTCACTTTCTGAAGAGAAGCGTATCATTCCTTGAGGTTCTCGATCTTGACAGACTCTACGTGGTCTGCAAGCTCGAAACCGAATATCTTCGAATAGAAGTATAGCTCAGCCTCACGGGCACGTTTGATGTTCTCTTTGCGTCTGAAACCATGCTGCTCGCCCTCGAACGCAAGATACGCGTACGGTAATCCTTTCGCACGTAGGGCTTGCACCATTAGTTCTGCTTGGCTGGGTGTAACGATCTTGTCCTCAAGTCCCTGAAAGATTATCATCGGGCAGGAGATGCGGTCCGTGAAGTGGATCGGCGACCGTTCCCGGTACAAGTCGCGTCGCTCCGGGTAGGGACCTATGAGTTTCACGTTATAGTGTGACTCAAACTTGTGAGTCTCCTTGTCAAGGGCTTCCAGATCACTAACGCCGTAGTAGCTGGCGCCGGCCTTAAAGACGTCTCGGAAGGTGAGAGCGCATAGTGTCGTGTAGCCGCCTGCGCTGCCTCCTCGAATCGCAAGCCGGTTACCATCAACCAAGCCAGCCTTGAGTAGGTATTTTGCGGCATTGACGCAGTCGTCAACATCAACCGCGCCCCATTGCCCATGCAATCGCTGCCGATACTCGCGGCCGTATCCGGTGCTGCCGCCGTAGTTCACATCGACCACCGCGAAGCCTCTCGTCGTCCAGAACTGAACCGCCAGGCTCAGCGTTGCGTTTGTAGCTGACGTGGGTCCGCCGTGAGAGATGACCATCAAAGGCGGACGCTCGCCCTGTGGGGCCGTAAAGTCCCGGTTCCTCGGCGCGTACAAGAACGCATGCGCCTTCAGATCATTCGTCGTGGGGAACTCGATCGCTTGCGGCGTTGATACGTATCCCGGGTCGATCGTCATAGATCGAGAGTGATAGACGACATTGAACTGCCTTGTTGCGGCGTCGTATCGAACTATAGCCTCAGTCGTCGTTGGAGAGCCTGCCAAGAAAGCTGCACGCCCAGCCTCAGCACGGAGATACCATATGTCGGTGTAAGGATTCTCGATCGGCTTGAACTCGAGACTTGTCGTGTTCAGTTCTGCTAGATTCCAGGTTCCTTTGGTCGTGTAGGTGCATATGATCTGTTCTGGTGACGCCCAAGCGTACGTGGACAGTCCGAATACCCAATGAGGCCTTCCAAACTCTGCACGCATATCATGTAGCGGCTCAACTCGGCTTCCGCGCCATCGATATAGGTTCCACCAGCCCGTCCGGTCCGAGACAAAATGCAAGACCCCATCAGGCGACCATTCTGGTTGCACGACAGACTCGTTGAGGCCGCCAGCAACCAGCTGAGTTCGACCGAGAGAACCATCCGTGTTCACCTCGGCTACCCAAAGTTCTGTGCCATCCCAAGGCATATTGGGATGATTCCAAGTGACCCACGCAAGACGCGAACCATCAGGACTCAGACGAGGCGATGAGTAGAAATCGTTTCCAGAAACAAGCACCTTGCCGCTGTCTTTCCCGTCGAGGCTGAGGCTCACCATGGTGTTCACAGCATTTTGATCTGACTGGCTGTGATCTTCTCGGACGCAAATCATTCGACTCCGTCGATCGATCACTCCGTCTGCATACCGCATGTTGACTGTCGGAGTAACTGGCCGAGGCTCCATGCCATGATCGAGCCTGTAGATGCGCTGATCGGAGAAGTTCGAGAAGTAGACCGCGTCATCGGCGACGACAAAGCTTCCGCCTCCATACTCATGTACTGTGGTCCGAGCATTGAACGGCGGAGGCGTGACTTCCACTATTCGGCCATCAGGTGCCTGCTTCATCATCGTGAAGCGTCCCTGCTGCTCCGGGCGGAGTTCCTTCCAGTAGATCTCGCCTGCACGAACGGCTACCTCGGTAAGCTGGGTTGCAGAGGCAGCCAGCTCCGACGTGATCGGAGACTTCCAGGAACCGTACGGTACTACTCTCTGTTCAGACATTGAACGCACATCTCCCCAAGAACAAGGAAGCGTGAGGTGTACTAATCACTATTGCGCGTTTGCACGCAAAGCCTTTTCGATTGAATGCCACGCTGGAAAGCAAAATGAAATCAGGTTCACCAATATAGGACGTTGTGTTTCGCAAGTTGGAGGATGGCGAGGTGGGTGTCTGATCGTACTCGCGTGGTGGTCGTGGGCGCAGGTTTTGGAGGTTTATGGGTTGCGCGCACTATCGCACCGTTCAGTGTTGACGTGCTGCTCATGGATCAGAACAACTATCACACCTTCTTGCCTTTGCTGTATCAGGTGGCAGCAGCAGAGCTGGAAGCTGAAGAAATCGCCCACCCGGTAAGAAGCATCCTGCGTAGGTTACCCAATGTTCAGTTCGCGTTGGCGAAGGTAGAAGCAATAGACCCTATGGCTAAGTTGGTCAAGACAGAGAATCGTACGATCAGCTATGATTATCTCGTCTTGTCTACCGGAAGTGTACCGGAATTCTTCAAGATTCCGGGTGCAGACAAGTATGCGCTTCCTCTAAAGACGCTTGAGGATGGCATCGCCATTCGAAGTCAGATACTTGCCTGTTTCGAGAAGGCGGTGCATGAAACCGATCATAGACGACGCGAGCAGATGCTGACCTTCACAATTGTTGGTGGTGGACCAACTGGGGTGGAATTTGCAGGCGCACTTGTTGAATTAATTCGCGGGGCACTTGTAAGGGACTTCACAACACTCGATTTCCAAGAGGTCCACGTAGTACTTGTGGAAGCGTTAGGCAATCTGCTTTCCGGATTTCCGGAACGCCTTCAGAACCGTGCAGTGAAACGACTAGTCAAGATGGGAGTGGACGTACGCCTCTCATCGCCTGTGGCTGAGATCACACCAGAGGCTGTGCTCCTGAAAGATGGCACGTTCATATCAACTGAGACCGTTGTCTGGACTGCGGGAGTGCGAGGCAACCTCGAAGCCGACGTGGCTGGGCTTCCGACTGCCCGTAATGGTCAGGTACTCGTGTTACCGACCCTCCAAGTCGAGGGATATCCGGACATCTATGTGGTCGGAGACCTAGCACGACTCGAAGAAGATAAGGACCGGCTCCCAATGATCGCTCCAGTTGCCACTCAGCAAGGCGCTCACGCAGCTCGGAACATTATTCGCCAGATCAGCGGATTGCCACCTAAGGTCTTCCGCTATCGGGATCGTGGCAAGATGGTGACGATCGGTCGGAATTATGGGCTGGCTCAATTGTTCGGATGGAGCTTCACTGGATTTCCAGCTTGGGTTATCTGGCTTGTTGTGCATCTCTACAATTTGATCGGCTTTCGCAATCGCATCTTCGTCTTGATCGATTGGGCTTGGGACTACTTCTTCATCGAACGCGCCATCAGGCTCATCATTCCAAGGGAACGCATGCCACCCCAAGTACACATGCATCGCCGTCAAATGACATGATCACCCCATTCGCTTTCCGGCGACATTGTGAGTCCCACGACTCACATTGGCTGTCACGTTTGAAGACATTCCTCTCTTGCGGAAGACGATCATTGTCTTGATCCATCGCAGAACCCTGACTGGTTCGCACTTGGATTAGTTCATTGGGAATTCTTGTCATTCTTGATTGAGTAAGGTGAGGAGCCTTCGCGACTCCTCACACTCCTTTTCCGAATCGACCTAAGGACTATCCAAACTAGGAGTAAAATGAAGAGAGTATACACGACAATGTCGACGTATCTGAAGGCCTCCACGACCGTGCTCCACAATGCTCCGAGACGCCAGCCTAGGTACACCAGAATTATGTTCCAAGGCAAGCAGCCGGCGAGAGTACATATCGCGAATTTCCATTTGTTCATGCGATAGATGCCTGCAGGAAAAGAAATCAGCACTCTCGCAGCCGGCACCAAGCGGAGAAGAACCACAGCGGCGGTCCCATATTGACTAAACCACACGTCGACTCTGCGAAGATGAGCCGTATCAATGAAAGGTATCCTCCACTTGCCAGAAAAGAAAGGCTCTCCGACTTTCCATCCCAAATAGTAATCGATGAAAGATCCTATCAGGGCCGCAACAGTACTCCAGAGCACTACGAGCCAGAAGTCCAAGTCCCCACGAGAAACCAAGTAGCCAGCGAAAGGTAGAACGAGTTCGCTAGGGACGGGCAAAGCGGCGGCCTCTAAGAGCATTAGAACGAATATCCCCGCGTAACCTGCTTGGGAAGCCAGAGCAATCACACGTTTCGGCACATCTGCAACAAGTGAAATCAGCCCTTCAGCGCCTCCCTCGCCACCTGTTTCAGCAACGTCTTCGAGATAGTTCAGCGAAACCAGCACGATCGGAAACAGGATCAAGATGATTATCAGGAGATTGCGAACCCAGGTTTTCATGGTCTCGGCCTCTCACGTCTCAGAGCAGTGAAGGTCTTCGAGAAGTTTCTCTGGAATCAAACAGGTCAACTGCCACGTTAATCAGACGGGTTAACACACGAATAGCATCCATTCGTACTTGGTAGTTAGTCTTCCTTCAACACGTACTGATCGTATTCCCGTTCGAGCCTATTCTTGTGAATCAGTTCTTCCTCCGCGAGTTTGGAGAAGAGTTGGCCAGCGATCGGAAAGTAGTGTGCGAAAGGTCCAGTAGCCAGCGACCTATAGTGTTCGTAAGTGTTCTTTTCGCGTTTGGCAGCGAATAGAAGTATTGTCTGGTAGTCTGCGTTCTCTGAGAGCGTGGTCTTCTCCACGTAGTCCACTATCTTGAGGTCCTCGATTCGGGCTGTGGGTGAGCCCAGCTGTGAAACGTCCGCTTTATCTTGCATTATTGCTGTGAGTTTCTCCTTGTGGCCGATTTCGGCCTGTGCGAGTTCTCTGAGTAGACCCTTGGAGGAAGACAGGCTCGTCTTCTCAAGCGCCGTCGTATAGAGAGTGTAGGGTTGCTCTTCGATCTTGACAGCGCCCTCAAGGAGTGTCTTCAGGAGGGGTTCCGGCATGGCTGATATCTCACAAGTTCTCGTGATCTTCTCAACAGAAAAAGGTTGAGTTGTCCTCAGGTTCAAGTTCGGACGCGCGCGCACCAAGAGATACACAGTGAACGGTCGGCGATCCTCAAGCGAGCATGAATTGGGCACTTACTCCAAGCCTAGCAAGGGCCTAGGTCGCTCGTAGACCGGCTTGGCAAAAGTCCCGGCTTCCAAACTAATGACGACCACATATTCCGGCGTTTTGAAGAGCATCAGCGTGGCAGTCTCGAAGCATAGCAGCGAGTACCTGATCTTGCCCATGTCATCGTTCAGTTTGTCGGCGATCCCGAGTATTACCTCCGGGAGAAATTGAATGAATTCTCGGTCTTTCTCGTCTGTTGTGAGCGACCTGACGCCTTCTCTCATGCATGATTCCTTGACATCGTAGTCCGGTCCGGAGCCGACTACGCCGACGTATCGTATGTTCTTGTCAACAGAGAATATCGTATCAACGATCTGTCTTGCTTCCATGATTCAGAAAAGGTTCGAAGCACAATAAAAACTGAGCCGTCGGGCTTTCCCTTCAGGCCGTAATCTCATGTGTGCGCACCATGAAGGCCATACGCAGGCAGTTGCAGGCGGGCTGTTGTCGGTTCTCAGGTTTGATCGGGCTGCTCCATGGGTCTGTCAAGTAACCGTGACGCTTTTCGCTAGGTTTCGGGGCTTGTCTGGATCCAGTCCTTTTTCAACGGCCATGTAGTAAGCGAAGAGTTGAAGCGGGACAACATAAGCGAGAGGAGAAAGAAGTGGATGTATGCCGCTCGGCATTTCTATGAACTCGTCTGAGAGCTCCTTGATCTCTTGATCTCCCTCTTCAAGAACCGACATAATCGAGGCGCCTCGGGCCTTCATCTCCATGATGTTGCCAAGAATCGCTTTTCTGCTCGTATCCTTCGGCGCGACGAAAACGACTGGCACACCGGGTTCGATGAGGCTGATGGGTCCATGCTTGCTTTCACCCGCAGGGTACGCTAGCGAAGGAACGCAAGCGATCTCAAGGAGCTTCAGCCTAGCCTCCATGGCTGTGGCGGAACTGATTCCTCTTCCGAGAAAGACCATCAGGCGTGTGGCGGCGAACTTCTTAGCCAGATCTCTAACCTTCGTATCCTGTTCTGCGATCACTTGCTCGACAATATCCGGTAGCCGATGAAGCTCACGCTGGAAATCCTCCGACTCCGTATGCCCCATTTTCCCACGTTTCTCGCCTAGGGCGCACGCCAGCTGTGCGAGAACCGCCAGCTGACTCGTAAAGGTCTTCGTTGCGGCGACACCTATCTCAGGTCCACTCTGCTGCATCACAAAGGCTCTGGCAACTCGGGTCAGAGTGGAACCCAGCACGTTCACGATCGCGAGAATTGTTGCCGCCCTCATCCTTGCATGCTCAACGCAATGAAGCACATCCATAGTCTCCCCCGACTGGCTTACCGCAAGCACGCAAGAGTCGACGCCAATACAATCTCCATACTGCGAGACGAACTCGCTCGCGATTGATGGCACTGTGTCTCTTCTCGCCATGTTCGTGAACATGTATGAGCCGGCTAGGCAAGCGTGGTGGGAGGTTCCAGCCGCGACCATGTAGACCTCTCTCGCTCGGTCCATCAAGGTCGCCATGACGTCGACATATGGTCGTTGTAGCCTGAGTACCTGCCTGAGGCTTTTGGGTTGCTCGTAGATTTCCTTGAGCATGAAATGGTCATAGCCTCCTTTCTCGGCCATCTCCGGGGTCCAATCCACAGAGAAGGACGGTCTCTCCACCGCGGATCCATCATCGATCCTTCTCACACGCACTCGCTGCTGCTCGAGGATTGCCATCTCTCCGTTCTTCAGTTCAACGAACGTGTGTGTCTTGGTAAGAAGTGCTGTGACGTCGGAGGCGCAGTAGACGCCTTCTCCCTCGACTCCCACAACAAGCGGGCTCTCATTCCGCGCCAAGATTATCCTGCCGGGTTCCTTGGCGCAGATCACCGCCAACGCATATGAGCCCTGAAGCCGCCTAGCCGTTGCCAAGACCGCCTCTTCGAGCTTGCCCGACTTCTTGTACTCAGCCTCAACGAGGTGAGCAATGACTTCCGTGTCCGTCTTGCTCTCGAATACATGCCCCTGCTCGGTGAGTTCTTGCTTTAACTCGAGGAAGTTCTCGATTATGCCGTTATGCACGAGACCTATGGATCTCGTGCAGTCCAAGTGAGGATGTGCATTCGCCATGCAGGGATTTCCGTGCGTGGCCCACCTGGTATGGCCGATGCCTGCGGATCCGGGAAGGTCATCCAGATTCAGTCGTGCGTGAACTTCCGCTACTTTTCCTGAATCTTTCTTGAATTCAATGCGGTCCTCGAATACGGTCGCGATCCCAACAGAATCGTAGCCTCGGTATTCGAGACGTTTCAGACTCTCATGAAGCATAGGCGCGACGGACATATCTGGTCTGAGGACTGCACCGACTATTCCGCACAAGACTTGCTAACCTCACCGTGGCTGTTGTGATCCTATGTGATAGCGCGAGGCGTAATAAACTGACTTGGACCTGATTCCAGACCGGCCTTGCTTGATAACCGTTCTAGAATCTAGTTTGCAGGAAGGGCGATCAACGATCGTACGACATGCGGAAGGAATCGTCTGTAGTCGTGAAACAACTAGATGATCTCGACAAGCAGTTTGCCAGTCACTGGAAATCAAATTCGTTATGACAATTCTCTCGCACATTCATGATCTGCTATCCTGAATCCGTCGCAACAGCGCTCAGATGAGTCACCATACGACTGAGTTGCCCTTAGTAGGCAGCGACGCAGATATCGCTTGGAGTTAGAGTGAGTGGACGGATGACTTTGAATCTACTTGGAATCGCAACCACGGGCGGAGATGCCCCGGGAATGAATGCGGCTCTCAGAGCGGCTGTGAGAACAGCAGTCACAAATGGTCTGAAAGTCATCGGTTTCGAAAGGGGCTATGCAGGAATCCTCGCCAACGAATCCCGACTTCTTGACGCAAGATCGGTCAGCGGCATAATTCATCTCGGCGGGACTTTCCTCAAGACAACCAGAGCCGACGAAATGAGGACCCAGGAGGGAATTTCGAAGGCGACCGCGGTGCTGAAGCAGAACCGTCTGGAAGGCCTGATAGTGATAGGAGGTAATGGTTCGATGAGAGCAGCTTGCCGACTTCATGAAGCAAGCGGTATCCCTATCATAGGCATACCTGCAACGATTGACAATGACCTAGCAGGCACTGATGCCACAATCGGTTTTGATACAGCCGTGAACACTGGACTCGAGGCTCTTGACAAGATAAGGGACACAGCAACTTCTCATGAGAGGGTCTTCGTTGTCGAGGTCATGGGTCGGAACCGGGGTTTCGTAGCCTTGGAGGTGGGCGTAGGAGCTGGGGCAGAGGTAATACTCGTACCCGAGATCAAGTACGACATCGACAAGATATGCCGAATGCTCATCGAGAGCAAACGACACGGCAAGAGATCTGCAATAATAGTCATGGCTGAAGGCGCTGGAGACTCTACAGAGGTGACCGAGGCAATAAGAGAAAAGACCGGATTCGAAGTCAGGCTCACACGACTTGGGCACGTGCAGAGAGGAGGACACCCGACCGCTCAGAGCAGACTCCTTGCATGCGAGATGGGCGCGGCCAGCGTCGAATTCTTACTCGACGGCAAGAAGAAGCACATGACAGGAATCCAAAGCGGGCGCATGGTTCCGGTTGATCTCGAGTATGCGTCTACAGTCGAGAAACCCATAGAGGAAAGGCTATACAGACTGGCACTGGCGCTAGCGACCTAGCGCTGCATTGAATCAGAGCGCATGAGTATTGTGCACGCAGCAATCGCAACCGAGCGCTCGATGGGCGATGGAGTGACTGTAGATGAACATGTCCGTCTGGCGTGACGTAATCTCATCCTTGGAAGAGATAGCGTCACTCTATGATGAGGTTAATGAAACCATCAGCCTCGGACGCGCTAGCCGGGCCAGAACGTACGCCGCGCAGAGACTCATGGAGAATAGTCCGAGACTGGTTCTCGATTCCGGTGCGGGGCCTGGCAGCATGAGTGTGATTCTCCTACAGCGTGATCCACAGGCGGAAGTTGTGGCCCTCGACTATTCGAGCCAGCTTCAAAGAACCTGCAAGGAGAGAGTGAAGGACTATCGTGACAGGGTCCACTTCGTTCGTGCCTGTTTTGAACAGCTGCCATTCAGGTCAAGCTCATTCGATGCTGCCGTAACAGCATACGCGTTGCGTGACTCAACCAACATCAACCAAGCCATTGGCGAATATGCTAGGTCAATCAAGAACGAAGGGCAGCTATCAATTGTTGAGTTGGGAAAGCCAGACAACATGGTCAAACGATTCTTCGCTGTGATTTATGTCAGGTTCATTATGCCGCTGATTGCGAAGATTCTGATCTCAGGAAGACTTGAAGGTAACCCGTGGCGAATGATAGTGCCGACCTATCAGAACCTCCCAACGACACTTAGCCTCTTGGAAATGCTTGAGGCAAGGTTCGACTTGCTGGAAAAGAAACAGTTTCTCGCCGGAGGTATGTTGGTCATACTCTTGCGATCCCGCAGTTCATGAAGAGCGCGAATCTAAAGATACTTCCAGCCCATCAGGGGCGGTTCTATCTCCATCTGCCATAGGAGAGCTATCAGTTCACCTCGATGATGAACTTCCTCTTCGAAGACATGAATGAGGGCATCCTCAACAGTGACCTCGACAGTTTCACCTAGATCATTCTTGAGTGTGCATTTCTTCTGGAGTCCCTCTGAAGTCAGTGAGCCCGTGTATCTTCGCATGCGTCCTTCTACCTGCCTCATGTATGTTCGAATGTCTTCGATGGTCTTGTAGTCATCGAATCTTCGTCTCGGTCGGGGTTGTTCTTTCAGTAGGAAGTCTACCCAGTGGTCTATCGCGCCGAGGATGTGAATGAATATGTTTCGAAGGGAGTGAAAGCTAGCCTCCCGGTTCTTGACGAGTTCGTCCCACGGGAGTTTCGCAAGCGTGTCTAGGTATCGGTGCCTAACCTCCTCGTTGTAGTTGAGGAGTTCTCTAACGTCAACCATACACTTCACCACAATGAGCTTCGCGGTAAGCCGGCCGGAGTCTCGCTTTCCAGTATCTTTGTGCGCAAAACTTGTACTCGCTCCCTTCTTAGGATTCGCTGATCTTGGCCCATTTCGACGCCAGCTCATCTCTCCGTGGTCTGTAGACCTCTTCGAAGAAGCGGCTTTGCGACAGTAAAACTTCCTTCGAATATTGCTGAACGATCTCTACTGATTCTTTCCATGCTTGCGGGAAGATATTTCCGTATCTGTTCTCGATCTGTCGCTTGAAGTCATTCTCGGTCTGGAGTTCTCCTCCGATCGTGAAATAGGATCGACGTCCCTTCTTCGAGACGTATGCCATCTCGTCCCCTAGGAAGTATGCGTCTCTCGTCTTGTGAATAGGCTTCTTCCCAGCTTCCTCTAGGCTGCGGCGTGGGACTCTCCTTTCCTTGAAACCGCGTTTTGCCGCAGCGTAGAATATTGCTCTGTTGAGCCCCCAGCTCTTCGCCGCCACAATTGAAAGACCAAGTTCCTTTGCTCTTGCGGCCTGGAGCGTTGCCATTACTTGGAAACGGCCCACCTTCATAGGCTATCTCCATGGTGGATGGTATCACGAGATTCTCCTATATGCGTGCCTTGTTCGCCCGAACAGCCCTCGTTCTGCCCAAGTTTCGAAACCCGGGCAAGGGCGAGTGACTAGGCTAAGATTGCGGATTGAGCGTGTTGTACGAGAGCAGCGCGACGTAGATTAGTGCCGTGAATACGGTAAACCACTCGAGTAATGGCGTGTTGCTGAAGACGACGAAAAGCACGTTGATCAGAGCCACTATGAGGCCATAATAGCCGATCGGTCTTCGGAATTTCGAATGCGTCATCAGTGAAATGTTCGCCAAGATTAGAACAATCAGGTTAAAGACGAAGAAGGCGTTCGACCAGAACACGTGTTGTGTCATATAGTCTTCTGAGAAGACACCGATCATGATCAACGAGAACGCGGAGAAGAAGCCGACCACCTGAGTGGCCAATATCGTGACCTTTCTGTGTCTCTCGTTCGTGTACCATTTGTAGAGTCCAGCGAAGAAAGGAAACAACGCTAGGCCTGTAAGGATGCACCCAACATTGTAGAATACAGCGCCACTAGGGTTGAAACTCGAGTTACCCAAATCGCTTAGCCAGTTGTCGATAGGACTGAACGCGGTCGGAAACAGTGCTATTGACGTGAAGGTAAAAGCACAGTAGAACAATACGACGAAGATACCTGCGACAGCAAGTATGGGCCACCTGAGATTCTTTGACAATATTGGCTCCTCGCCCAATCGATACGTAGATGCGGCAAGATATCCCTTGCTTCGGCCTCATTCTTCACCTTATGCACGCGCCCCCAGAAGGCAGGCAATCACGCGTACCTATTAGAAAGAAGATCTGATGCTAGATAACGCATCTTGCAGCGTTCCACCTGAGGCGAGTCAAGACAAAAAAAGATGGTTGGCTTTTGAGTTCGCGTTGTCCTCGTATCTATTCCCGTTTGTGCCGGTAGTTGCTGAACAGGCTCTTGCCGTTGTCAACGATGGATTTTCTGGTCCTGTCGTTGCCAAATACGGCGCCCAAAGCGACTCCAACGCCGAGTGCGATCGCGCTAAGCGCGATGCCCTTCTTTGTGTCACCATTCATTGCTTTTCTTTCCCTCCTGTCAATGCGATTGCGTGATACATTACTGTTCCGAGATAAGAACATTATTGTGCACATCGACTGGATCGTGTTGATAAGGCTGGTTAATGCGGCCAAGAAATCACACGGACATTGCCGTAGACACACTACCGCAGTTAGGGATAACCACAAGCTCGGCACCAGAAAGGCCGCGTTGCCTGAATCCCGATGACAGCATGGATAGACTCGTAGTGCACGGTTCGACTTGGCGTCGCTAGCTGATTACGATCCCTGCGATTCGGAGAAGGATCGGCATTAGAGTTCCCAGAGCATATCCTGCTAGGCCGGAGAATGCGCCGATTGCCATGACCTCCAATCCTCCCTTGAGCATCTTGCCATGCGCAATTCTGGATTTGTAGACTCCTAGCCCAAAGAGCGCAGCCAACGTCAGGCCGACAGAAAATACGAGCGCGGTGTGCAAAGGCAACAGAAGATACGGAGCTATTGGAAACAGAGATCCGCCGAGATACGAGAGGCCCATGACTAGTGCATCTCTAGGACCAGTGTGGATTGGGTCCATCGAAAGCCCAAGCTCCTTCTCCACCATGGTTCTGATCCAAGACTTCTTTGAGGTAGTTATCAAGTCAGCTATCCTAGACGCGTCAGCGGCCGAGAGTCCTTCACTTTCGAAGAGTACCTTGATCTCGTTCTTCTCGATTTCCGGGATTGTCTCTACCTCATTCACTTCCTTGGCAATTGCCCACTGTTGAACTTCGTGCTCCGCTTTCGATGACAAGTACGCGCCGGCGCCCATCGATATGGATCCGGCAAAAGCTTCTGCGAGGCCTGCTATCAGGACGTAAAAGTTGTTGGTGGTAGCGCCAGCCACTCCAGAGACAACACCTAATGGTACAAGAAGTCCGTCTTCCGTGCCGAAGACAATTTCCCTAATTTGCGAAAGTCTCGCAATTCTTCTTCTTTCGTCGAAGAGTTTCTCAACTTCCGAATCGCCCATCTTAGCTTTCCCTTCGTCCAATGAGCTGAAAGGCTGCGAACACAGATTTATGCACAAGGTTCTGAACCGAGTATGACAGGTCAAGGCACCAGAGAGGATAGGTTGTCTCAAGCTGAGTGCTAGCGTGGATAAATCAATAGTAGATGGCTTGCAGAGAATCGTGGAGAAAGCTCACGTCATAACTGATCGCGAGCAAATGTAGAACTATCTAGCGGATGAGACCGCGGAAGCGGTCAGACCCAAGCCGGCGAACGATCTCGTCCTCGTAAGGCCGGCTGACACTCAACAAGTCTCTGCAGTGCTTCAACTTGTGAATAAGCAAGGTATCGCGGTCTTTCCGAGGGGTGGAGGAACAGGGTTCGCGGGCGGGGCCGTTCCGACTCGAGATGGCATAATCCTCTCCTCGGAGAGAATGAACAGAATCGGGATCGACAAGGACAACATGATGGCTATTGCAGAAGCAGGAGCAACACTTGAGAAGCTCACGAAGACCGCGAACGAAGTCGGCCTATTCTTCCCACCACACCCAGGCGATGACAACGCGCAGTTAGAAGGGCTCGTCGCCACAAACGCAGGAGGATCAAGAGCAGTAAGATACGGAGTAATGAGGAATCAGGTCAAAGCGCTCGAGATCGTCACCCCTGCGGGCGACATACTGAACCTCGGTGGGAGACTCCACAAGAACAACGTCGGTTACGATCTTATGCAGCTCATAATCGGAAGCGAAGGAACACTGGCGGTAATAACCAAAGTGACTCTACGACTCTACCCGAAGTTCGCGGCAACAGCAACTATCATCCTACCATACAGCAACCGAAACGACGCAACGTCCACAGTCCAGAGAATACTGCAGGAGGCAGGCACACCGCTCGCGATAGAGTACGTGGAAAGAGATCTTCTGGAGATGACAGCGAAACATATCGGCGAGAAATGGCCGGTCACCATCGGCGACCACTACCTCATCAGAATAGGAGCTGAAGCAAGTAGAGATCAACTCCTTCCACAAAGTGTGAGAATACGAGAGATATGCAAACAAAACGGAGGCTTCGAACCACTCTACGTCGAGTCACAGAGAGATCAAGACAAGATCCTGAGAATAAGAAGCAATATCTACTTCGCCTTGAAGAGTGAAACGGTCGACATTCTGGACATATCAGTGCCCGTCTCCGAGCTGGTGAATGTCATAGACAGAGTACATGAGATTGCGCAAGGGACAATCTCTTCCTACCAGTTTTCGGACACGCAGCGGATGGAAATCTGCACATACACATAATGAAAAGAGAAGGCGACACGCCGGAATACGTAGAAACGCTGAGGAACCAGCTATACAAAATCGCCATTGATGCCGGGGGAGTAATCACGGGAGAGCACGGCATGGGAAAAATTGGAACGGGCAGACTTCAATCGAGCCTTACTGAGAAAGAGATCGAGCTTATGACAGCGATAAAGAGAATCTTCGACCCGAACAACATGCTGAATCCCGGAACCAAGATACCGGTCTAGAACTCGGTTCTCCGTGCACTAGCTATCCTACAGAGGACTTGCCTTATGCACGCACATTGGTTACTCGATGAATCCTTCGTGGTCTGCCTCTCGATGTAGCGGTCACTTGCCTTGAAAGCGGGGCGGACGCTTCTCATGAAACGCTCGTATGCCCTCTCCATAGTCTTGGCTGTCGTAGACGCGGCGACGAATGGATTGGATCTCCTCAGCGGTCTCAGCGTCGATCGGATGACCTCCTGAAAGCAACCGGAATTGCTCCTTCAGGGCCCGAACGACCAACGGGGCATTCTTGAGGATCTTGCCGGCCAAGTCCCTGGTGAAGCGTTCAAGGTCGGCAGTTGGGACAAGGTGATTCAGGATGCCGGCGTTGAGAGCATCAGGGGCGCTGACGGGTTCAGCTGTGAAGAACATCTCCTTCGCCTTGTTAAGTCCGAGGACGTTGATGAAATGGATCATCCCTGATGCAGTGTAGGGGATCCCGATCTTCGCAGGAGTTGCAGTGAAAGAAGCGGTCTCACATCCGATCAGGATGTCACAGGAAAGCGCCAGATCAACTGCCCCGCCCCAGACACTGCCCTCAATCATGGCAATGACCGGCCCAGGATAATCTTGCACGCGCCGTAGCATACGCTCAAATGGGCCCCCGTAAGGAAGCGGGTCTCGACCGGGCTGAGGGAGTTCATTGACATCGTGCCCGGCGGACCAAACCTTCGCGCCTGGCTGGGCGCGCAAGATGAATACGCGGATATCAGATGCTTCAAACTGATCGAGTACGTCGAAAAACTCGTGGATGAGTGGAGCGTTGAGGCAGTTGCGTTTCTCCGGGTTGTCCAGAGTAATTATGCCAAGATGACCGTCCGTTTCGCTGAGAACAAGTGGCATAAGTTTCACTGTCCCTATGATGTCCTCGTGGGCAAAAGAATAAGCTTCTCTCGAGCGGGTGTCGGTCAACAGAGTAGCGTGTTCGTCTTT
>Ga0315281_10003104_pt1 | contig 24433 bp, 24 predicted proteins | sample YL17G07_0_MG_FD_204540 | JGI IMG/M metagenome (GOLD analysis project Ga0315281, IMG submission 204540) | Sediment microbial communities from Yellowstone Lake, YNP, Wyoming, USA - YL17G07_0 | ecosystem: Environmental > Aquatic > Freshwater > Lake > Sediment | place: USA: Wyoming | collected... | reverse complement strand
ACCATCGACCTCAACGTTGCTCTGGGCGGATGCTTGATACTGGTCGGAGTAGTATTGGTGAACCAAGCGCCTAAAACAGGCTAGAATTTCGCTCGGCGCTACTCGCGTAGTTGTGTCGAGATCGGTCGTGTCTTGTCTCTGATTCTTCTCAGCACGCCCATGATCAGAGAGACCTCTCTTCTCGAGATGATCGACTTTGCCAGAACGTTCCTGAACGCGCGGTCGGCCAGCCGTCTCCTGTGCAATGGAAGATCCGCGGCATATGCCAGCTGATTGAAGATGGCGGCCAATCGCTCCACAGACTGCTGCGATGGTTCGAGCGACCGCGGGCGTGTCTGCTTGACCTTGTGTAGTTCATAGAACACAATCGAGGCGGCGGTCGCGACATTGAGCACATTGTACTCGTCACTAGCCGGTATGCTAACGATCATGTTGCATTGTTGCAGTTCGCGGTTGTTGAGTCCCGTGCTTTCTCTCCCGAAGAGGAGCGCGACAGAACCAGTGGTTCCCGCGAGTCGCGAGGCAAGTTGCGTTGGATCGATGGCTGTTCTGAGAATGTTCCTGCTGCTCGTGCCTACGATCGCGGTTGTGCCGACCACATGGTCGACTCCCTTCAAGGCGTCTGAGAGTCTCTGAACAGTCCGGGCCTTCTTGAGAATCTCTTTGCCGTGCTTGGCGTATCGGTATGCTTCGTCCCCGATAGGCGTCTTCGGTGAGACAAGACAAAGGTTTGTCAGGCCAAAATTTCTCATTGATCGTGCGATAGAGCCGATGTTTCCCTCCTTTTCGGGCTCCACGAGCACTACCCGAAAACGCTGACGGAGCTTTCCTGGAGAGGAGGCTTTGCTCTTCACAGGAGCCGGATCACTCAAGGCGTCCACGCTTCATCATCGTGATCTCATTTGATAGCTGTTCGAGATCGCTAACCTTCAACTGAAACACGCGCACGTCTGGCAGCGAGGGGAGCGTTTGGTTCGCCGGGTCCATGTGCCCAAGGGACGTCTCAACGTACTGGCGAAGAACCTTCTTGGCCCGTTTTCTTCTCTGGGTGAACATGAACCTAACCATATCCAAGAAAAGCCGCTCACTCCTAACAGGCACTTCGGGACTTTTCTTTCGGATGACAACCACGGCGGAATCCACTCTCGGTACAGGCCTAAATGAATCCCTGCGAATCACTCCAGCCAGTTCAATTGAGGATTTGTGCTGTACCATAACGCTGATCCTGCCATACTCAGACGAGCCTGGCTTCGCCGCTAACCGCTCAGCAAACTCCTTCTGTAGCGTCAGCACTGCGCGGCGAAACCTCTTAGAAACAAGGAGAAGAACTAGCCGCGACGAAATGTAGTAGGGAGGACTAGAAACGACTTTGTTGAAGCGAGGTAACTTCACTTTCAGTACATCGCCCTGTATGATACGCAGCCTTCGGTTTCCCTCATGCTTGTGCCTCAGGATGGCTACGAACCTTGGATCCTTCTCGACGGCGATGACTTTTCCGGCGTGGGCAAGCAGCGCCTCGGTCAGGAACCCTTTCCCAGACCCAACCTCGAGGACAACATCCGACCTACGTAGGTCGGAAGAGTTCACTATCAGATCACGCGCGGCCTTGTCCACAAGAAAGTTCTGACCTAATCTTCGAAGTGGAGTACTGTCGAAGTACACACTGGAATATGCAGACTGCATGCTCAAACCCACATTACAGGATCCGTAGCGTGAGGGCTTTCGAAACGTTGTCACTCGGAACGTATCAGGAGGCGACAGCTCTCTTAATCATTTCACTATGCACGCGAGCGCCCGAGGCAGGGCGAAAAGAGATAGGAGAGCGTGCTGGGTTCGATAGTGTGCCGCTTTGCGTCGATGGAGCGTGTGAAACAAAACTCTGAATTGGTAGTCATGCGACTTTCTCGTTGTGAATCCTAATGCCAAGAATGTACACGCGAACGGGTGACAAGGGAGAAACTGGTCTCTTTTCGGGGGAGAGAGTTCCGAAGAGCTCCCTGAGGGTTGACGCGTATGGAGCGGTAGACGAGCTATCATCTTGGATCGGATACACTCGATCACTGCTTGATGACAATGAGATCGACGCCATACTGGAGAGAATTCAGCGAGACCTTTTCCTCGTGGGCGCAGAACTCGCCACGCGCCCAAAGGAGTCAAGTGCGCAGAAAGTGCAAGTCACCCAAGCTATGGTGAAGCTTCTCGAGGAAGAGATCGATAGACTTGATGCCGGACTGCCGCCGCTATCAACCTTCATAGTTCCCGGTGGAACCAGTGCTGCGGCCGCGCTGCAGGTGGCTAGGACCATTGCAAGACGTGCGGAGCGTAGGACTGTAACCCTCGCTCAGAGTGAGACATTGAACCCTGCGCTTGTTCCGTACTTGAATCGCTTGTCTTCCCTGTTGTTTGTGCTGGCTAGGGTCGTGAACATGCGTGCGGGCATTGAGGAAAAGAAGTGGGCCTCACGATCATTGTAGCGTTGAGTTCAATGATAGGTGGCATTCTAAGGCTTGGGCTTTTCCTCTTGGGGCCTCTCTTGGGCCTTTCTTCTTCTGCGAACAACAACTACAACTACTAGTGCGAGCAGAACGACGGCTACTGCGATCAATGGCATCGGAAGCTCAGCAGCAGCTACCTGGAGTTCTACCGGGAGAGTATCATCTAGGCTGTTGTCTGATTGGGTCCAGTCGAGGCGTAAGTCCATCTTGTATATTTGAGACGTGGCCTTTGAGTCCACATCAACTGTCAGGTATGCGGTCTTGGACTCGCCCGGCTGCATCGTTCCGAGGAAGTCTGTCAGAGTTCCTGAGAAGTAGTTGCCGACCCTCAGCTGTGCCCTAACCGAATCTGCAGCGATCGTTCCGGTGTTTTTGATCGTTATTCTTATGCTGACGCCGGAATCGCCCGCGTGAACAACCTTAGGCTCGACCTGGATGATTTCGAATATTACCTTCTCGCTCACGTAGATGGGGATCTGTCCAATCTCAACTTGGCCGTTGGATCCAGTCGAGTCGGTGACCAGTCCTAGGTTGTAACTCCCAAACTGAGCGGACTTGTTAATGTCAAGGTAGAAGTCTGCTTCGCTAACCTGTCCTGGCTGCATTGTTCCGAGAAAGAAGGCGTCCGAGCCTCCCGACGACGGTTTGAATGGGTCTCCCAAAACGAGACGTACTTGAAAGTCGGCTGTTGATCCTGTGCCCGAATTCACGAGCCACGCCTTCACAGCGATTTGGTTGTCGCCGGGGTACACCTTCGCAGGCACAGTGATGACGTGTTGAACACGAACGTCACCTGTCCAAACAGGCACGTCCACATTGAGAGTCTTCTCCACAGGCAAGAGCTCTCTCGCAGTCTTGTAATCAAGGATAAGCGTGAGCCTGTGAACTCCAGCGACTGCATCCGAGGCAACCGTCAGGGCAAACCGCAGAGTGAAGGAGAAGCCTGCTTGAATATCGCCAGCGCTCTGGTCAATCGTCTCGGCGGAAGCTTGGCTTCCGTTGACGTAGTAGACATAGCTGAACGGAGAGGCCAACACAAGCTTTGCATTGACTTCTCGGGCTGCTGCGTCTCCTGCGTTTGACAGGACAATCGACAAGGGGATGTTGGTGTCTCCTGGGTGTACTGATATGCCTCCCGTTGGATTGGTTCCCCAGTACACCGACGTGACGACAACGTCCGGCTGAGAAACGGCTTCAACGCTACTGACAAAAGGTGCGACCATGACCACGATCATGATGATTGACAGGACCAGTGCCCGTCGAGTCAAGATCTTGCCATCTCCAGCATAACTCGCATTGAGGCTCTTATTCGGCGTATATCAATTCTCCTGCTATTGTACTTCTATCTGATTCTAGATTGTTTGTTTTGACAGAGTCGCAATCTGCAACAAGACAAGACTGCTCACCAAGGGAATTAGCAAGTCGATCGCTATAGCATCGAAACCAACTCCAAGGTAGATAACCCGCCTAAGAACATCGTTCCCATATGTCCACGGCAGCATTCGTGCCATCGCCCGTCCTCCCGAAGCCAACAACTCTGGAGCCTGTGCCGCGCCTGCAAGTTGGAAAAGCGGAAATGTGATTGCGATCTCCAGTATCGTCAATGTCGAGGAACTCTGAGTCTTCGTGGAAAGCAGCAGGCCCAGAGACATTGTGAATACGGCCATCAAAGTGGTCGTCAGGTAGATCAGAAGTATCCTACCTCTTACTACCAAGCCAGTAAACAAAAAGATGACGAGCATGAGTGTTGTGCGGATCGCGTTGAGTACGACTGTTGCAGATATCTTGCCGCTGTAGATTGATAGAATACTTGTGGGTGTGAGAACCAGACGCGAGAAGGTGCCTCGTTCGCGTTCCCTTGTCGGTTCGATCAGGGTGCAGAAGCATGCGCGCCATCGTGGTCTTCCCGGCGCCGTTTGGACCAAGTAGACCGAACAATTCGCCCTGTCTGACATCTAGGTTCAGGGGATCTACAGCTGTGAGCTTTCCGAATACTTCCGTCAGTCCTCTTGTTGTGATCGCGTTTTCTGACGTGCCAGTTTCCCTCCTGTTCCAGAGTCCGTTGAGTTGCGGCGTTAAGGCCTTATGTGCTACCTAATGCGGGAAGTCACCATAAAGAGAGTCTGGACTCTTAGTGTTCGTGGGCCGCCTTCGGGTAGTTTTCATCTTCTAATTGGATCGTGGTGTGGTCAATCCCGAACTCTTCGTTCAGAATATCAATGAGTTTCGTGACCAGTTCTTTTCCGTTTGTGCCGTCTTCCACGACCACATGGCTACTCATGCAGCATATCTTGGTGTCGGCGATGGACCATACGTGAAGGTCGTGGATGTTCTTGACACCCTTCATACCAAGTATCCTGCGCTCTACTGCGGATACGTCGATGTGACTTGGGACTCCTTCGAGGAGAACGTTCACAGAGTCGCGAACTAGTTTTCCGGAACTGTAGAAGACCAGTACGCCTATCATGATGCTGGCTATGGGATCAGCTTGGTACCAGCCGGTGAAGAACATGATGAGTCCAGCTGAAATCGCCCCTACAGAGCCTAGGACATCGGCGACCACATGCAGGAAGGCGCCTTTGAGATTCAAGCTCTCATTTCTGGATCGTGCGAGAACTCCCGCAACAAGTCCGTTCGCTACCAGTCCGAGAACCGCGATAATCAGCATATTCAAGCTCTGCACGTCTGCGGGGCGCTGAATCCGTTGGACGGCCTCGTAGAATATGAAGATGACAACGGCCCACAGGAAGATCCCATTCAAGAAAGCAGACAAGATTTCAACACGATAGTAACCGTACGTTCTCTTCAATGTGACAGGTCGCTGCGCAAGCCAAACGGCAACCAAAGCATACGCTAGGGCGACGACATCGGTCAGCATGTGGAAGGCATCAGTCTGGAGAGCTAGGCTGTTTGTTAGTATTCCTCCAACCAATTCAATGACAAAGAAAGATGCGGTGATGCCCATGGCTACTGCCAAAGCTCTAGTGGTGGACGCGTGGGAATGCATGTGTACTAAGGACCTTGCTTCGATTCGATGGGCGAGCCAAGGTTATTGTCAAGCTCTTATACCTTGAGATTGCCACGAGTAAAGTCGTTAGCAGAGAGATGGATCAGTCGAAGAAGCTTGAACCAAATGGCAACTGCAAAAGCGTTGAGACCGTTCTTCGAGACAGGTTCACTACGAATCTATAACGCAGATATCTTGGAGACCGATGCTGTTCGAGACGAGACGATAGATCTCATTGTTACATCGCCTCCGTACGACATCGACATCAAGTATCAGAACTATGATGACAATCTGCCCTATGATCAGTACTTGGATTTCACCAAGAAATGGTTGTCGAAAGTCCGTAGTTTGGCAAGACCTGACGGACGTTTCTGCTTAAACATCCCGCTGGACAAGAACAAGGGCGGCCAACAGAGCGTGTGTGCCGATATCACCACGATCGCCAAGGAGGTCGGATGGAAGTATCATTCAACGATCATTTGGAATGAGCAAAACATCTCTAGGCGAACGGCATGGGGATCCTGGATGAGCGCTTCCGCACCCTACGTAATCGCTCCGGTTGAGACAATACTGGTCATGTACAAGACCAGATGGCAGAAGATGCGAAAAGGAAAATCAGACATCACACGAGATGAGTTCATTCAGTGGACGAACGGCGTCTGGAACTTTAGCGGCGAAAGCAAAACCAAGATCGGGCACCCAGCACCGTTTCCGGTCGAACTGCCGAAACGCTGCATCAAACTGTTCAGCTTCCAGGGGGAAGTCGTATTGGATCCGTTCCTCGGCAGCGGAACCACACTGATCGCATGCCTTCAGACCAATAGAATCGGAATAGGAGTTGAAATCAACGAAGACTACTGCCAATTGGCAGCAAAGAGACTGCGTCAACAAGGAGCGCAGCAGCGCGAACCAACGATTACTGGCGATGTAGAAGCATAGTGACGCTTGACGGCAAGAAAAGAAACAGGGGAGAACTCGGACACGTTCTTTCCATTTCGGTGCTCAAGCTGACGGCATCAGGTGTTTCCTGCGGAACAGAAAGAGGCTGCCTGCTAGGACTAAGAGCGAGGCCACAGCGACAGTTCCGAAGGAGAACTCTGGAACCGGGGTTGCTGGGTCTGGTCCCCAACTACTCCAGCCATGTATGATGCATTTTAGCCTAGCTTGAACTTGAATGCCTCCGATCACGTGTCCTAGATTGTACGTTTCAGTGAATGCGGTTGTTGTCGGCGTCGGCGATATGGAGACAGAAGGCAGCTCTGTCCATGAGGACCCATCAGTTGACGTGCGAACCTGAAAGTCCGTCGGATAGTGACTTGACGTGGGTGGGTCTGACATCTGAGAGAAGTTAAACTGTATCGCGAGAACGGTGTCACCTGAACCGTCGAGGGAATTTGTTATCTGAGGTGATGAATCCCATGCGTAGGCGTTCGGATAGAACGCCAATGTAACCGTGGCTAGAAGTACCACTACAGCTAGGATCGATTTTCCACTCATTCTTCTATCCTCCAAAGAATGTGCCCACTAGGGGGGGACTGTCGTGACTTAAACAGAGAACCAGCTCGAATGCAAAGTTCTCTTCCGAAGAAGCTTCCATTCGCAAACTCGTAAGGGAACTATCACATTCATCAAACACACTTCTGAAGAACTGAATCTGATGTTCGTGCGCGAGTGGAAAGCCCAACATCACGAATCGACTTTCGAAGAAGCGTCAATCCAACCATAAGCCACGCAATCGTTGTCAAGATACGCGCTGCACTGCCAATATCAGGTTGAAGCATATCAAGAGAGAGCGCATGCAGCGACAGTTGCAGTTGGGCATGAACCTGTTCTATGAAATGCTGAGGCGCCACCAAGAAGAGCATATCCACAGGCGAAGAATGGAAGACAGTGAATACTAGTGGAAGCAACCACGTGGCTGTGACCCATCTCTTAGACCAACCCTGAGTAATGGAAGCCAAGAGAACAAGGGGTAGCACGAAGTTCAGGTTCTGTTCAGAAACCCACGATCTTGTCAGAGAAAGCCCCAACATCACTGCTAGACCTGAAAGCACAAGGTCAGATGACCTGGTGACTGGCCTTCTCAAGAGCAAATAGTAGATCAGCATCAGAGAAGGTATCCAAAGATATCCGAGAAGGCTCAGCTCGTTCGTGGAACTGCTGATCCCGAATGGGATTAAGAGATTCATGGGTGAGAAAGCTCCGATGCGAACAAAGTGAACATCACAATTGTCAACGATGGGATTGATACTCCAACCAAGCGCAAATGGAGCAAATGAGAACCCAACGACTCCTAGGACGGGCACACAGTATCGGAGCGCACGGAGCCAGTTCTCGCGCTTTCTTTCGTAGAGAATGAAAAGGGGAAGAATGACTATCGGAATCAGTTTGAGTGCGATAGCCCCTCCTAGCGCCACAGCCGAAAGACGTCGTTTTCCCTGTGTCAACTCAAAGAGGGCGAACAACATCAAGAGCACACTGAGAGTGTCGAATTGCCCCCAGATCGCTGTGGTGTATACCACGTACGGATTGAACAGCATGAAACTAGTTGCGCTCTTTGACAAGGTACTATTCGAGGTTTCGGACAGAACAACTCTTCCGATGAGCAGCGCGAGAAGGATGTTGCCGACTATTATGGGCACTTTTATGGCAACGTTGTAGAGAATCACGTTTGGAAGAAAGTTGTAGCTGAGAAGGTACGACAGTGCTAACACAAAGCCCCAAGGTGGAGGGTATCCAATCCCCGGATACGCCTCTGGAAAGAGCGTATGTCCAAAGACACCGGAGACGTCTGCGGGAACGTAGGGTGAGTTCCCGTGAGCCACAGAATACCCGACCGTGAAAAACACTCGTCCATCGTAGGGGTGAGCCGTGAAAGCTCCGAGCGCCAGCTGAATCCCGGCGCTCAGAAGGATCGAATAGCGGATCCTCGACGTTTCCACCCTAATGTGCCTATCGAGTCGTCGCTTTGCTATTTTAGACTCCTGAATGCTAGATCAGTAAGGGCCTCGAAAGGCGACCCAAATAGCCAATATGCCCATTTTCCACCATGTTTCCACACTCGATGTTGAACAGCTCCCTTGGCGATGGCGAACTTGAGTTTGAATTCCGAGAATTCTGCGTCATACAGCAGCGAATGATCGATCAACCTCCAAGATGAATAGCGCCAATCTTGTTCACGAAGTCTGTGCTTGACCTTGTCATAAAGACCGGTCCCAGGGATTGGGTACGGAAGGCTGAACGAAACGTAGTCAAGAGGAAGCTTGGTGGCGAACTTGATCGTTCGCAGTATCGTTGAGTTGCTCTCTCCAGGATAACCGACGATGAAAAACCCGGCAGCCTTCAACTCGGCCTTCGCAGCTGCCTCGACGGCTTTTCGCGCTTGATCAACATCAATTCTTTTGTTCATTTGCCTGAGGATTCCGTCATCGCCTGACTCGATTCCGAAGAATACTCGTTCACATCCTGCCGCCTTCATCTCCTTGGCCATTTCCAAGTTGAAGCCGTCTACTCGTGAGAGGCACTCCCACTTCAGACCAAGGCCCCTATTTCTGATCTGTTGACAGATTTCCAAGACTCTGGTCGGAATCAACGTGAAACAATCATCGGAGAACCAAACAGAATCGTATCCAAATCCAGAAATCTGCTCTAGCTCATCGACCACGTTCTTGGCGGACCTAGCTCTGAATTGATTTGAGAAGATTGGTCGGCTGCAGAAATCACAATCAAATGGGCACCCCCGAGTTGTGATGATTGAGGTCTCCTCGCGGCCGAAGCGCTTCTTGAAGTATTCCCTGTAGCCGTCGTTGTCGAACAAATCTCTTGCAGGGAAGGGAATAGAGTCGAGATCGCGAATTGGAGGACGAGCAGGCGTTCGAATCGTCAACTTGTCCGTAGTGTCCGAATCAAGACTTGTTCTAATGCGGATTCCTCTGACGTTCGAGAGTTTCTTTCGTTTCAGATGTGCCTCTGCGAGTTCTAGCATCGTTTCCTCTCCTTCTCCGATACAGACGACATCAAACGCCTTCAGGTAGTCTTCTGGGAAGACTGTGGGAAGCGGTCCGCCAGCAACAAGCAGATCACAGTCATCTCTCAGCAGTCCAGCTAGGCGAAAGGTCGATGCACTCATAGAGAACATCGAATAGACTCCGATGATCGACGGGTTCAGATCTCTGACCATTCGAACGGCAGAATCTTCTGATTTGAAGGTGCAATCGACAAGGCTCACGGACAACCCATGATTCCTAAGGTGTGACGCGATATACCCGAGTCCTAGGGGAGGAAACCTGAACGGAGATCTATCCCTTAACGGTCGAAAGTACGGATAGATGAGAGCCACATCAGTCAATCAGTGCCATCTCCGACAATCTCAATCAAGTACTCCAGCGTCTGAGGAGTCTCCGGACAGAACAAGTCTAGTCCAGACCAGGAAATACGGTCTCTTACCACCTCTCTTCCTCTCACTATAAGCCATCCTCTCGATCGGCGTAGCCTGAATCCTACGTGGAGTGTTCGGGAATGTAGACTCGCCCATTCTGCTTGGGTCGTTCGCCAAGGTTCGATCTGTCCGTCATGCAACTTGATTCCGGTTGAATCCCTGTACTCGTCGAACAGCCTTCCACCTTGCTCATTCGCAAAGATGATGCCCTGTAGACCGTCAGAGGATAGCCCCTCAAGAGCGGCTTCGATCTCCAAACCTCTGCCGCCCCTGCGATAAGTGACAGCAACTCGTCCTTTCGAGCCGGATTCCACGTACTCGTTCCTCATCCCAAGCAGGCTAAGAGTGTCTAGCATCATGGTCGCCTCTGTACTGAACCTGCGCAACCCACGGTATCCTTTCTCCAGAACTTTCAGAAGGCGTGCAAGAGAACTTCCGCGTCGTATTGGAAATCCACGGAATCTCTTTGAAGCTATTCCATTCATTTCATAGATCTTGATTAGTGCTGGATTCTTGTCGGAATCGTCGACAAAGGTGTCCGCGCCAAGTGAGAATCGCGTACCGTCTCGGTACCTGCACACCGGAACACCGATGCCAAGGCCCTCTTCAACAAGCTCAAAACCGTTACAGACGATAATTGCGCCCTTCTGGAGCTTTGCTGTTTGAAATGTGTGTGGTCGAGAGTCGGCGTAGAATCGGAGTGCAATTTTCGTGTCAAACACGAGATCAATCTTCTCGTCAAGCCCCAGCCGTCTCATTCCGCCTATGCTCCAAAGGGCTATCGGAGTCCAAGAGTTCTCCTTGTGGTTACGAGATAATGTCAGTGCAAATAGTAGTAGGCATAGAAGGCGATTCCGAGGATTACCGTTGAAGTCCACACTGAGAAAGTTGACCGCATAGTCCATTTCAACTGCAATGAACCAATTGTCCTATGGTAGATAGCACTGATCGCGAGAGCCAACGTCAAGACGCCGCCCAAAACATGCAAAGCCGTGATGACTGGACCAAGCGTGGAAGCCCTGAACGCTCCGATGTTGAGGAGCAATGACGGGGCCATCCAAAGAATCAGTGCTCCAAACTGGATAATGACAGCCGATTTCATAAGGCGACCGTGAGTTTTGAGTTTCGATGCTCTCACAAAGTACACTCCGGCCAACAACAAAGAGAGCACGACTATCTGTACGATGAGATTCAAGTCTGCCGCGTAAGGTGCACTGTTTCCAAGAAAGCCCAATCGTGCCACTATGAGCGGCCTTGGCCAAGATGCATTTAAGGGTTCATCGGGGGAACGGGTCGTTCCGCACGCCAACACAAGTCGTATACTGGGCATCCGATGCATTTCTGGGCCGATGTGCGCTCGCTTGGAGAGCGAGAGGAGTGGACTCAATGTGAGCATCAATTCTTCCAAAGCGCGCGGCGATACTCCAACGTTTGCAAACGGCATAATCTATCTTGATCATGCGGCCGGATCAGTGCCCCCTATCCAAGTTCTTGACGCAACGAGAGACTACTTGAATGAACTGGGCAAACTCGGCCTCGTCAACCCTGCCTTCTATGAGAAGGCGTCGGAGACGACGAAGGAGACGAAGAAGAAACTTGCTAGGTTCATCAACGCAGCCCACATGGATGAGATCGGCCTGACCAAGAGCGGTTCAGAGTCGATCGGACAGGTGATCAACGGCCTAGACTGGAAGAAAGGCGACGAAGTCGTCACATCCGTGCTTGAAATCGTCCCCGGCTACCTTCCTCTGGTCAGGCTTTCAAAACAGAAGGGCGTCAAACTGCGCACGGTAGGCATAAGCAAACGTGGCCTCGTGAACCTAGAAGCGCTTGGACGGGCGATTAACAAGAGAACTCGATTAGTCGTTCTGATGCAACTATCAAACTCACTGGGAACCCTTCAGCCCCTAGAAGAGGCAAAGAAGCTGATCAAAGAGAGCAACGCTCTTTGCCTCGTCAACGCGTCCCAGTCGATTGGACAGATCAGAGTCGATGTCAGGGCGCTTGACTGCGACTTCTTGGTGGCGCCGTGTCGGAAATGGCTTCGGGGTCCTCAAGGAATCGGACTTCTCTATTGCAGGAAAGAATTGATAGAGGACTTGGAGCCGTCGCACATCAGCTGGACAACAACCAAGTGGATTTCCCGCACTCGTTATCGGCATATAGGCACGGCTGAGAGGTTTGAGGCCGGCGAACTGAACTTCGGGACAGTTAGGGCCTTGAATAGAGCCCTCGATTATGCTGATGAGATGGGCGGGATAGACAGCATAAGGAACAGAATACGCGACCTCACGAGCTACCTTCTCAAGAGACTCCAGGAATCAAACGACATCGATGTCTACGGAGAGGCCGAATCCGCGATCCGAGGCGGAATCGTGGCCTTCGACAAGAGGAACATTTCACCAGAGATCGTGGCAAAGGAATTGGCAAGAGAAGGACTGATCATCGAGGCAGGGGACTTCGCCGCCCCCCTAGTCCTCAAGACTTTTCACAGAGACAAGTGGGCGAGAGTGTGCGTGCACTACTTCAACGACACGGAAGACATCGACAGGTTCATCGCGGCGTTGGGACGACTCAAGTGAGAATGCCACGTTCACTATTTCGGCCTAACTACCAAGCCTAGACGCCGCGTCCTTTCTAATTGAATAACTGCGCCGCTTCGGTCGTAGGTGATAGCATGGCCAGCCTAGGTTTTGGAGCAGCATCCTATCCGTTGCATGAGATCTGGAGCTGCATAAGGACGCGCACGGTCTAACCGTAGGCGCGCGTGACTTCTTCCAGGGAATGAAGACGAGGAATCCGTATAGAGGATGTAAGAGCTTCGTGGAAGCGGCTCTTTGCCTTAGTCCTTGATTGCTTCGAGCACGCTCACGGCGTTCCAGAGCTTCACTCTACTGTACGGGGGCATGTTTGGGTCTTGGCTGATGTCATCGAGGATTGATATCGCGTTCGCGGCTCTAACGCCCAAGCTGACACCTGGAGTCTGGAGTGAATCCATAGCGGTTTTGGCGGCTCGTCTTATGTTCCGCGGGGTAGTCGTGTCGTTGGAAACCTCATTGAGCACGGCCATAGCTTGCTTGGTTCGTTCCTCGTACTCTTCCTTGCGCTTTGCCTTCGACAATCCCGCCGCCCCGCATCGTTAAGTCGGATTCACGCATTTTATAGGTCCCGCCCAAAAACCTTGCCTTACAGGCGATTCTAGATGGGCGCAGAAGTAAAGCGAATGGCAGACCTGCTCAGATCCGGCGCTACAATGCTGCAGGAAACGTGTCCGGTATGCGCGACTCCGCTCTTCAGGCTCGGAAAAGACACATTCTGCCCGAAATGCAATCGCCCCGTGGCGATCGTCAAGTCCGCTGAGGAAGAAGTTAGACTAGCCAGCCAGCAAGTGCTTGACAACCTTGAACAGGCAATCCTTGAGAAGATCGCTGAACTGAACACCGCGATCAAGAACGAGCGTGAACTCGCGCCACTCCGAGAACTTGGAGAAACTATCAAGACATACCTCTCTGCCTTGGAACAGATCAGAAAGCTCAGATCTGCATAGCTCACGAACAACCGCAGATCTCCGGATTAACCGACCTGATAGCCCTAGATCGTGCCAGACGCGAGTCTGTCATTTATCGCCTCAAAGAACTCGTCCAATTTGTCGAGAGGAACACGCGCGCCGCAGGCCTCAGCATGTCCTCCTCCTGACGCTCCGAGCTTGGGTGCAACTGCTCGAAGGATCCTGTTCAAGTCAACGGATCTGTCAATGACTCGAAACGAGATGTCGGCGACGCCACGACGCGTGTCCTTGTCGACGTAGGCTCCGATGCTGACTGCGGTGGCAGCAGCAGCATAAGTTGCGCCTTTCCCGGCTGGACCGTCCAAGTCATACGCAACACCAATTCTGCCCAATTTCTTAGCGGTCTTCTCCACGCGTTGCCTGAACGATTCCTCCAGTTCGCTCGCTTTGACGGCAGACGCTACGATCCTGCTGTCTTCGCATGGGGGCCTACAGCTAGCTAGGAGATCCACAATCTGCCTGTGAAACTCGTGGTCAGTTCGCGTGACCTCTAATGCTCCGCATAAGAAGCCCGCTTGGAGGAAGACGGAGCGCTTATCCCACCTGTTTAGACGATCGACGCAAAATGGCGTCAGATCCGCATAGTCACCGATTGCGCCCATCAACATCACCCTCTCAGCCTCTCTCTTGAGCCCTGGCGCTAGGTGAGTGAACGTCAGCTCCGAAGCTGATACGGTGCCCGCTATGACTTCGACGCTCGATTGTCTGGGGAAGGAGGTTGCGGTGTCTGGGTGGTGATCAATGTAGACGACTTTGCCGCGCCATCGAGACAGTTTTTTTACGATCTGTTCCTTCGCCAGTTCGCACAATGCTAGATCGAGCACCATGAGGTCTCTTTTGGTATCCATCTGATCGAGGTCATGCATCAGGCCACATGGCTTGCTGAAGAATATCCTCGAAGATGGATCGCTCATCCTCACAAGTGCTGCGCTACAGATTCCGTCAGCATCTTCATGCGCTATGACCTGCATCGCCCTTCTCGACTCGTGATGGAAGCATCGAGTATTTCAGGCAGGATGTTTCTCCGTTACCTGCTTGGCAATTCTTAATTCGGTCGGCCTCAAGCTCTCAGTTGATAGACTTGGCGCACCCCAGCCTCTTCGATCATCCGCTGATCAATGCAGAGTCGGTCGAGAGGCGGACGTATCAAGAGAGGGTGGCCGAGAATGCACTCCGCGGCAACACTCTTGTCTCCATACCAACGGGACTGGGGAAATCTCTGATCGCGGCATTGGTCGCAGCAAAAAGACTAGAACAGTATCCCGAGAAACGCGTGGTGGTGCTGGCACCGACGCGCCCACTGGTCGAACAACACTACAACACGTTCAAACGCTTGCTGCGACTTGACCCCGATGAATTCGCTTGCATAACAGGACAGATGCCCCCTGATGACAGGAATCAGGCTTGGGCGAAGCGGTTGATCGTTTCTACGCCTCAAGTCTTTGTCAACGATCTGATATCCGGGAAAATCGAGCTCGCTGGGATATCTCTCCTAGTCTTCGATGAGGCGCATAGAGCTGTCGGCGATTACGCCTATACGTACATCGGAGAAAGATACAGCAAAGTTGCGCATGGTCTCGTGCTGGGACTGACCGCTTCTCCAGGATCCAGCAAGGAGGCAATACAGCAAGTTTGCAGCAACCTCAACATCAAGCGGGTTGAGGCCCGCACGATCTCAGATCAGGACGTGAAACCGTTCGTTGGAGGAATCAAGGTTGACTGGGTCCCTGTCGAACTGCCCCCAGTTTTCCGAGAAGTCAAACGGTTGCTCGACGACTATACAAAAGATGTGCTGAAGGGAGCGAGAGACTACGGTTACCTGCCCACCGCTGACGCCGACAGAATTCGCTTACGCGACATCTTGCAGGCGAGAGAGAAGATACGCCATGACACGATCCATGAGCCAGCTGCCAAAGACTTGCTTCGAAGAATATCGTTCGGCCTGTATTCTTCGATTCATGCGCTCAAGGCTATGGAACTCCTTGAGACACAAGGATTCTCGCCGCTCAAAGCGTACCTTGACAGCTTACAAGAACGACTGAAGAAGCGAGCAATGCCTTGGCTCAGAGCATTCCTTGAAGACCCGAGGATCGTCAATATTTCGCGGATTGCTGCACAGGAAATTGAGAGAGGGAATGAACATCCGAAATTGGAGGTCCTCCTCGCAAGGGTCAAGGAAACGTTCGCGCTAGGTTCGAGGCGCGTCATGGTATTCACTAACTACAGGGCAACCGCGGCTAGGTTAGTTGAGGCTCTGAGCAAGGAGCCAGGCGTCTCTGCCGTTCGGCTTGTGGGCCAGCAAACGAAGAATGCCGACAAGGGCCTCTCTCAGAAACAACAGACGATGCTCCTTGAGGATTTCAAGTCAGGCCAGTACAATGTCCTAGTGGCTACCCAGATTGGCGAAGAAGGGCTTGACATCGTCGAGTGTGATGAGGTCATATTCTATGACACGGTGCCGAGCGCAATTCGATACATCCAGCGGAGGGGAAGAACGGGCAGAAAGGGGCCCGGGAAAGCAACTGTCCTGATGGCGATTGGAACCAGAGATGAGGCATATTATTACATCTCGCGACGACGAGAAAGAATGATGGCCGTTGCGCTGAAGCAGGTCGCCTCAGAGGCGATCGAAATAGAACCCGACCAGCCTAACTTGGAAGAGTACCTGAAGGAGGAGCATGTGAGAGAAGCCACGCAGAGACCTACGATCATCGTGGATTCGCGCGAACTCGGTTCGCCGACGACAAGGGAGCTCTCCAAGTACGATATCCTCATCACGCAAGAGACACTGAGTATAGGCGACTTCATCATTTCAGACCGAACAGCGATAGAACGAAAGACTGCCGAGGACTTCGTTGCATCGATAATCGATGGGAGACTGTTCGAACAGATCTCGAACCTCAAATCGGCGTACGAGATGCCCGTCCTGCTGATCGAGGGCGAGAGTTTCCAGACATCTCGCAACATTGCGCCCGAAGCCGTCATGGGAGCAGTTGCAAGTATCATAGTAGACTTCGGTGTGCCCGTGGTATGGACTAGAAGTCCCTCAGAAACTGCCCTGCTACTGCTTTCGATCGCAAGGCGCGAGCAGTCAAAAGGAGAACGCCGGCCTAGGATAAGAATGGAACGCAAGCCTGAATCGCTTGCGCACGAGCAGGAATTCGTTGTGGCAGGTCTGCCGCTAGTTGACACAGTCATCGCCAGGCGGTTGCTGAAGGCATTCGGAACCGTCGAGAAGGTCTTCGTGGCCTCAGAAAATGAGCTTCAAAACGTGGAAGGAATAGGTAAGAAAATCTCTGAGCGAATCAGAAAGCTGGCCACGACCCCCTACAGGGAAGACGACACGACCTACCGCGACTAGACCTAGCTTGGGCGTCAGCAAAGACATATTCTGTCGGACGCAGCTATTGCCCTCAAGAGTGCTAGTCGTCCATGAGCGAACTCGATTCTGTGCTCGAAAAATACGCTCCCATTGTGAATCGGCAAATCGAGAAATACCTTCCCCGGTCAGGCCGACCGATGACGCTTCACCAGCCGATGTGGGAACTCCTCGATCGTGGAGGGAAAAGATTCAGGCCAGCCCTGACGCTCCTATTCTGCAAGGCAGTTGGAGGTCAAGAACGAAGGGCCCTCCCTGCCGCAAGTGCTGTTGAAATTCTCCACAACATGACATTGATTCATGATGACATTGAGGACCAGAGCGAACTCCGAAGAGGGAAACCATGCATCCACATAATGTTTGGGCAGCCTGCCGCAATCAACTCAGGCGACGCGATGCTGATCAAAGTCTTCGAAGCCGCCTCCGATGGATCAGTTGAGGCGACGACAAAGAATAGGCTCATTAGACAATTTGCTGAGAGGGCCTTTCAGATCACAAGAGGTCAAGCACTGGAATTCGAACTCAACAGTCGGCAGAGCTTCACCGACGAAGATGTCATCGAAGTGCTGCGGAACAAGACAAGTGCGCTTGTTGCATTGGCATGCGAGGCCGGCACGATCGTGGCTGGTGGAAAGAAGAGTCAGCTGTCTGCTGCAACCAGATTCGGCGAAGCTACAGGCGTGGGATTTCAGGTCGTTGACGATCTATTGAACGTCACAGGCGACGTTCGCAAGTACGGAAAGGAGATCGGCGGCGACATAAGGGAAGGCAAACGGACCATCATGGCCGCTCACCTCGTCAAATCCGCCTCGACAGAAGACAGGGACCAGTTCATGAAAATGCTCGGAAAGTCAACCATTTCGCAGGAAGAGATTGGCCAGGCGATCGACTTGTACAAGAAGTATGGATCGCTAGACTACGCAAGGAGATTGGCAGATAGATACATCGCGGACGGGTCAGGTGCCCTCAAGAGATTGCCCGAATCTAGGGCAAGAGACACGATTGAGGAACTTGCTCAATTCATGGTTCGGAGGGAAACCTAGGAGGTCGAGTTGGTGAATTGAAGCGGTTGACCTTAGCTGATCAAAAGGTGCTACGATACTCGCTCGGGCCATTCTACGAACCTACACTTCGAATAAGGTCAGGGGATACGATTCTCGTTGAGACTGAAGACGCGTTCTCAGGCCAAGTTAGGCATCCTCAGGATAGGCGCGACACGGATGCCATGCCATTCTCAAACCCCGTAGTAGGTCCAATCTACGTTGAGGGCGCCGAGAAAGGCGACACGCTCGTGGTCAAGATCAATGACATACGGCCGAGGATAGGTCAGGGTGCGACTCGCATCCCGTCGTGGTGGTGGTACCTATGCGACTCGGCGAAGTACGCTTATCGAGATTTCCTCGGAGTGAATCTTCCGCATGGAACACGGGTTTGCCCCATTCACGACGGCAAGGTCATCTTTGACGAGAAACACACGCTTCCATACGCGCCAATGATAGGTACGATTGGAACTGCTCCTGAGATCGAATCGATTTCAAGTGAGAAGCCCGGCCCTCACGGGGGAAACATGGATGTGCCAGACGTCACTTGTGGAAACACGCTCTACCTGCCGATCAACGTCAGCGGAGCCCTCCTCTATATGGGCGATGCCCATGGGACTCAAGGCGACGCAGAGCTATGCGGAACGGCAATAGAGATGCCTGCTGAGATTGAGGCAACTGTCGAGGTCATCAAGAAGAAGCGAATAGATTGGCCTCGAATAGACTCGCCAGAATACATTGCTGCTGTCGCCTGCTCGGGCACAGGCATGCCACTCGATGAGACTGTGAGAATTGCCTTTATGGAATTGATTCGTTGGCTTGAGAACGACTATGGTTTTGATCGCTGGGATGCCTACCAGCTCTGTACGCAGATCGCGAAAGCTAGCCTCGGAAACGTCTGGACGATTATCGCCAAGTTCCCCAAGAAGTACCTCTAGACTCCTGAATCTCGGAGCCTTTCCGTGACCAGCCTGAGGATATTCTCACGTACTTTCTCGATCGGTTGAGTTGCGTCAACGAGCGTGAGTTCTTCCGTCTGAATCAGTTTCAAGTATTCTTCTCTGACTCGCCGTTGAAGTTCAAGTTTCTCTAGCACGCTCTTCTTTCTCTTTATCCTGCTCATTCCCGTCTCAGCTGGTACATCCAGGTATAGAGCGAGGTCTGGCTTCGTGGCGAATCGGTTGATTTCGCGAAGCCATTGTGAATCCACGCCTTGGGCACCTTGGTAGGCGAAAGAGGCGTACATGTAACGGTCGCATACTACGATCTTTCCAGCGGCGAGTGCGGGGAGTATTTCAGACTCGAGGTGCAGGAATCGGTCGGCGGCGAATAGAAGAGCCTCGACTTCCGGCGACGTTTTCTTCCCATGGAGGATTCTTCGCCGAATCAACCTGCCTGCTGTGCTCCGGCTTGGTTCAGCCGTCGGGTGAACCCTGTACCCCTCGCGTCTCAGCGTCGAGCAGAGCGCTTTGGCTTGAGTTGTCTTTCCAGAGCCGTCGCCGCCTTCGAGAACTATGAACGCTCCTTTGAGGGGTCTCCCCATAACCTGTCGCTCCTGTCGTTTGGACGTTTCCGCTCGTGCCGTATAGAAAATGGTGTCGGTTCGCCTTCCATTTCTCACGTGTGCCTGTTCCTGATCCCCGCCTTATAAGGGCAGGCTGACCAGTGAATGGCAGATACGTTCTGAGAGACGGAGTAACTTTGAGTGGAAAGGGCTTCTGGGGCTTCATCAAGGACCCTATTTATGGTTACATCAGGCTCACAGAAACCGAGAGGAGAATACTCGACACAAGCCCGGTTCAGCGGCTGAGAAGGATCAGGCAGCTTTCTGGAGCCGAGTACGTGTATCCTGCGGCAACGCACACTCGCTTTGAGCATGTTCTCGGAACAATGTATTTGGCTGGAGTCGTAACTGAGAATCTTCCTGCGGAACTCGATGAAGACGAGAAGAAGGCAGTGAAGGTCGCCGCGCTACTGCATGATGTGGGTCACGCACCTTTCTCACACCTCTTCGAACCGATACTGCAAAGATACGTCGGAAAGACGCATGAGGACATGTCAACACACATCATTCTCAATTCAGAACTCTCCAGTGTACTCCAAGGGGAAGGACTGGATCCAAAGATCATCAGCAAATTATGCGTTGGAAGATTTGGGGACCCGAAACGGGCCTATCTTGACCAGATCATTCGAAGCTCGGTGGATGTTGACAAAATGGACTTTGTGCTTCGCGACTCGTACCATACCGGCGCCGGGTACGGAGATGTGGACATCTTTCGTCTGATCTACACAATGGATACTCTCAACGGCAACTTAGCGGTGGACGTGACTGCGCTCTCCACGCTTGAGAGTTTCATACTAGCAAGACTGGAGTCGTTCAGAACGATCTACTTCCACAAGACTTCACGTGCAGCTCAAATAATGCTGCTAAAGGCTCTGGAGTACGCGAAGGACGATTTGGGAATCTCTCAGCTCGGCTCCGTGGATGAGTACCTGATGCTTGACGACGATATTGTGTGGGCAACACTCCGCAAGAACGCGAAGTCTAGAACGATCGTTGAGGATCTCAGCCGGCGAAAACTGCTGAAATGCGCATACGAGAAGACTTTCTTCGTGAAGGACGAATTTCTCTCAAGCCTCTTCACGAAGGATACGGTTCGGATCAAGATGGAGGAGGAGATTGCGCACAAGGCAAAAGTTGACGTCGAAAACGTCAGCATAGACTTGCCGTCTCTTCCATCGGTTCCGTACCATTCGGCCGCGGAGCTGGAACCCATGGATATTCCGGTCTTCTACCGGGGGCCAAATGGCGAGAAACTACCGCAAAAGATCTCAGAGGTCTCAAAGGTCGTCGACGTACTGATGGCCTACATGAATATCATCCGAGTCTACACGCTTGAACAGCACAGGGAGCAAGTTCGAAGAGCCGCCGTAAGCGTACTCGGAGAATCCGCGCTGTCGAGCCTCGTCTCATACTAGCCGGCCGAGTGAGACTTCTTCAAATAGTCTAGAAGCTTCGCGTAGATTCTGAACGCTTCAGGCTCCTCAATAGACGTGTTCACCGAAACGAGGGCCAGCTTACGAAAGGCCCCAGCCGCCATCTCGGCGAGCGACCTGCTCACCACCAGGTACTTCCCGCCCAAGAGGACTGATGACCGCCCCGCCTTCTCCTCCATGATCCCCGGCATGGCCAAGGCTACTGTGCCGAGCTTGCTCGCACCCTCGTAGAAGAAGATCAGGACAGCATTCTCAAACTCGACCAAGTTCCCATGGAATGTGACGCCGTCACGCTCAAACTTCGCATCCACGGATTCCAACGCAGGCATGGCACATAGTCGCCTCCAGCACAATCCGAACCAATAGGCTCAGATTTCAATATGTGCATCGACCGCCTAGTTGACTAGTAACGAATCGAGGGGAGAAAGACGGTGCGCATCGCAGTAATCTCAGACATTCACTCAAACTTCGACGCGCTGCAAGCAGTACTGTCTGACATAGGGGATTATGACGCTCTCGTGTGCCTCGGAGATCTCGTCGGATACGGTGCGCAGCCAAACGAAGTTGTGTCCGAGATCAGATCGATGAGACCAGAAGCGATTGTGATGGGAAACCATGACTACGCGGTCTCGACCGGTGACACGTCAGGTTTTGTGCATCATGCGGTACAAGCGGTTGAGTGGACGTGTAGACAGATCTCATCTGAGAACCTTAGGTACATCGCGAGTTTGCGTTCGAGAGCAACTTTCACTGTAGATGACGTGAAGATCGCTCTGGTTCATGGAAGCCCCAGAGACCCCCTTAACGAGTACATCTACCCGGACATCTCAGACTTTATCCTGAGAAGTCTAGTTGAAGAATCCGGAGGGGACTTGCTCCTTCTTGGACACACTCATATTCCCTTCACTCACAGTTACGGTTCGAGGCTGATCGGAAATCCTGGTAGTGTAGGCCAGCCCAGAGACGGTGACGCTCGAGCAAGTTACGCTATCCTCGAACCATCCGCTGAAGCAAAATTCCACATACACAGAATCGGCTACGCTATCGATGCGGCCGCCAGCAAGATAGTAGCAGGACGGCTTCCAAAGCTTCTTGCGGATCGCTTGTTCATGGGATTCTAGATCAGACGGTAACCTGGCCGATCGCCAAACTCGATGGGCAAGTATTTGCCACAATGCATCGCAAGATAGACAATCCGATGCGATGGGACAAAGGAAATCGCCCTCCTAACCTTTCAGGAGAATAGGAATCCCTCACGCCATTTTCCAGACTGAAACATCAAGGGCGATAGCTCAGCCACCTCAGATTAGTAATCTGGAGGCGAGATCATGCCCCTATCAGCAAAGGACGACATCATGACACATGTCCGCGAACACACGAAGTATCCGTCTACGAAGAGCGAGCTCATAGCTGCCTGCGGCAACATGTCGGATATTCCAAAGACGGACAAGGAATGGATCGAACAGAACCTTCCAGATAGAACATACAATACCGCTGACGAGGTAGTTAGAGCACTCAGACTCTAGTTTCCTCGCCTCCCTCTCTTTTCTGCTCTAGGTCTGTCTTGGATTCTTGCGTCATACGCCGTTGGTGGACAGCACCATTTCTCGTCGCGGGGTGGGCACTGCTCGGAGGCCTAATGATAGTTTTTGGTCAATGCAACAACTGGAACGGCACAACTTGCTCAACGAGGAATTGATCGAATTCCGCGATCACTCATCAGCAACAGAAAGGTCCTCATAGAGGCGCTTCTTCGATCTGGGCAAATCCAGACTTAGCATGCGCGGGAGCAAGCCTATGCAATACAAGTGGGTTGTCCTCACTGTCACCGCCGTTGGCACGCTAATGTCCGGCATCGACCTACGAGTTGTCACCATAGGTCTGCCGACGATTGCGACGGCTCTCAAAGCTGATCTTGAAACGGTGTTGTGGGCCACGCAGGCCTACCAGTTTGTGGTGACAATTGGGCTTCTCGTGGTCGGTCGACTGACAGACATGTTTGGACGCGTCAGAATCTACAACCTAGGTTTCGCAATCTTCACAGTCGGATCTGCGCTCTGCGGTTTCTCGCAGAACGGGGAGCAACTGATATTCTTCAGGTTAATTCAGGGCACGGGAGCCGCAATGCTTGTGGCAAACAGCATCGCCTTGATTACTGACGCGACTCCGCTCACAGAGCTTGGGTTTGCAATAGGTATCAACCAAATCCTGTTCCGAGTCGGTTCGGTGCTCGGGCTCACGCTCGGCGGAGCTCTAATACAGCTCGTGGGTTGGCAATTCGTATTCTACATGAACATCCCGATCGGTATCTTTGGAACCCTGTGGGCGTACGCCAGGCTGAAGGAGATCTCACGTCCCGTCAATCATGAAAGTTTCGATGCACGAGGTTTTCTCGCATTTGCAGTTTCTCTGACATCATTGCTGCTCGCCGTGACGTATGCAACAATAAACCCTGCCTATCTCCCATTTGCCCTCGCACTTGGCGCTGTCAGTGTGGTCTCTTTCATCTTCTTCCTATTTCAGGAAAGGCGAGCGAGTGATCCACTCCTCGACTTCCGACTCTTCTCGGATAAATTATTCGCCGCTGGAAATGTGAGTCTACTACTCATGGCTCTTGCGATGGGTTCGCTTATGCTGATCACAAGTCTCTATCTACAGATTGTAAGAGGATACGACGCTCTCGATGCAGGTCTCATGTTCCTGCCAATGGAAATGACTTTTGGACTGGTTGGGCCGGTGAGTGGACGTCTCTCAGATCGATACGGATCCAGAGGCTTGACCACTACGGGCCTAGCCATTCTCGGTGGAGCGCTTCTCTTGTTTTCTGGAATCTCAAACGTAGCCTCGTATTGGCAGATCGCGACCGTACTGTCGCTTGTCGGCGTAGGACTTGGGCTGTTCGCCGCTCCGAACATGAGTTCAATGATGCGATCCGCGCCCGCAGAGAGACGGGGCGTTGCAGCGGCTGTCAGATCAACTATCTTCAACTCAGGTACCGTGATCAGCATAAGTCTCGTGGCTGCGCTCCTTGTCACAGAGCTTCCCTATCAAACCGCCTCAGCCATGCTGTCCGGCACACTCGCGACAATCAGCACTGCCGATCAAGTGGGTTTCCTCAATGGGATAAGGAAGGCTCTCCTAGTCTCGGCAGTACTCAGCTTTGCAGGAATCGTTCCATCGGCAATGGGTGGATCAGAGAAATACACTCACATTAACAACAAGTGAGCCCGACCGCCGACGACCGGTTTCTGGCAACATCCTATCAGAATAGGAATGGACGGTGAATCCTATAGAATGCTTACGATCAGCATCGCTAACCCTGCACCAATCGGGATAGTCAGGTTATCGTCAAAAGTTCCCAGAAGCTCGAGTAGCATCCCAGCAACCGATCCTATCAGAGCAAGATAAGGAGGCACCCACACCAAGGCAACCGCAAACGAAACAATCAGCCCCGCCGCAAAGCCGTCCAGTGTCTTTTGCTTCACTCGTATTCGACCGAGCCTTCTGCC
>Ga0315281_10003103_pt1 | contig 24437 bp, 21 predicted proteins | sample YL17G07_0_MG_FD_204540 | JGI IMG/M metagenome (GOLD analysis project Ga0315281, IMG submission 204540) | Sediment microbial communities from Yellowstone Lake, YNP, Wyoming, USA - YL17G07_0 | ecosystem: Environmental > Aquatic > Freshwater > Lake > Sediment | place: USA: Wyoming | collected... | reverse complement strand
GAAGGCGATCTTCGCGGGAAATACCTCGGGGTTGAGTTCTGGGCCCGCCTGCGCGATGAGGCGAAGTACGAAACCCCTGAGGCTCTCGTGGCGCAGATAGCCGCAGATGTCGAGAAGACCCGCGCCCTGGTGAGCTGACATGCCGTCGGGACCACCCATCCCTTTCGCCAAGCTGGTCAAGGTCCTTCTTGTGGCTGCCGCCCTCGTGGTAGTGGTTCGGATCGCCACCGAAGACAGGGGCGAGACCTCGAGAGCCTCCTCCCGGAACCTACCCCAGGCCTCGTCATCGGCGTCGGGGCCGGCGTCACCCCGCGTTCGCCCTTCCTCGGAGCCGGACGCGCTGCCCAACTGCGTGCAGGGTGACGAGCGAGCGCGCCTCGCGAGCTACGAGGATTGGGCCTCGACCTTGGTGGACGTCCGGTACGACTTGAAGCCCTCGTACGCTCCGCCGGATCTCGTGAGCGTAGGAGAGGCCGGGTTCCAGGAACTATTCCAGGTCCGTTCCGTGATGATCCAGGACTTGGCGCAGATGAGGGAAGCCGCCGAGGACGACGGGAACCCGGTGGGCATCGCCGCGGCATATCGCAGCTACTACACACAGGACTCTCTCTACCGAAGACGGATCCAGACCGAGGGCCATGCCAGGGCCAGCGCGAAGACAGCGAGGCCCGGCCATTCCGAGCACCAGCTGGGAACGACCGTCGACTTCAAGACCGCGGGCGCGCTCGACGTAGACAGCGGCTGGGAAGCGACTCCGGCGGGCAAGTGGATGGCCGCCAACGCGTGGAAGTACGGCTTCGTCATGAGCTACCCGGCAGGCCGCACCAAGCAGACCTGCTATGCGTACGAGCCCTGGCACTACCGCTACTTCGGCCGAAGTCTCGCGCAGAAGATCCACGCGAGCGGTCTCACGGTCCGCGAATACCTCTGGAACGAGCAGCACTGAGCGGCAACCGGGCCTGCGGCGGCCACCCTGACGAGTTCAGCCAGCCGCTGGTAGCCTTACTGGAACGTTTATGACTCTTCAGACCGAAGCGAAATCCAAGGTTATCTCCGACTTCCGACGTGCCGAGAACGATACCGGCTCGGTCGAGGTCCAGGTCGCCGTCCTCACCACCCGCATCGCGGAGCTGACGGAACACCTGAAGTACCACAAGAAGGATCACGCTTCTCGCCGAGGCCTCCTACAGATGGTCGGCCGCAGGCGTCGCCTGCTGGAGTACCTCAAGCGCCAGGACATCGAGCGCTACCGCGAGCTGATCGCGCGTCTCGGCCTGCGCAGGTAGCTCCCGAGGAGGGATGCGAAGGACCCATTTCCCAGCTCAACCAGTACCGAGGGGCGGGGTCAGTTATCAGTAGCGAGCTTCCGAATCGATCGGCGGCCCACCACTGACAACCGGCCCGAAACACCCCTCCCGATCACCCAACGCGCGCACGAGCGCGCACTTTCCCAAGGAGGGATACCGTGGCTGAGACCACACACACAGCAAGGATCGGCGATGCCGATCTGACTTTCTCGTCCGGCAAGCTTGCTCTTCAAGCAGCGGGCGCGGTCGTCGTCAATCTAGGCGAGACGCAAGTTCTTGCCGCCTGCACCACCGGCAAGCCCCGCGAGGGCATCGACTTCTTCCCACTGACGATCGACGTCGAGGAGCGCATGTACGCCGCGGGTCGCATCCCCGGCAGCTTCTTCCGCCGCGAGGGTCGGCCGTCGGAGACAGCGATCCTGACCTGCCGCCTCACCGACCGTCCGCTGCGCCCGACCTTCAAGGACGGGTTCCGCGACGAGGTCCAGGTCGTGGTGACCGTGCTTTCGGTCGACCATGCCAACCCCTATGACGTCATCGCCATCAACGGCGCCAGCCTGGCCGTGATGATCGCAGGACTGCCGTTCGACGGCCCGGTCGGCGCGGTGCGCATGGGACTCATAGGCACCGAGTGGAAGGCCAACCCGACATTCCAGGACCTCGACGAGGCCACGTTCGACGTCGTCGTTGCGGGCCGCCGCAACGACGGCGGCGGCATCGACGTTCTGATGATCGAGGGCGAAGCTCCCGACAACACGTGGAACCTGCTGGAGGGCGGCGCAGTGGCGCCGACCGAACAGGTCGTTTCCGAAGGTCTGGAGGCCGCCAAGCGCGCCATCTCCGACATCATCGACGCCCAGCTTGCGTTCCTGTCGCACATCGACATCGAGCTGAAGCCCTTCGAGGCCAAGGCCGACTACGACGACGAGACCTGGGAGGCCGTGAAGGCTTTCGCCGGTCCCAAGTTGCCGGCCGCCATCGTTCCGGGCAAGAAGGACCGCCAGGCCAACCTGTCGGCGCTGAAGGACGAACTCAAGGAGCACCTGGAGCAGACCTGGGGCGAGGACAAGTACGCGGAGAAGTCCGGCCAGATCGGCGCCGCGTTCAAGTCGCTGCAGAAGAAGGTCATGCGCAAGAAGGTTATCGACGAGGGTGTTCGCCTCGACGGTCGCGGTCCGCGGGACCTCCGCGCGCTGTCCGCCGAGGTCGGCCTCCTCCCGCGCGCACACGGCTCGGCGCTGTTCAACCGGGGCGAGACCCAGGTGCTGAACATCACGACACTGGGGATGCTGAGGATGAACCAGATGATCGACACGCTGGACCCCGAGGACTCCAAGCGCTACATGCACCACTACAACTTCCCCCCGTTCTCGACCGGTGAGACGGGCCGCGTAGGCTCGCCGAAGCGCCGCGAGATCGGTCACGGCGCGCTTGCCGAGCGGGCGCTCGTTCCGGTTGTTCCCAAGGAGGACGAGTTCCCCTACACGCTCAGACTCGTCAGCGACGTACTCAGCTCCAACGGCTCGACGTCGATGGCGAGCGTTTGTTCCTCGACGCTGTCGATGATGGACGCGGGCGTTCCGCTGAAGGCGCCCGTCGCGGGCATCGCGATGGGCATGATCGCCGACGAGGGTAAGTTCGTGACGCTGACGGATATCCTCGGCGACGAGGACGCGCTGGGCGACATGGACTTCAAGGTCGCCGGCACCGCGGATTGGGTCACGGCCATCCAGCTGGACATGAAGGTCACCGGTCTTCCCGCCGACGAACTGGCCAAGGCGCTGGACCAGGCCAAGGAAGCTCGCCTGAAGATCCTGGAGGTCATGCACGAGGCGATGCCCGTGCCGCGCACGGAGGTCAACCCGAAGGCGCCGCGCATCCTGTCGATCCAGATCCCCGTGGACAAGATCGGCGAGGTCATAGGCCCGAAGGGCAAGCGCATCAACGAGATCATCGCCATGACGGGTGCCGACATCGACATCCAAGACGACGGCACCGTCTTCATCGGCTCGCGCGAAGGCAAGGGTGCGGACGAGGCCGCCAAGATGATCGACGACATCGCGAACCCGCGTCCCGTCGAGATCGGCGAGAAGTACATGGGTCACGTCGTCAAGATCACGACCTTCGGCGCGTTCGTGAACCTGGTGCCCGGCCGAGACGGCCTGGTGCACATCTCGAAGCTGGGCAAGGGCAAACGCCTGAACAGCGTCGAGGAATCCGGCCTGAAGGAAGGCGACGACCTCGAGGTCGAGATCCAGGACGTGGACGCCCAGGGCAAGATCAGCCTCAAGCCCGTTGGCGAAGAGTGGGCCATCCCCGAGGGCATGGAGGTCCCCGACAGGGGCCCCCGCCGCGAGGGTGGAGACCGCGAACGGCGTCCGCGCCGCGACGGTGACCGCGAACGGCGTCCGCGCCGCGACTCGTAGTCCGGCCGAAGGGCGGAGCCGATGACCATAGAGCGCACGGAGTTCGCGTCGGGACTCCGTGTTCTCACCGATCGGATGCCGGGGGTGCGATCGGTCACCCTCGGCATCTGGGTCGGAACCGGTTCCCGCGACGAGGTTCCGCGCATCAGCGGGTCGTCGCATTTCCTGGAACACCTGCTGTTCAAAGGAACCCCGTCGCACACCGCATTCGACATCGCCGAAACCTTCGACTCCGTAGGCGGAGACCTCAACGCCTTCACCGATCGGGAGATGACGTGCTACTACGCGCGGGTGCTCGACAAGGACCTACCGATGGCGGTCGACTACATGTGCGACATGCTCCAGAACTCCCTGCTCCGCAAGCCCGACTTCGAGTCGGAGAAGCAGGTCATCCTCGAAGAGATCAACGTGCACGAGGACACGCCGGACGATCTGATCCACGACTTCTTCTTCGAGACCCTGTGGCCGAGCCATCCGCTCGGGCGCCCGGTCCTGGGGACGGCTGAGAGCATCAACGGCGTCTCTCGCGACGCGGTCAACCGTTTCTACCGGAAGCACTACGAGCCCAGCAACTTCGTGATCGCGGTGGCCGGGAACGTGCAACACGAGGATCTGGTCAAGCTGGTTAGCAAGCGCATGGACGCAGGAAGGGTGCGGAGCACCGGACTGCGGCCCGCCGCGCTCGCTGACCCGCGCGCGGTTCCGCAGCCGGCCAACTCGGTCGCCGTGAAGCGTCGAGCCACGGAACAGGCTCACATGCTCATCGGCACCAACGGCGTGGCCCGGTCCGACCCCGATCGCTTCGCTTTCGGGCTGGTGAACGACGCTTTGGGCGGGGGCATGTCCTCCCGTCTGTTCCAGGAGGTACGGGAGAAGCGCGGGCTGGCCTACTCTGTGTACTCGTACCACTCGATGTTCGCCGAGACGGGCCTGTTCGCCCTGTACGCGGGAACGACTCCACGCCACGCTCAGCAGGTGCTGGAACTGGCGCGCGAACAGTTGGAGGATGTTGCCCAGAACGGTATCCGGGAAGAGGAACTCGAAAGAGCCAAGGGACACATGCGTGGTTCTCTTGCACTTTCGCTCGAAGGGACCAGTAGCCGCATGTCGCGTCTGGGCAAGTCCGAGGTCCTGCATGCGGAGATCCTGACGGTGGGTCAGATGCTGAAGCGGATAGAGGCGGTGACGTTCGACGACGCCAAGAGAGTCGCGGAACGGGTGTTCTCGCAGCCCGGCTCCCTCGCGGTCATCGGACCGTTCAAGAACAAGGATTTCGAGGGGGCGATGAAGTGATACGGGTCGGCGTCATAGGCGCCTGCGGGAAGATGGGTCGGATGGTCTGCGCGGCGATCGCAAGAGACCCCGAACTCATCCTCGTCGCCGCGATCGATCGGGAACACATCGGCCAGCCCATCGGTCCTCTCGTCGGCTATCCCGACGTGAAGGTGCCCATCTCCGACGAACTCGACACCGTCCTCCAGGCGGAGGTCGAGGTGGTCGTCGATTTCACCAACCCCGACTCCGTGATGGAGAACGTCGGTTGGGCGGTAGGTCACGCCGTCCACATCGTCGTCGGAACGACCGGCGTCGCCGATCAGCAGCTCGAGGAGATCCGCGGTCAGCTCGAGTCGGAAGGCGACGAGTCCAACGTGTTCATCGCCCCCAACTTCGCTCTGGGTGCCGCGCTGGCCGAGCGATTCGCCGTCGAGGCGGCCAGATACTTCCCGGCGGTCGAGATCGTCGAACTTCACCACGACGCCAAGGTCGACGCCCCGTCCGGGACCGCACTCCACGCGGCGAGGCGGATCGTCGAAGAACGTGGCGAGGCCTTCCGCGGCCCCGATGCCGAATCGATCGAAGGGGCACGGGGCGGCGACATGGAGGGGGTGCGCATCCACTCGGTCAGGCTCCCGGGTCTGGTTGCGCACGAGGAGATCATCTTCGGGGGCCTGGGACAGACCCTCACCATCCGCCACGACTGCATGGACCGCATCTCGTTCATGCCGGGGGTCCTCATGGCCGTGAAGGCCGTCAGCACCCGTCCGGGGCTGACCGTCGGGCTCGACGCCCTGCTCGGACTCGATGGGTAGCGGGTCCGGTATCATCCGACCTTCTGCCCGGGCCTTTGCCCGGGCCTTTGCCCGAGCCTTTGCCCGAGCCTTTGGAGGAAGGGGAAGCATGCGTCGCTTGCTCGCGATGGTCGCCGTGGCCGTTCTGATGGTTTCGGCCTGCGCGAAGGAGAAGAGCAGCCAGACGCCAACCCCAAGCGGCAGCGTGGCGCCCTCCTCCGTGGCGCCGGTAGCCAAGGGTACCTACGGGTGGGACGCCTACGGTGTGGACGCCGTGCTCACCCCCGGCGCCGATTCGTGGAGCCTGAAGATCCAGAACAAGACCGGCGCCAAGATCGACCAGCCGGGCGTCTACGCCTTGGCCAACATGGACGGGCACAGGGTCGACGCCACGGTCGAGGGCGCCGAACCCTTGGCCGATGGGGAGTCCGCGACACTCACGGTCACCTGGCCCTCCGATTTCGACCCCAAGACCAGCATCGGGATGGTCATGCTGACCATCGGGCCCGATCTCTACGGGGGTTTCGAAAAAGGCCGATAAGCTTGCCTTCGTGCCTGGGGCTTATATGCTTCTCGCGTCCCCTTGACCAGTTCCTAGGGTCAAGTTACGCGTGTTGTGCCTATGTTCGAGGAACGGAGATGACTGTGACTTCCCCCAAGAGACGCCCCCGTATCGCGATCTTCGCCTCTATCCTGCTCGTTGCCTTCGTGGCTCAGCTCCCCGGGGCCTTCGCCCAGGCTGAACCCAAGGCCAACGGACCGTCCAGCCCGGCCTCGAAGTTCTCCGGCGTGGGCGCGTCTCTCGGCATCTTCGGTCCACGCACCCCGGCGAAGCACGTGCGCGCGGGCAAGGCGGGCCGTTTCTCGAGCCTGATGTGCTTCGGTCATCAAGCCACCATCATCGGGACCAACGGCAACGACCGCCTGTACGGAACCAAGGGGAATGACGTCATCATCGGTATGGGCGGAGCCGATCTCATCTCTGCCGGCCTTGGAGCCGACCTCATCTGCGGTGGCATCGGTGACGATCAGTTGTACGGTCTGGCTGGCCGCGACAAGCTCGACGGGGGTGAGGGCGCCGACACGATATCGGGCGGCGACGACAACGACTATCTCTACGGCGACGGTGGCGACGACTCCATCGACGGCGAAGGTGGAACCGACTACATCTACGGCGGGAACGACCAGGACACCCTGTTCGGCGGGACGTCCGGAGACATAGCGCCTGCGCCTACGCCTACCGCGACGGCTTCGCCCGGGGCTTCACCCGCGCCCACGGGCGGCGGAGGCGGCGCGCTCGGCGCCGACAGTATCGACTACGTCTATGGCGGCCCGGGTGGAGACACCCTGGACGGTGGCGACATGAACGACAACCTCTACGGCCAGGGTGCCAACGACACCCTGATGGGTCAGGACGGGAACGACCGCATGGTCGGAGGTCCGGGCCGCGACGTGTTCGATGGCGGTGCCGGCAACGACACGATGACAGGGGCCGCCGGAGACGACTCGTTCGACGGTGGGGAGGGGAATGACACCGTCTACGGCGACGCTGGGCAAGATGACGTAGAGGGGGGGGCCGGCGAGGACACCGTCTACGGTGGTCTAGGGGATGACCTGTTGAACGGGGGGGACGGCGGTGACACCCTCCATGGAGACGGTGATGATGACATCGTCTGTGGTGGAGATGGCCGTGACTCCCTCTACGGGTCCGATGGGAACGACTTCATCAGCGGGGAAGGGGACTGCGTGTGGAATGGGGCGGGCCTCGGCTCAGTGTTCGTTACCGATGCCAATACGGTTTCGAACTTGATCAACGGCGGCACGGAAGTGCTGGCCGACGTGTGCGTGAACCCGTCCGAAGATCTGTCCCCGCAGACAGTGAACTGCGAATCAGGGCCCCTCTCCGGACTGAACCTCACGGTGGTGGGCGGTAGCGGCGACAACGTTACCGGCACCGCAGACGGCAACCCAACGGATCTCTTCGGAAAGACGATCAAGTGCGACCGAACCGCGCCCTCAGGCACCTGTAGCTTCTTCTTCATCCCTGGGGCCGCCATGGTTCTGACCGCAAATGACGGCACGGGCACATTCCAAGCCTGGGGAGGGGGATGCGTCGGAATCGTGTCGCCCTGCGCGTATGTCGCTCCTTCCGGTATTACCGCAGTAACCGCGACCTTCGACGTCCCGACCCTGACCGTCTCGAAGTCTGGCCCAGGAACGGTGACCTCGATTCCTGCGGGTATCAGCTGCGGAGCGACTTGCAGCGCGACCTTCAGCTCGGGGACGACGATCACGTCGCTGACGGTGACGGGTGCAACAACGGTTGTGTGGAACGGGACATGCCCCGTGGCTCCGGTGGGGGCCGTTTGCGGCCCCTTCCTGCTGACCGCGGATACGACGGTGAACGTCACGACGACCTAGGGGCATCGAGACAAGAGAGACTGGATCGGCGATAGCCGCGCCAGTCTCTCCGTCTGTTCCAGACCAGAGTTGCACGGGGTTCGTTTCTACAGTGAGGGGCGACTGCGGGGCTCGGGGGCATCCGCCGCTTCCCGGGCCAGGACGAACAACAGGTCGGCCAGGCGGTTGAGGTAGCGCAGGACCTCCGGGTTCACTTCCCGACCCGAGTCCCGCATGTCCACCGAGCGGCGTTCGGCGCGGCGCACCACCGTTCGCGCCACGTCGAAGGCGGCCGAGGCTGGGTTCGCGCCGGGCACGATGAACTCGTTCGGCAGAGGGTTGGCTGAGACGAAGCCGTCTATCAGGGTCTCCAGCCTCTCGGTCATGTCTGGTGTGACGAGGGAGGTGCCGGCCTTGAGCTTGCCGCGTTGCTCGGGGTTCGTGGCCAGATCCGCGCCCACGATGAAGAGTTCCTGCTGGACACGAAGGGTTTCGGCGGCCAGTGAGTCGCGGCCCGCGCTCTCGCTCAGGAAGGCTCTGGCGAGGCCGAGGGCCGAGACGGCCTCGTCCACGGTCCCGTAGGCGTCCGTGGCTGGGTCGGACTTTGAGACGCGGCCGCCGTGGAGCAGGCCGGTCGTTCCATCGTCGCCTCCCTTGGTGTAGATCTTCACCGGGCTAGGATAAACGGGACAGGAGGACGGATGGCAGGCAGATTCGGCGCGGTACTCACCGCGATGGCGACCCCGTTCCACGAGGACGGGTCGCTGGATCTCGAAGGTGCCAGGCTGCTTGCCCGGCATCTCTTCGAGCACGGAACCGAGGCCATCGTCGCCGCGGGGACGACGGGCGAGTCTCCCACCCTCTCCCACGACGAGAAGAAGGCTCTGTTCGAGACCGTGGCTGAGGTGGCCCATGCCCAGGGCAAGCGCGTCATCTGCGGCACCGGCACCTTCAACACCGCAGAGTCCGTCGCGTTGACCCAGATGGCCGCCGCGTGTGGGGCCGACGGCATCCTCATAGTGACTCCGTACTACAGCAAGCCCCCTCAGAGCGCCATCGTCGAGCATTTCCGGATCATCGCGGATTCGACCGACCTTCCGATCGTCGCCTACAACATCCCCGGACGCACCGGTACGCGCATCGCCCACGACACGCTTCTCGAGATGGCCGGGATGCCCAACATCGCAGGCGTGAAGGATTCGACCGGTGACCTCGACGGCGTGGCGAAACTCGTCGCGGAGGCTCCCGATGGCTTCGATGTGTATTGCGGCGACGACTGGGCGACGTTCGCCTTCGTCTGTCTGGGGGCGGCGGGCACCATCTCGGTCGCCGCTCATCTCGTGGGCGATGACATAGTCGAGATGGTCGCGCTCGTCGGTAAGGGCGACATCGAGCGCGCCCGCGGCATCCACCGGAAGCTGTCGCCGCTCTACGACGCTCTGTTCTGCAGCAGCAGTCCGATACCTCTGAAAGGGGCGCTCCGGATGCTCGGTCTGCCCGGTGGCCCGCTGCGCCCACCCTTGTTCGACGCCACCGAAGCCGAACTCGCCATCGTCGACAAGGCACTGAGGGGTGTCGGTGTCCTCTAGCCGCGTTCGGGTCGTCTTCCTCGGGGGAGTGGGGGAGATCGGCCGCAACATGGCCTGTCTCGAGATCGACGATCGCATGCTCATCATCGACTGCGGTCTGTCGTTCCCGCACTCGGAGATGCCCGGCATCGACATCGTTTTGCCCGACTTCGAGTACCTGCGCCAGGACCCCTCACGTGTCGAGGCGCTGGTTCTGACGCACGGACACGAGGACCACATCGGCGCTGTCCCCTATCTGCTGAGGGAGTTCGGCGACCGGCTCAGAGAACCCCTGCCCATCTTTGGGACCGCTTTCACCCTCGGCCTGCTGGCCGGGAAGCTCGAGGAACACAAGGTCGGTGGTTACGCCGACCTGAGGGTCGTCGCACCGGGCGGCACCGATTCGTACGGTCCGTTCACGATGCGCTTCCTTCAGGTGACGCATTCGATACCCGAGGGCATGGCGGTCGCGGTGGACACGCCATTCGGAACGGTGGTCCATTCCGGGGATTTCCGGCTCGACCAGACACCCTTGGACGGCAAGGCGACCGACCTGCAAGGCCTGGCCCAGGAGTCGGCGGCCGGGGTGCACCTGTTCCTGTCGGACTCGACCAACGCCGAGGAGGCCGGGTACATCCCGAGCGAGCGAACCGTCGGGCCGGTTCTCCGGGAGATCGTGGCGAAGGCCCATCGCCTCGTCGTCGTCGCGTGCTTCTCGAGCCACATCCATCGCATCCAGCAGGCGGCCGACGCGGCCCGCGAGGCGGGCCGCGTCGTAGCGTTCCTGGGACGTTCCATGCTTCAGAGCACTCGTGTCGCACGCGAACTCGGCATCCTGCACATCGCGGATCAGGATCTGGTGGATATCGAGCAGGTCAAGAATCTCGACCCTTCAGACGTTCTGGTGATCTCGACCGGCTCACAGGGAGAACCGATGTCGGCGCTGTCGCTGATGGCAGCGCGCGAGCACAAGTGGGTGAAGCTTCAGGCGGAGGACACCGTGGTGCTGTCTTCCAGCCTCATCCCCGGCAACGAGCCCGCCATCCATCGTGTGGTCGACGGTCTCTACCGCACCGGCGCGGACATCTTTCACATGCCCTCTGACCCGGTGCACGTTTCGGGCCACGCGGCCGCCGACGAACTTCAGTTCATGCTCAATCTGGTTAGGCCCCGGTGGTTCGTTCCGGTCCACGGCGAGAGGCGGCACCTTTCGCAGCACGCGCGCCTGGCGCGAGACGTCGGCATCCCAGCGGAACGGATCATCGTGGCCGAGGACGGCGACGTCGTGGAGATCGGCGAAGCGTGCAAGCTCGGCAAGCGCGTCGCCGCCGGCATGACGTTCGTGGACGGACTGGGTATCGGAGATGTCGGAGAAGTCGTTCTGCGCGACCGCCGCAAGCTGTCCGACGACGGCATCGTCATCGTCACGGTGAGCATCGACGCCCACCACGGACAGGTCGTGGCCGGCCCGGACATCGTGAACCGCGGATTCGTGCACGAGGAGACTTCGAGCGAGATCCTTGAAGAAGCCGCAGATCGCGTCATGCTGGCTCTCGAGGGCACCGCCGCAGAGGAGGTCGTTGATCCCGGCGTTCTCGAGCAGACCATCCGGAAGACGCTGAGCAAGTACTTCTGGGAGGTCACCAAGCGGAGGCCCGTGATCGTTCCCGTGATCATGGAGGTCTAGTTGGCGACGAAGGGTCGCAAGCCCGCGTCGAAGAAGGGGGCTCCGAAGAGGACTTCGGTCCGCACGCACCTGTCGCCGTTCGCCAGCGACGCGTTCGGCATCGGACTGGTCGTCGTGGCCATCCTCGCGGCGCTCGCGCTGTGGTTCGGATCGGACGGCTTCGGTCTGCGAGGGCTCGAATACCTGGCTCGCGGCGCGGTCGGCATCGCCGCGGTAACGATCCCGCTACTGCTCCTCTTCTGGGGATTCGTCCTTATCAAGGGAACCGACGGGCAGGAGCGCGTCAGGATGTTCATGGGGTTCGTGATCACGTTGTTCGGCATCCTGGGGCTGGTTTCGCTGTTCACCGGTCATCCGTCCAACCCGAGTCCGTTGTCGGGCCAGTCCGGGGTGCGCGACGCCGCCGGCATGTTCGGAGCGATACCGGCCTATCCGATGTCTCAGGTCTTGTCGGTCTTCGGTGCGGCCATCGTTTGCGCGGGTCTTACCGTGCTGGGGCTTCTCGTCTTCTCCGGAACCCGATTCTCCGATCTCTGGGCGAGACTGCGGGAGTTCTCCGTCGCCGAAGAGGGCGACGAAGAAGAGGAGGACGAGCCCAAACCCAAGAAGAAGAAGGAGCCGAAGAGGCGAGTCCTCACTGTCGACGAGGACGAGCCCGCCGACTTGGCTCCCGAGATGGCGGAGCCCGAACCGGAGCGCATCGAGGCTCTCATGCCCGAGCGCGCGAAGGCCCCGGCGGACAGGGGCGAATACGTTCTGCCTCCGATGGATCTGCTGCGCACGGCGCCCGCCAGCAGTGCCAACGGCCTGGACGAAGAGCACACGATGGAGGCGCTGGAGCGAACGTTCAACAACTTCGGCGTGGCGGCGAGCGTGCCGACCGCGCACCGGGGCCCGACGGTCACCCTCTACGAGGTCGAGGTCGAGGCCGGAACCAAGGTGAACAAGGTCCTGTCCCTGGCCGACGACATCGCCTACGCGCTGGCGACGCCCGACGTCCGCATCATCGCCCCCATCCCCGGCAAGTCGGCCATCGGGGTCGAGGTTCCGAACAAGGTGCGCGACTTCGTGATGCTCGGAGACGTGCTGCGCTCGAAGGCGGCTCGCGACGAGGACCACCCGCTGACCGTGGCACTCGGCAAGGATGTGCACGGCCGCGCCGTGATGGTGAACCTCTCCACCATGCCGCACGTCTTGATAGCCGGCGCGACCGGGGCCGGCAAGTCGAGCCTCATCAACACCTTCATCACCTCCATCCTGATGCGCGCAACCCCCGACGACGTGCGCCTGATGCTGGTCGACCCCAAGCGCGTCGAGCTCGCCAACTTCGCCGACATCCCGCATCTGCTCGCCCCCGTGATCGTGAATCCGAAGCGAGCGGCGGAGGCCCTCGGCTGGGTCGTTCGAGAGATGGAGATGCGATACGAGTCCCTGGCGATGGTCGGCGTACGCGACATCTACGGCTACGAGGAAGGGCTCGCTGCAGGAACCTTGAGGATCCCTCTCGGCCAGGAGTCGAAGTTCGGACACATGCCGTTCCTGCTGGTGGTTATCGATGAGTTGGCGGACCTGATGATGGTTGCGCCGCGCGCCGTCGAAGACGCGATAGCGCGCATCGCACAGATGGCGCGCGCGGTCGGCATCCATCTGGTCGTGGCGACGCAGCGGCCTTCCGTGGATGTGGTGACGGGTCTCATAAAGGCCAATATCCCCAGCCGCATCGCGTTCATGACCGCATCGCAGACGGACTCGCGCGTCATCCTCGACGTGATCGGCGCCGACAAGCTCGTAGGCCACGGCGACATGCTCTTCCTCCCCGCGAACTCCAACAAGCCCTCGCGCATCCAGGGCGCGTGGGTGACCGAGAAGGAAGTTGTGAAGGTCACCGATTGGGTGCGCGCCCAGAGGGAGACGAGGTATTCGGCGAGCGTCGAGGGCATGGGAAACCCTCCCGCCGAGGGAGACGACGATCTCTCCGGCGACGACGAACTGCTGATGCAGGCCCAAGAGCTGGTGATCCGCTCGCAGTTGGGCTCCACTTCCATGCTCCAGCGCAAGTTGAAGGTCGGGTTCGCGCGCGCGGGCCGCCTGATGGACCTGATGGAGGAAGGCGGGGTGGTCGGACCGTCGCTCGGTTCCAAGGCGCGTGAGGTACTGATCACGCCGGAGGAGTGGGAAGAACGTAGTCCGCGTTCGCGCAGCGTCTGAGCTGCGGCGGTGCGCGACGCACGCACGCTCCTATAATCCGTGCAACCCATGGCCAGGAGGTGCAGGTGCCCGGCAGTCCGATGATCGGCGTCGGCTCGGCTTTGCGCAGCGCGCGTGAGGGCCGGTCCAGGACGATCGATGAGGCCGCGCGAGACACCAAGATCCGATCTGAGTATCTCGAGGCTCTCGAGTGTGAGTCGTTCGACACGCTGATGGGAGACGCCCACGTGAGAGGGTTCTTGCGCTCCTACTCCCAGTACCTCGGACTGGATCCGGACAAGGTGCTGGCCGTTTACTCCCGGAGCGTAGGGGAACAGGAGGCGTCCAGCCTCCCAGAGCCTTCCCTGGAAGCAGACCGCCCCTCTTCGCCCCTGAACGTGATCAACATGTCCCGCAGTTGGACCCTTGCGGGCGTAGTTGCTCTGATGCTGACAGTGCTGCTCGCGCTGCTCGGTCTTCTCTCCAGGTCGCACACCGCCCCGCCGTCGGCGGGGCTCCCGGGCGCTCCTCCGTCGATAGTTCCAACTCAACATCAGGTGAGCGTCGGGTTGATCGCCAAGCACGAGGTGCAGACGGTCGTGACCGTGGATGGCCAACAGGTCTTCTCGGGCATCCTCCAGGCCCGGGAAGCGCGTGCCTTCGAGGGCGTACGCGAGATCGCCGTGCAGATAGTTCGCGGGGGAGTGGTCACCTTGAAGGTGAACGGTGTGGACATCGGCCAACCGGGCGACGTCGAGCACCCGTACAGCGGAACGTTCTATGCACCATCGCCGGCTCCGACACCTTCCACGTTCCAAGGAGGTGCGCCGTAGCCGACCCCAAACCTTTCGGATTCGGGTGGCCGAACATCGTGTCGCTATTCCGGATCTCGCTCGTGCCGGTGGTGGTGTGGCTCATCCTGGCCGAGGGCGACGCGGCGCACTATTGGGCCGCGGGCCTGTTCGTGATCGCCGCGTCGACGGACGCGCTCGACGGCTACCTGGCGCGCCGCCACGCCATGACCACAAGGACGGGCGCGTGGCTGGATCCCCTCTCCGACAAGCTGCTGGTCGGCGCTCCGATAGTGGTGTTGGCCACGCAGGGCGAGTTCCCCTGGTGGGCGGGGGTGATCATCGTGGGTCGGGAGGTCGCGGTCAGCCTTCTGCGCGTCTACCTGGGGTCCAGGCGTGCCTCGATGCCTGCCTCCCTCACGGGCAAGGCCAAGGCGGTGCTCCAGATGACGGCGATAACGCTCTACCTGCTGCCCGGTGTCCCCGAGCTTATCCGTGTCGCGGTGCTGGTCGTCGCGGTCGCGTTCACCATCTGGTCGGGGGTCGAGTACTTCATGAAGGCCCGGGCGCTGGTCAGGGCTGAGCGATGAGAGCGGAGATCATCGGCGTCGGAACCGAGATCCTCCTGGGCCAGATAGCGAACACCAACGCGAGGTGGATGTCGGAGCGACTCGCGGAGATCGGTGTCGACGTTCTTCATCACCAGGTCGTCGGCGACAATATGGATCGAATCGTCGAAGCGTTCCATCTGGCGATGTCGCGTTCGGATGTCGTCATATCGACCGGAGGCCTCGGTCCCACGCAGGACGACATCACCCGCGACGCTCTCGCACTTGCGCTCGGAGTTGCGCTGGAGCGTTACCCGGAGATAGAGGACATGTTGCGCGCGAAGTTCGATCGGATCCAGCGAGAGATGCCCGACTCGAACCTCGTTCAGGCCATGGTGCCGGTCGGTGGCCGCTACATCGCTCCCCACAGGGGGACGGCTCCGGGCCTGGCGTTCGAGGCCGGCGGGGTGCGCATCTACGCGGTCCCCGGAGTTCCGGCCGAGATGGTCGAGATGATGGAGGGCACGATCCTCCCGGAGCTCAGGGAGCTTTCGGATGACGTCATCGTTTCGCGGGTCTTGCGAGCGACGGGCATCGCGGAGTCGAAAGTGGACGAGATGATGCGCGACCTGTTCGACGCCGGCGCGAACCCGACGGTGGCCTATCTCGCTTCGTCGGGCGAGGTGAAGGTGCGATTGACGGCCAAGGGTGCGTCGCGTGATGAAGCCGAACGCCTGATAGCCCCGGTCGCGGATGAAGTGGCCGAACGCCTGGGCGAGTTCTGCTTCACGACGACGAACGAGGAACTGCCGGAAGCTGTTGGGCGCCTTCTGAGGGAGACGAAGAAGACCATCGCGTGCGCCGAGTCGCTGACGGGAGGGTCGGTCTCGACGCGGATCACTTCGGTTCCCGGCTCGTCCGACTATTTCGTGGGCTCAGCGGTCGTCTACACCGCAGAGGCGAAGCGGGACGTGTTGGGGGTGAGCGGAGGCACCATCGCCACCGAAGGGGTCGTGAGCGAGGCGTGCGCTCGCGAGATGGCTGCCGGGGCGCGAAAGCTGTTCGGCTCCGATGTGGCCGTCGCCCTTACCGGAGCGGCGGGGCCGACGGAACACGCCGGTGTCTCGCCGGGGTTCGTCTGGCTGGCGCTCGACGCGGGCGACCCGCCCCATGCGCGCGGCTTCAGGGCCCCGGGCGACCGCGAGCAGGTGAGGCGATGGGCCGAACAGGCGGCGCTCGATCTTGTTCGGCGCTATCTCGAGGGCCGGGCGCTTCCTTCCTAGATGTCGCGTGCCTTGCCACCCAACATCGATGCCCCGCGCGGATCCAAGGCTATCCGTCTCTTCGTGGCGGTCGATCTGCCGCCCGACGTCCGCGACGCTCTGGCCGAAGCCGTAGCGCCGTTGCGCGAGGACTTCCCGAAGGCTCGCTGGGTGCCGCCCCAGAACTGGCACGTGACGCTGAAGTTCCTCGGCAGTGCGCCTCCGGAGCTGGTCGATCGTGTATCGGCGGCGGTGGGTTCCGTCGCCGCAGACGCTGCTCCCTTCGAAGCGCACCTGCGCGATCTCGGGGCGTTCCCGAACGAGCGGCGTGGCCGCGTGTTATGGGCAGGCCTGGTCGATCCCGAAGATCGTCTCGCCGCGTTGGCGTCAGAGCTGGATCATGCGTTGGAGCCGGAGTTCGAAGTGGACGAACGCGGATTCACTGCGCACCTAACCATCGCCCGATTCGATCCGCTGGTTCCCCTCGGGCCGATGCTGGCTGCGATCGCGGTTCCCGACGCGCACTTCGTCGTCGACCACCTTGCGCTCTACCGCAGCCATCTCCGGCGCCCCACCCCGTTCTACGAATCGCTCGGAACGTGGCGGCTGACTGCCGGCCCGGGAAACTGGCCGTAGGTCCTTGCCATCGAACACCTGTTCGATTAGTCTCCTGCCCGTTGGGCCGATGGGCTTTGGAATGACAGGGGTGTAACTTATGTCATACCCCCTTGTTAGATTCCGCATCCCACGGAACGAACAAGGCTAGGAGGAAGAGGATGGGTACAGACCGCGACAAGATGCTTGAGATAGCCCTCGCTCAGATCGAGAAGGCGCACGGCAAAGGTGCCGTTATGCGACTGGGGGAGCACCGCGCCGGAGAGGGCATCCGGGTCACTCCAACGGGGTCGCTCGCGCTCGACATCGCCCTCGGTGTGGGCGGTATCCCGAACGGACGCATCGTAGAGGTGTTCGGTCCCGAAGGCTCGGGCAAGACCACCGTCTGTCTGCACATCATCGCTGAGTGCCAGCGTCAAGGCGGCATCGCGGCCTTCATCGACGCCGAGCACGCTCTCGACCCGACGTACGCCCAGAACCTGGGTGTGAACGTCCAGGAACTACTCGTCTCGCAGCCCGACTCGGGCGAGCAGGCCCTCGAGATCGCCGACATGCTCGTGCGCTCCGGGGCCTTGAACCTGGTCGTCGTCGACTCGGTCGCCGCGTTGGTTCCCCGCGCTGAGATAGAAGGCGAGATGGGGGACACCCATGTCGGCCTGCAGGCCCGCCTCATGTCGCAGGCCATGCGTAAGCTCGCGGGTTCGCTCAGCCGTTTCGAGACGACGGCGGTCTTCATCAACCAGCTCCGCGAGAAGATCGGCGTCATGTTCGGAAGCCCCGAGACCACGCCGGGCGGACGCGCGCTGAAGTTCTACTCGTCGGTTCGCCTCGATGTTCGCAAGATCGAGAACCTGAAGGACGGCACCGAGGTCGTCGGCTCGCGCACCCGCGTGAAGGTCGTCAAGAACAAGGTCGCTCCGCCCTTCCGTCAGTGCGAGTTCGACATCATGTACGGCAAGGGCATCTCCAAGGAAGGCAGCCTTCTCGACACAGGTGTCGATCTTGAGATCATCCAGAAGGCGGGCGCGTGGTTCACCTACGAGGGAACCCAACTCGGCCAGGGCAAGGAGAACTCCCGGCAGTTCCTCCAGGAGCACCCGGAGATGTTCGTCGAGATCGACCGCAAGGTCCGGGAAGCCGTAGGGCTGTGCGATACCTTCGGCCCGGCGAATGCCGAACCACCAACGGTCGTTCTCCCTGAGGATCCTGAGCCGCCGAAGAAGACGCGCGTCAAGGAGCCCCAGACGGCCTCGGCCGAATCCTAGGACCCCGCTGATGGGCCGGACGCGCGAGCCGAAGAACCCGAAGACGTGCCACGAGCGCGCCCTGGGGTTGCTCGCGGTCCGGCCCAGAAGCAGGCACGAGATGGAAGTCCGCCTGCTTCGCGCCGGTTTCGACCAAGGGGAAGTCGACGACGTGCTCGGGCGCCTAGAGCGGGCCCGACTCCTGGACGATGAGCAGTTCGCCCGAGATCTGGCCCAGCAGGCGTTCGACGTCAGGAGGTCGGGCCAACGCGCCGTGGCTTCGGCCCTCTTCGCCAAAGGGGTGTCCCGCGAGACCGTTGAGGAGGTGACCGCTGGATACGCCGACGGGGATCCTGCTCGGGCTCTCGAACTTGCGGAAGCGCGGGCTGTCCGTATGGCGGATCTCGATCCGTCCAAGGCCTATCGCAGACTCACCGAGCTGCTCATGCGCAGGGGCCACAGCCCCTCTGTGGCTCGTCAGGCCGCCGGTCGCGCCCTGGGCCGGGATGAGTCGACGCCTAGCTAGCCTTGCGCGTTCCCGCCGTCCGTCCTACATTGGTTCTCAGCAACATACATATGAACCCGAGAGAGGTTTCAAGGGAATCCCGACGTTCGAAAACGTGCCGAATGACTGACATCGATCCCACTACCAGCAGAAAAGGACGGGCCGGCCCAACCTAGGACCCGCGTTTCCTTAGCCATGCAAGCACGTCGCCGAGCACCGGCCCTGAGGGCCTCTGCTCGGCTTTGGCATCTAGGAGGCGATCATGATCGAGGCGGTCATCGCGGCGATAGTGGCACTCGGCGCCGGGATAGCGGTCGGATTCTGGCTGAAGCAGCGTCAGGGCGCCGGGCAGGCCGAGGACTCGCAAGCGCGCGCGACCACACTTGTGCTGGAGGCCGAACGCGAGGCGGAGGAACTGGTGCGGAAGGCCAGTGCCGAGGCGAAGGCGGGAGTCGCGGCCACGCGTGCGGAGGCCGGCGCGGACATCGAACGCCGTCGCGAAGACATCCACCGCGAGGAGAAGCGTCTGATGCAGGAAGAGGAGCGCATCGGCGAGAAGAAAGGACTCCTCGAGCGGAAGTTGGCTGAGGTCGATGAACTGCAAGCGAAACTCGAGAGGCGCGAAGCGTCCACCGGCGAGGAGCGCAAGCTGTTGGAGCAGGCGATGGCGGTCCAAAGGCGGCAGCTCGAGAAGGTCGCGCAGATGACCGCGCAGGAAGCGAAAGAAGCGCTTGTCAAGCAGGTCACCGCCGAAGCCAAGCGCCAAGCGATGGCCACGGTACGTGAGCTAGAGGAGCACGCCCGGGAGGAGGGTGAGGAGCGGGCGAGGAAGATCGTGACGGTCGCTATCCAGCGGGTGGCCTCGGAGCAGACGGCCGAGACGACCGTTTCTGTGTTCGCCCTACCTTCGGAGGACATGAAGGGCCGGATCATCGGCCGCGAGGGCCGCAATATCCGTGCCTTCGAGTCGCTCACCGGGGTGAATCTGATCATCGACGACACTCCGGAGGCCGTGGTCCTTTCGAGCTTTGACCCGGTTCGCCGTGAGGCCGCTCGCCTGACGCTCGAGAAGCTGGTCGGCGATGGCCGGATACACCCAGCGCGCATCGAGGAGATGTTCGAGCGGTCACAGAAGGAGCTTGCGGAGGAGATCAAGCGTGCCGGCGAGGCCGCCGTTCTCGAGGTCGGCGTAGCCGACGTCCATCCGGAGATGATCAAGGTGCTGGGACGCCTGAAGTTCCGCAGTTCCTATGGTCAGAACGTCCTCAGGCACCTCATCGAGTCGGCGCATCTTGCGGGCACCCTCGCGGCGGAGCTGGGGATAGATCCAGCCCTGCCGAGGCGATGCGCCCTTATGCACGATGTCGGTAAGGCTCTCACCCACGAGGTCGAGGGGTCCCACGCGATCATCGGTGCGGAACTGGCTCGCCGCCTCAAAGAGCCGCTCGAGGTCGTCCACGCCATCGAGTCTCATCACGGTGAGGTTGAGGCCCGCACGACCGAAGCGGTGCTGGCGCACATCGCCGACCAGATATCCGGTGGTCGACCCGGAGCCAGGCGCGAGAGCCTGGAGCAATACGTCAAGCGGCTCCAGAGGCTGGAGGAGATCTGCGAGGCCTACCCCGGTGTCGAGAAGACCTTCGCGATGCAGGCCGGACGAGATGTCAGGGTCATGGTCAAGCCGACAGAGGTGGACGATCTGGCGGCACAGGTGCTGGCACGGGATATCGCCAAGAAGGTCGAGGAAGAACTCCAGTACCCCGGGCAGATCAAGATCACAGTCGTGCGCGAGGTGCGCTCTGTCGAGTACGCGAAATAGCCCCTAGACTCGCCGGATGACCGGGCGATACCTGCTACGCACCTTCGGGTGCCAGATGAATGAACACGACTCGGAACGCATCGCCGGCCTGCTCGAGGCGGACGGGTTCACACCCTCGGGCGACGCCGCGGAGGCCGAGGTCGTGGTCTTCAATACCTGCGCGATCCGCGAGAACGCCGACAACCGTCTCTACGGCAATCTCGGACATCTGAAGCCGCTGAAGGACGCCAACCCGAGGCTCCGCGTGATAGTCGCGGGTTGTTTGGCGCAGAAGGACCAAGGTCGCATCCAGGAACGGGCGCCGTGGGTCGATGTCGTCGTCGGGACCCACGCACTTCCGGGTCTGCTGGACCTGCTGCACCGATCCGAGACAGAGGGACCTCAGATGGACGTGAGTGAGTTCACGGAGTTGTTTCCTTCTGCGCTTCCCGCTCGGCGCGATGTCGCCCACCACGGATGGGTGTCCATCGCGGTCGGCTGTGACAACGCCTGTTCGTTCTGCATAGTGCCGCTGGTCCGGGGACCGCAACTCTCGAGACCCATGGGTGACATCCTGGCCGAGGTCGAAGGGCTGGTTCGAGACGGTGTCTTAGAGGTGACCCTGCTGGGTCAGAACGTCAATACCTATGGACGGGATCTCAAGGGCCCAGGTTCCAGGAGGCGACCGCTCTTCGCCGACCTGTTGCGCGCGGTGAACGATGTGGATGGGCTGCGGAGGGTGCGCTTCACCAGCCCGCATCCCCACGACTTCACTCCTGACGTCATCGAAGCGATGGCGTCATGCCAGAAGGTCTGCGAGCACATCCATCTCCCACTGCAATCCGGATCGGACGCCGTCCTGAAGGGGATGCAGCGGTCGTACCGCGCGGCCACGTATATGGAGTGTCTCGGGGCCATCCGTGACGCGGTTCCGGGCATCGCCGTATCGACCGATGTCATCGTGGGCTTTCCCGGGGAAACCCAGGAAGACTTCCAACGCACCCTCGACATCGTCGAGGAAGCCCGGTTCGACTCGGCGTTCATGTTCCAGTACTCGCCGCGTCCGGGGACCCGCGCCGCACAGTTCGAGGAGCAGGTCCCGAAAGCGGTGGTCCGGGAGCGCTTCGACAGGCTGCTTGCTCTGCAAGAGCGCGTCTCCATGGAACGCAACCGCGCCCTGATCGGCCAGACGGTCGAGTTGTTGATCGAGGCCGGGGGTCGCGGAGGCCGGGCGCAGGGGCGCACACGCACGAACAAGATCGTGCACTTCGACGGGGATGCCGAGCCCGGCGTGTTCGTGGATGCGCTGATCACTGCGGCACAGGCCCACCACCTGACGGGGGAGCTCGTCCGGGAGACGGCGCGCGCAGGATGATCCCGCCTCGCCCGTGGCCGGCCCTGGTGGGCCCGACGGCGTCGGGCAAGACCGAGGCGGCTGTCCTCGTCGCGCGCCGCCTCGGCTGCGAGATCGTTTCCGCCGACTCGATGTTGGTCTACGAGGGGATGGATGTCGGCACCGCGAAGCCGACCGTGGCTGAGCGCGGGGGCGTGCCGCATCACCTCATCGATGTCGCAAGGCCACAAGCGCCCTTCTCCGTCGCTGCCTACCAACGGCTAGCGCAGGCGGTTCTCGCGGACATCGCCCTCCGAGAGGGCCGGCCGCTCATCGTCGGCGGCTCGGGTCTCTACTACCGGGCGGTCAGCGACGACCTTGAGTTCCCGCGAACGGATCCGAGGATCCGGCTGGACCTGGAGACGGAGGCGTTGGCAGATGCGGGCCGCCTGTTCGAGCGCCTGACCGAACTGGATCCGGCCGCGGCGGCCAAGATAGAGCCCGGCAACACCAGGCGGATCGTCCGCGCGTTGGAGGTGCCTGGCGCCACCGGGAACCTGTTCTCCTCCTACGCAACCAGGTGGGAGGACTACCCAGGAGGCAACGTGCGCGCCGCGGGCATCGGCCTCTCGCGCGAAGCGATCACCTCTCGCGTCCGGCTCCGCGTGAACAGGATGCTGGAGAACGGCTTCCTCGCGGAAGTCCGCGGTCTCGTGGAGCGGGGCCTGGGCGAGTGGCTAACCTCGTCTCAGGCCATCGGGTACGCTGAGATGGCGCTCCATCTGGAAGGGAAGCTCACTCTGAACGAGGCCGTCGCAGGGACCGTCAAGCGCACCAAGGCGCTCGCCAGGCGGCAGCTCGCTTGGTTCCGGCGAGACCCGAGGGTCAGATGGTTCGAGTGCGACGACGGAGCGCCGGCGATCGTCGATGAGATATCGGAGTACCTGGGAGATGTTTGAGTTCTCGAAGTACCACGGGACGGGCAACGACTTCATCATGGTCGAAGACCTGGAAGGCAGGAACTCGTTCTCGACGGAACTCGTGGCGGCTCTCTGCGACAGGCGTTTCGGCGTCGGGGGAGACGGACTCATCCGTGTCACGCGGCCCGACGACGCAGATTTCTTCATGGACTACTACAACGCCGATGGGTCCGCAGCCGAGATGTGCGGCAACGGGATCCGCTGTCTCGGCAAGTTCGCCCACGATCGTGGCCTGACCGAGAAGACGGAGCTCGCCGTCGACACGCGAGCAGGCGTCAAGCATCTTTCGATCCACATGGAAGGCGGCGCCGTGTCCTCGGTCACGGTGGACATGGGCTCACCGGTGTTCGCCAAGGCCGACATCCCCATGCGCGGACCCGCGCGAGACACGTTCTTGATGCAGGACATCCATGCCGCCGGTCGCGACTTCAACGGTTCCGCCGTCTCCATGGGGAATCCGCATCTGGTCCTGTTCGTCGAAGAGGACCCCGGGGATCTTGCCGTCGAGATGTTCGGCGCGGAACTCGAGGTACACGAGATGTTCCCTCGGAAGGCGAACATCGAGTTCGCCCATGTATACGACGGGCGCATCGATGTGCGTGTCTGGGAGCGCGGCATCGGCGAGACGATGTCGTGCGGCACCGGGGCCTGCGCGGTGCTCGTGACCGCGAGCGAGGCTGGTCTGATCGGAGCCAGCGCGAAGGTGAAGTTCCCGGGAGGCCTCCTCAGCGTCGAGCGCACGCAGGATGGCTCGGTGCTGCTGACGGGTCCTGCCGAACACGTCTTTGACGGAACCATCGACGAAGGATGGTTCGTACGGGGGGAGACCAGATGAAGATAGCGCGTCGCATCGAGTCTCTTCCTCCATACCTGTTCGCGGAGTTGGACAGGAAACTCGCGGCCAAGCGCGCCGAGGGTATCGATGTCATCTCTCTGGGGGTCGGGGATCCCGACACACCCACGCCGCAGCACATCGTCGACGCGATGCACAGGGCGATAGACGACCCGACGACCCATCGATACCCGTCCTACTACGGGAGCCAGCCCTTTCGCGAGGCCGTCGCTCGTTGGTACCTGCGCCGATTCGACGTGGCGCTGGACCCCGAGACCGAGGTCATGGCTCTCATCGGTTCGAAGGAAGGGTTGGCACATCTGTCTTTCGCCTTCCTGGACCCAGGGGACGAGGCTTTGGTCCCAGACCCCGGCTATCCCGTGTACGGCATCAGCACGATGTTGGCGGGCGGAACCGCGGTATCGCTTCCGATGCCTGCCTCCAAGGGCTTCCTTCCCGACCTCGAGGCGGCGGCTTCGAAGATCACCGACGATACGAAGCTCATGTGGCTGAACTTCCCCAGCAACCCGACGGCGGCCACAGCGAGCCCGGAAGACATGGCACAGGCCGTCGAGTTCGCGCGCGAACATGGACTGTTGGTCGCTCACGACGCGGCGTATTCGGAGATCACTTTCGACGGCTACGTCGCCCCGTCGATACTGCAGGTGCCCGGCGCGAAGGACGTCGCCATCGAGTTCAACTCTCTGTCGAAGTTCTACAACATGACCGGGTGGAGGATCGGGTTCTGCGTCGGCAGCCCCGAAGCTGTGCGGGCCCTCTCCGTCGTGAAGACCAATCTGGACTCGGGTCAGTTCGACGCGGTGCAGCGTGCGGGTATCGCCGCGATGGACGGACCGCAAGACCACATCGCCGAGCTGTGCGCCC
>Ga0315281_10003102_pt1 | contig 24440 bp, 22 predicted proteins | sample YL17G07_0_MG_FD_204540 | JGI IMG/M metagenome (GOLD analysis project Ga0315281, IMG submission 204540) | Sediment microbial communities from Yellowstone Lake, YNP, Wyoming, USA - YL17G07_0 | ecosystem: Environmental > Aquatic > Freshwater > Lake > Sediment | place: USA: Wyoming | collected... | reverse complement strand
TCTGCACGACCATGTCGTGCAGTTGGCCGATGAATTCGTTGAATGCGCGGGTGATACGGCTTATTTCATCCGCGCCCTGTTGCGGCAGGCGCCGCGTCAAATCGCCGCGCCCTTGGCTCAGCTCCTGCATATAGCTTTCCATGCGCTGGAGCGGTTGGGTGATCGAACGGATAATAATGACCGATGTAAGCGAAAGCACGATCAGCGCGCATAGCGTCAGCCCGATCACCCAGGTCCGCGAGGATTTTCCCGCCGCATCCGCATGCTGTTTGGCGCTGGCGTCACTGGCTTCGATCAAGCCGCTTAGTTTATCCATTTCCTTTTCCAGCTCTTCAAAACTTGCTTTGAAGTCTGGGTAATCCTTCTGCGCGGCTTGAATATCTTGTGCTGCACGACCGATGATCGCGGTGGCTTTGCCGATATAGCGCTCCAGCGCTGGATTAACTGTTTGCATCTGTTTTTGCACGGCGGCGTCGAGAACCAGCTTCTGGTTATCCGCGATGCTTTTGCGCATGATCTCGGCATGACGCGTAAACTCTTTGGCGATCGTAGCCATTTCATCCGGACGCCGGTTGGGTGAAGCGCCCTCGTGCAGCGCAGCCAGGACATCAGCGAGTATGCCCTCATGCCGCATGTCGGCTTCCATGTGGTTGCGTAGCGCAATGGAGTTTGTCACCACCTCATCCAACGAATTCGACTGCGCCGCCTGGCCCCAATACCCTCCCGCGCCCACCAGGATGGTAAACAGCACACCCAACAGCGCGAACAGGATTAATTTGGTTTTGATTGTCAGGCTACTCATCAAGATGCTCCATGTTTTGGTCGGGTTGGCGCCAGGTTAACCAGAATTATTGCCGGGCCAGGATATGAAATATTTCTAGTGTACGATCTTACTATTTCGGCTATTTCTCTGGAAACTTTAGGTATTGGATCGGATGGTGCGGCGTAACCCGCGATGCACCTTATACCGGTTCCAGTTTGGCATATTCCAACGCCAGCCATTTCACCCCATTGCGCCCGAAGTTGACTTGCACGCGGGCATCCGCGCCGCTTCCTTCGCAGTTGACGATCACCCCCTGGCCAAATTTCGCATGCGCCACGTTTTGCCCAATATGCCAGGGGGAGTTTGACTCGCTGCTGTTGCGGACGACGCTGCGCGGTGTTTCGGTTTGGTATGGCGTTTGCGCGCCGCTGATCTGCTTCAGCAACGCCGGTGGGATTTCGCTGAGGAAGCGTGACGGAATGCCGTAGCGTACCTGGCCGTGCAACATGCGGCTTTGTGCGTAGCTGAGGTAGAGCCGGCGCCGGGCGCGGGTGAGGGCAACGTACATCAGGCGGCGTTCTTCTTCGACGCCATCGGCCTCGTTCTTGCTTTGTTCATGCGGAAATAGACCTTCTTCCAACCCGCTCAGGAATACGCTGTGGAATTCCAGGCCCTTGGCCGCGTGCACCGTCATCAGTTGCAGCGCCTCGGAGCCAACTGCGGCCTGATGCTCGCCAGCCTCCAACGTAGCGTGGGTCAGAAACACGCTGAGGATGTCCTGTGCAGCTTGATCGGGTTCCAGGGGTTCGGCTTCGTACTCCTGAACGAAACCAACTGCCGCGTTCACCAGTTCCTCCAAATTTTCCACTCGCTCGGCTTCGGTCTTGCTGGCTTTGTAGTGTGCAATCAGCCCGCTATGGACCAGCACGTGCTCGATTTGTTCTGACAGGGGCAGGCCGGCACATGCGGCGCGCAGGGACTCGATCAGTTGCAGGAACGCGCCAACGCTGCTGCCGCTTTTCCCCCCGAGCAGACCCGATGCGGCAGCGTCCCACAAGGTGTGGCCGCGCTCCGTAGCCAAAGTCTGCAACTGCTCCAGGGTGCGGGCACCGATGCCACGCGCCGGAAAATTGATCACGCGCAGCAGCGCGCCGTCGTCGCCGGAGTTGGCGATCAGGCGCAAATAAGCGAGGGCGTGCTTGACCTCCTGCCGCTCGAAAAAACGCAGGCCGCCATATACCCGGTACGGCAGGCCGGCGTTGAACAGGGCGTGTTCCAGAATGCGCGACTGCGCGTTGGAGCGGTACAGCAGGGCGATGCCGGAGAGCACCACGTCTTCGCTACGCAACGCTTTGATCTCGTCCACGATGAAAGCGGCTTCGTCATGGTCGGAGTAAGCGGCGAAAACGCGGATCGGTTCGCCGCTGCCTTCCGAGGTCCACAGGTTCTTGCCCAGACGGTGCAGGTTCTGGCTGATCAGGGCATTGGCGGCATCCAGAATGTTGCCGTGGGAGCGGTAATTCTGTTCCAGCTTGATTACTTTGCTGACGTGAAAATCGCGCTCGAACTCCTGCATGTTGGAAGCTTGCGCGCCACGGAATGCGTAGATCGACTGGTCGTCGTCGCCCACCGCAAACACCGCCGCGTCCGGCCCGGCCAACAGCTTGAGCCACAGGTATTGCAGGCGGTTGGTGTCCTGGAACTCGTCCACCAGAATGTGCTTGAAGCGGCTGCGGTAATGCTCCCGTAGTAACTCGTTGCGCGACAACAATTCGTAAGTACGCAGCAACAGTTCGGCGAAATCCACCACACCTTCACGTTGGCACTGCGCATCATAAGCCGCGTAAAACTCCGTCAGGCGCCGCGTGTAGTCATCGTAGGCCTCCACCTTGGCAGAGCGGATGCCTTGATCCTTGTTGCTGTTGATGAAGAATTGCACCTGTTTAGGCGGATATTTTTCATCATCGACGTTAAGACTTTTTAGCAGACGCTTGATCGCAGAGAGTTGATCCTGGTGATCCAGAATCTGGAACAGCGCCGGCAGTCCCGCCTCCCGGTGATGGGTGCGCAACAGGCGATTGCACAACCCGTGAAAGGTACCGACCCACATACCGCGCGGATTGATCGGCAGCATTGCGCTAATGCGCGACAGCATTTCCTTGGCTGCCTTGTTAGTGAAGGTCACCGCCAGAATACCGTGCGGACTTGCCTGCCCGGTCTGGATCAGGTGCGCAATGCGCGTGGTCAGTACGCGCGTCTTGCCGCTACCGGCACCGGCCAGGATCAGGGCGGATTCGTGCGGCAGAGTGACGGCGGCCAGTTGTTCCGGGTTGAGGCCGTGCAGGAGCGGGGAAGGCATGCTGTGCTAGAATCGATTTCGATTGAATAGACAATTATAAGCCCCAGGCGGAATGTACGCACGCAACTCTAAAGTTCAAGGCAGCATTTCATGACGCTCCAGTCACTGGTAGAAAACTACGGCTATCTCGCCGTATTCGTCGGCACCTTTCTGGAAGGCGAGACCATTCTGCTGATCGCCGGGTTCGCTGCTTTTCGCGGTTATCTGAATTTGCCGCTGGTGATGCTGATCGCCTTCATCGGCAGCTTTATCGGCGACCAGTTCTATTTCTACCTTGGCCGGCGCCACGGGCGCACCATACTTGCTCGATTCCCCCGCTTCCAACCGCAGGCCGAGAAGGTCCATCGGCTGCTGGAACGCCATCATGCACCGCTGATTGTGGCACTGCGTTTTCTGTATGGAATACGCGTGGTGGGGCCGATGGTAATCGGCATGAGCCAGGTTCCGGCACGGCGCTTTTTGTTCTTCAACATGATCGGCGGCCTGATCTGGGCGCCTCTCATTGCCGGTGGCGGTTATCTATTCGGCCACGCTCTGGAACTGGTGCTGCAAGATGTCCAGCGCTACGAGGAGGTCGCGTTATGGAGTCTAATGGCACTAGGGGCAATGTTCTGGCTAATTCACTGGCTGCGCGACAAAAGCAAGCAACGCGAATAGAGCGCCTTTCGGATAAAGTGTTGCAGGCAGGGGAAGCGAGCCCCTCATTGGCCAGATCACAATAACTTTCGCCAGATTTCGTTTCTCAAGTCAGCTTACTGCGCGGTTTCAAAACCCCGTGAACTACCGTTCGCGACCCGGAACAGCCATTCGACTGCGCCATCCAACCGTAGGTCGGCAATACCTTGCCGACGCTTCTGCCTCCAGTCGGCGGGAAAGTATTCGCGCCCTACCTTTATGCTCACGACAGTTGCCATACTGCCGTTCATGGCACAAAAGAGCCAGACTGCATTCCCCTGCTCATGTAACACAAGGGACATAAAAACTTGGATTCACGCACTACCCGCCCAACGATGCAATCGTTATTGCATCGAGCGAATGTGTTTCGCAAAGTTGGGGGATTCAAGCCCCATGCCGTTATCACCCAACCAGCGCCAGCTTTTCCGCACGCGGCAATTGTTTGATCTCCGCTTCGCGCTTGGACGCGGTTGCACGGTCCGGGTGAGGCTCCGAATACACCACGACCACTGGCAGTCGGCCGCGCGTGTATTTTGCCCCCTTGCCAGAATTGTGTGTGGCTACGCGCTTAGCTACATCGTTGGTGATCCCGGTATAGAGCGTGCCGTCTGCGCATTGCAGCATATAGCAATACCACTGCTCACTTGCCGCAGACACGCTCAGGGCCGCCTGACGCGCCATATCAAAATCCCAGCCACGGCTAGCATGGTGGCCAACAGCCCCAGCGCGGCGTAGTTGCCGAACCGCACAAAAGGGGTGCTGCCGCTATAACCTTGCGCCGTTCCATTCAGTGCAAACACTTCAAATTCCGGCGCGCGTTTTACTACCCGCCCACGTTGATCAATGATTGCCGTCACCCCGGTATTGGTGGCGCGGAGCATGGTGCGGCCGGTTTCCAACGCACGCATCTGCGCAATCTGCAGGTGTTGCTCGGGGCCGATGGAGTGCCCGAACCAGGCATCGTTACTCAAATTAACCAGCATCGTAGCGGCTGGCAACTGGGTGATCACTTCCTCGCCGAACACGTCCTCGTAGCAGATGTCCACCGCCACACGCTGCCCTGCGACCTGCAACGGCTGCTGCACCGGGGCGCCACGCGAGAAGTCTCCGAGCGGAATATGCAGCACTTCCAGCACCCAGGCGAACAGCGGCCGCAGCGGCAAGTACTCGCCAAACGGCACCAGATGAAACTTGCGGTAGGTCTGTTGCGGCGCGCTGCCAAAACTGAATGCGCTGTTGTAATAAATGCTGCTGCCACGGTACTCCGGAATTCCCACAATCACGTCGCCACCCAGCTTGCGTGCGTGCCCTTCCAGCATCTGCAAATAGCTTGGCGGCACTTCATGCGAAAACATCGGTAGCGCGGTTTCAGGCAGGATGATGAGGCGGCTGCGGCTGCTTAATACCAGTTGCTGGTAAGTGTTCAGCGATTGTTCCTGGCTACCCTGCTGCCACTTGAGATCCTGGTGAATATTACCCTGCAGCAGGCTGACACTTACCGGAGCGCCGGTTGGCTGAGTCCACTGCACCTGCTGCAACCCCCACCCGGCCAGCCACAGCAGCGCCACAAGGGGCGCCCAACGCAATGCACGAGTAGCAACCAGCAACATCAACATGCCGGCGCTGACTGCCGCCACCAGTGACACACCATAGACTCCCAGCAGCGGCGCGAACCCGGCCAGCGGGCTCACCGGCACTTGGGAATAGCCCAACGCAGCCCAGGGGAAGCCGGTAAATACCCAGCCGCGCATCCATTCCAACAGCACCCACAGGGCGGGCATAAGCAGGACAGCGTTGATTGCAGGAGCACGCTTGCCATACCCCTGCAGCGAGCCAGCCAGCGCCGGGAACAGTGCAAGAATCGCGCACATCAGGGCAGTGGCGAGCGCTGCCAGGGGTGCAGACATCTCGCCGAAATCATGCAGGCTGATGTAAATCCAGCTCACCCCGGCGCCGAAAAATCCCAGCCCGAAGACATAGCCGTGCAAGGCCGCGATGATGGGGCGGTCACTGCGCCGCCACAACCAGAACAGGACAGCCAGCGTAATGACAGGCAGCGGAAACAGGTAAAACGGAGCAAAGCCGAGGACGCTGGTTGCCCCCAGCAACAGCACGGGGATCAAGCGCAGCAAACGCGCGTACAGGGAACAAAAACTCAAGGGGCGCTCAGCGAGTCGGGTTACTCACCGGGCTCTTGTCCTGCAACCCGTTCCACCAACAAGGTATGCAGGCGGCGGCTATCGGCCCGCAACACCTGAAATTTCAGGCCATCGACAACAATATGCTCGCCCCGTTTGGGCAGGTGCCCAAATTTGCTGACCACCAGGCCGCCCACAGTATCGTAGTCTTCATCGCTGAAGTCGGTGCCGAGCGCCTCATTAAAATCGCCGATTTCGGTCAGTGCCTTTACACGCAGATGGCCGTCGGATTCATGGATGATGTTGTCTTCGGTTTCATCGAAATCGTACTCATCCTCGATTTCGCCCACGATTTGTTCCAATACATCCTCGATGGTCACCAGACCTGCCACGCCGCCGTACTCGTCAACCACAATGGCGATGTGATTACGATTGCCCCGGAACTCCTGGAGCAGCACATTGAGCCGCTTCGATTCAGGAACAAACACCGCCGGCCGCAACATGTCGCGCACGTCAAATTCCTCTCCTGCGTAATAGCGCAACAGATCCTTGGCGAGCAGGATACCGATCACGTCATCCCGGTTTTCCTCGATCACCGGGAAGCGCGAGTGGGCGGTTTCGATTACAAAAGGGATGAATTTTGCAGGCGGGTGGGTGATGTCGATCACGTCCATTTGAGTGCGCGGGATCATGATATCGCGCACTTGCATTTCAGACACCTGCAGCACACCTTCGATCATGCCAAGCGCGTCGGCATCCAGCAGGTTGCGATCGTAGGCGGAATGTAGCAATTCCACCAACTGCTCGCGGTCTTCCGGCTCACGCATCAGGAATGCGCCCAGGCGCTCCAGCCAGCTTGGTTTTATCGTCTTCTCAGGGTCTTCCATTTAGTACTGCAACTCCCCTAGTTAATGCTCTGCATACGGATTATCGTAACCCAGTTTTTCCAGAATTTGTGTTTCCCGCGCTTCCATCTCCTGCGCGTCGGCATCGTTTTCGTGATCATGGCCTTGCAGGTGCAGCACGCCATGCACCACCAGATGCGCGTAATGGGCCTCCACCGTTTTGTTCTGCTCTGCCGCCTCGCGGCTCACTACTGGTACACACAGCACGATGTCGCCGGATAATGCAGAGTCCTCATCGTATACAAATGTCAGCACGTTGGTAGCGTAGTCCTTGCTGCGGTAATCGCGGTTCAAGGTTCGCCCTTCTTCCTCTGCCACCAAACGCACCGTGATCTGCGCCTCTCGCTCCAGCGCTGCCTGCGTCCACCGGCGGATCTGGGGGCGGGTCGGCGCATCGTCCGGTTTCACTGCAAACTGCACCGACAGTGCTAATTTTTGCTTAGGCATTACTGCTTTTATCGCGCTGCTCGTAGGCGTTGACGATGCGTTGCACCAACGGATGACGCACCACGTCTTCGCTCAGGAAAAAAGTGAAGGCAATGCCGCGCACATTTTCCAGCACCTCTTGCGCATCGACCAAACCGCTTTTCTGCCCGCGCGCCAGATCGACCTGGGTCACGTCGCCGGTGATGACCGCCTTGCTGCCGAAACCGATGCGCGTCAGGAACATTTTCATCTGCTCCGGCGTGGTGTTCTGCGCCTCGTCCAGAATGATGAAGGAATGGTTGAGGGTGCGCCCGCGCATATAGGCGAGCGGCGCGATCTCGATGGCGCCGCGTTCGAACAGCTTGCCCACCTGGTCGAATCCCATCAGGTCATACAGCGCGTCGTACAGCGGGCGCAGATACGGATCGACTTTCTGCGCCAGATCGCCGGGCAGGAATCCCAGGCGTTCGCCTGCCTCCACGGCCGGGCGCACCAGCACAATGCGCTTGACCAGGTCGCGCTCAAAGGCATCCACCGCGCTGGCCACCGCCAGGTAGGTCTTGCCGGTGCCGGCCGGGCCGATGCCGAAGGTAATGTCGTATTCCTGGATTTGCTGCAAATACACATTCTGGCGCGGCGTGCGGCCATGCAGGTCGCCCTTGCGCGTCATCAGCACCGGCACCACGCTGGGCTGTTCGGCAGGTGCTGCGCGCTGGATATTGCTCACTTCGATCAGGCCGAGCTGGATGTCCTCAACGCTCAGGTGTGCTTGCGCCTGCAGATAAAAATCCCGTAGCGCCTGGGCCGCGAGTTGTGCCTGACGCTCTTCACCGACAACCTTGAAATGCGCGCCACGGCGGGCGATGGTCACGTCCAGCGCCGCCTCGATCTGTTTCAGATTTTCGTCCAGCGCACCGCACAGGTTTACCAGGCGGGCGTTGTCGATTGGGGTGAAAGAGAGTTCCAGGGAATTAGGCCGCATCAGTTAGAGTAACTACTTTACCACGGAGCGTGTGATGGCATACTTCGGTAATGGTGAGATCGACAAAGCTTCCGATCAGGCGCGGCTGCCCCGGAAAATTCACCACGCGATTGCTGTTGGTGCGGCCGGCCATTTCGCCTGCATCTTTTCTGGAAACTCCTTCCACCAGCACACGCTGCACGCTGCCCACCATGCCCTGGTTGATCGCCTGCGCCTGTTCCTCGATACGCGCCTGCAACCGTTCCAGGCGCGCCTGTTTGACGGCGTGCGGCACATCGTCAGGCAGATCGGCCGCCGGGGTACCGGGGCGCGGGCTGAAAATAAAACTGAAGCTGGCGTCAAAACCCACGTCATCGATCAGCTTCATGGTCGCTTCGAAATCAGCATCGGTCTCGCCGGGAAAACCCACAATGAAATCGGAAGTCAGCACAATATCCGGACGCTTCTCGCGCACGCGGCGCACGATGGATTTATATTCGAGCGCCGTGTAGCCGCGTTTCATTGCCGCCAGTATCCGGTCCGAACCGCACTGCACCGGCAGGTGCAGATGATTCACCAGTTTTGGGATGGCGGCATAGGCGTCGATCAGGCGCTGGGTGAATTCCTTGGGGTGCGAGGTGGAATAGCGGATTTGCTCGATGCCGGGGATTTCCGCAACATACTCCAGCAACAGCGCAAAATCGGCGATCTCGTCATCGCTCATGGCGCCAAGGTAAGCATTCACATTCTGCCCGAGTAGAGTCACTTCCTTCACGCCCTTTCCGGCCAACGCTGCTACTTCAGCCAGCACGTCGTCAAACGGGCGCGACACCTCTTCGCCACGGGTGTAAGGCACCACACAGAATGAGCAATATTTGCTGCAACCTTCCATGATGGAAACGAAAGCGGAAGCACCCTCGACCCGCGCCGCCGGCAGGTGATCGAATTTTTCGATTTCGGGGAAGGAAATATCCACCTGCGGCCGGCCCGAAGCACGCCGCGCGTCAATCAACTGCGGCAGCCGGTGCAACGTCTGCGGGCCGAATACCACATCCACATAGGGCGCCCGCGCCACAATCGCAGCGCCTTCCTGGCTCGCCACACAACCACCCACAGCGATCACCAGCTCCGGCTTGCTCAGCTTGAGTTCCCGCCAGCGGCCTAGTTGATGAAACACTCGTTCCTGCGCCTTCTCGCGTACCGAACAGGTGTTGAGCAAAATCACATCGGCTTCTTCAACCGTGTCGGTCTGCTCCAAACCTTGCGCCACGCGCAGCACGTCCGCCATTTTGTCCGAGTCGTACTCGTTCATCTGGCAACCAAATGTTTTAATGTAGACTTTTTTTGGCACGGTATTTAACGGGATGGCGCGGAACGCCTGAAACGTATGACAAGTCGTGGCCACAGAATGAGGGGAGGCAAAAGGGCTTGCAGCACTGCAAGCCCTTTTTCTACAACAATTTTGGTGGTGATAGGTGGATTTGAACCACCGACCCCAGCGTTATGAGTGCTGTGCTCTAACCAACTGAGCTATATCACCGAAAGCCTTGCAATTAGTCTAATTGATCAATGCCGGACCAAGCCCCATGCTAATCACTTGAGGGGCCCCGATTATCCAGATTGGCCTAAAATCTGTCAAGGAAGTTATGCGCCGCACCGAGCAAAATCAATGACTGGTTGTACCAAAGGAAAAACTAGCTGATAAATCCAGCACATTGCTATTCAGGTCACCCTTGAGTGACTTGACCCGGCCCGCGCTCAGGCGAAGGCCTACGGATTTGGTAAGATCCAGGCCAAGGTAGGCCATGGGTTGGACTATCGCGCCACCACTGGTATCTACTCCTCCGCCACCGGCAGCGCCGGCCAGCAGTTCAGCCCCGACCGAGACCGGCCAGGTGAATTTCTTGATGCGGAAACCAACACCGACCAGCCCCACTGAATAACCGCCGGCATTGCCATCGTAAGCGCTGTGCGCTTGGCCGGTGAGGTAAAGGTTTGGGGTCAGATAGCGGTTGAGCTTGAGGTTGATGGCATCCAGGCTCTGCTTGCTGCCGTCTCTGCGCGCCGCCGCAGAATAACGTTCCGAGCCCATCACCCATTCATTGCGCACGACAGTAGCTTGACCCTCTGAAACGTCAGGGTGATCCAAGTCCCAACCGAATATCACCTGCCCATAAGTGGCGCGGAATGTGCCGTTGGGCGCGTGCGCATAACCACCCTCCAGGGTCAGGTGGGTGTCACGGCCAAGATTGGCTGTAGCATACGCGCCAACCTTGGCTAACTGCCCGCCACCCACCGATATCGACCCCCCGCCACCCATGCCTAGCGCCAGACGCGCACCCAGGGTAAGCTTGTTATCCCACATCGGCGTTTCAGCACCCGCCGTAGCCAGGTACTCGGCATAACCTGCCGCACCGCCAGTGCCCGCACCTGCGGCTTCTATACCCCAGTAATAGGTAGGTGACAGAAACTGTTCCATGCGGAAACCGGCATAACCGATGCTATTGGTGTTGGGAACTCCATTCAGGTTGGTACTGCCACTTCGCGGATGATAGCTGCCAAGGGTAACCAGCACCCGATCAAACCCGACGCCAGTGCGGCCCTTGGCATCGATCCGCTGACCGATAAGCTCCGGACTGGCATAGGTGAAATCGCTGTCGGCAGCCCACACCAAGCCTAATTGACTGCTATTGATGGCCCCATTAGGGAAGCGCACATTGGACGCCGAAATGCCGGCGCGGTAGCCGCCGAAGTTCCATAGCAAATCCAGATGTGGGCGCACCATCAGGCCACCGCCGACCAACGATGTACCTCCGCCCCCACCCCCAACATAGACGCCGGTTTCAAGTTCCATTTTTGACAGCAGTTTCTGGCGCCAGGCGAGTTCTCCGCCTCCGGTAAAAAACCCGCCCCGGTGGCCGGAAACTGCGCCATACGCAGCAGGTCCGAGATAGAGATTGGGCGTGATCTGGATCAGAAAGCTGGTACCGAGCATGCCCATAGGTTCGTTGCCCGGAAGCTTGATCCGCTCCACCCCAAGCCGAATAGAGGAAGGCTTGAGAATAATTCCATCAATGTTTTCTTCTGCGCCCGCTGCATGCCCTGCATAACCTAAAATTGATAACAGGCTAGACATTACACAGAAAACTTTTGCAAAACTGTTCACTGAATTCGATTTCCCGTTATCTTCAACTTGGCGGTTAGCAAATTGTCACGGCAAAGTAATGGTTAACTAAGGGCGCTCAGACGTTGAACAGGAAGTTCATCACGTCGCCATCCTTGACGACGTATTCCTTGCCTTCAGCGCGCATCTTACCGGCTTCTTTCGCGCCATGCTCGCCGTTGCAAGCAATGAAATCGTCGAAGGCAATGGTCTGCGCGCGAATGAAGCCGTGTTCGAAATCAGTGTGGATCACACCGGCCGCCTGGGGCGCGGTGTCGCCCTTGTGTATGGTCCAGGCGCGCACTTCCTTGACCCCGGCAGTGAAGTAGGTTTGCAGACCGAGCAGAGCGTAAGCAGCGCGGATCAAGCGGTTGAGGCCAGGTTCGGTCAACCCGATATCGGCCAGAAACACCGTCTTGTCTTCATCGCTCAGATCTACCATCTCGGCTTCTAATGCCGCGCAAATGGCCACTACCGGCGCTCCTTCGCGCGCCGCCAGTTCTTCCACAAGGGTCAGCAGCGGATTGTTGACGAAGCCTTTTTCGTCGACGTTGGCGACATACATGGTGGGCTTTGCAGTAAGCAGGCACAGGGGTTTGATCAACGCCATTTCTTCCGCATCCAGTCCCATGGTACGTACCGGCTGGCCTTGATCGAGATGGGTGCGTGTCCGCTCCAGCAACGCTGTCAGCTTGGCCGCTTCCTTGTCGCCGGCACGCATTAGCTTGCCGCCTCGGTGCAGGGCTTTTTCCACGGTTTCCAGATCGGCCAGCGCCAGTTCGGTGTGTATGGTTTCGATGTCGGAGACAGGATCAACCTTGCCCGCCACATGGATCACGTTGTCGTCAGAAAAACAGCGCACCACATGAGCGATCGCGTCGGTTTCACGGATGTTGGCCAGGAATTTATTGCCCAACCCCTCGCCCTTGGACGCCCCGGCCACGATGCCCGCAATGTCGACAAATTCGACGATGGCCGGCTGCACCTTTTGCGGATTAACGATTTTCGATAGTGCCGTCAGTCGTGGGTCCGGCACTTCAACGATGCCGACGTTAGGCTCGATGGTGCAGAAAGGATAGTTCTCCGCAGCAATCCCGGCACGGGTCAGGGCATTGAACAGGGTGGATTTGCCTACATTGGGCAGGCCGACGATACCGCATTTCATCATTCAGTTCCTTGTGGAGCGGGAAGCTTCTTTTCCCGCGTATGCAATTGTTTCATGGCTCCGGCCAAATCGCCGACTTCGATCAGGGGTAGTATGCGCAGGCTGCGTTCAATGGCATCCTCGATCAAGGACACCTCTTCGCGGCGCGGAGGATTCAGCACATAGTCCACCACGGCAGCCTTGTCGCCAGGATGGCCGATACCGAGCCGTAGACGCCAGAAATCAGTGCTGCCCAATTGTGCCGCAATATCGCGCAAACCATTGTGCCCGCCGTGGCCACCGCCTTTTTTCAGACGCGCGTCGCCGGGCAGCAGGTCCAGTTCGTCATGCACTACCAGCAATTCTTCCGGGGTGATTTTATAAAACTTCATCAATGCTGCCACAGCACGGCCGCTGGCATTCATGAAAGTTTGCGGTTTCAGCAGCCAAAATTCGTGTCCGCCATGCACTGCTCGCCCCGCTTCACCGTGGAACTTGCTCTCTGACCGCAGCGCAACATGACGTGCCGTCGCGACGACATCGACCCACCAGAATCCGGCGTTGTGGCGCGTTGCCACATATTCCTTGCCTGGATTACCGAGCCCCGCAATCAGCCGGATGCCTTGCATTGCCGCCCCATATTTCCGGAAATCATAGTTGAAAAGCCCGTCAGCCGATCAATTTGCCTGGACAAACCGATCACTGACGGGCTTCGCATTGGCTGCAAAGAGAAACCTAAGCTTTTGGTGCCTCTTTAGTCGCCTCTTTACCCTCTTCGCCCTCAGCGGTAGCAACACCGCGCGGGATCATGATGGTCACCACAGCCAGGTCTCCCTTGTGCATGTGCGCAACTTCGACACCCTTGGGCAGCTTCAATTCCGACAAGTGAATCGAGTGGCCGGATGCCAGATTGGACAGGTCCACTTCGATGAACTCGGGCAGATCAGCCGGCAAGCAGGCCACATCCAGTTCGTTCATGATATGGCTGACGTTGCCGCCTGACTGTTTGACGCCCGGCGCAATATCCGCATTGATAAAGTGCAGCGGCACCTTGACGTGAATTTTCTGGTCCTTGGCCACGCGCTGGAAGTCCACATGCATCACCAGTTGCTTGAACGGGTGCATCTGGAAATCACGCAACAGTACGGATTCCTTGGCGCCATCCAGATCCAGGGTAAGAATCGAAGCGTGAAAGCTCTCATGCTTGAGCTGATGATAAATGCCATTGTGTCCTATCTCGATGGCAACGGCATCCTTGCCCGCACCATAGACCACGCCGGGCACTTTGCCCGCGTGACGCAGGCGGCGGCTCGCACCCTTGCCCTGCAGCTCACGCTTTGTTGCGGTTACTTGCATTTCCATTTGTTTCTCCAAAGTTTGCCGTCATTCGCGACCAGATGACAGCGGTTGATAAAACTTTCAACTAATCAATAAACAATGAACTGACCGAATCCTCGTTGCTGATACGGCGTAGCGTTTCGGCCAACAGCTCAGCCACGCTCAATTGCCGAATGCGCTTGCAATGTTGAGCTTCGTCGCTCAACGGGATGGTATCGGTCACGACCAACTCATCCAGATCGGAACCCTCAATACGCTCAATCGCCTTGCCCGACAGTACCGGGTGCGTGCAATAAGCCACTACCTTAGCGGCACCGTGCTGCTTCAAGGCGCTTGCAGCCTCGCACAGGGTGTTGGCGGTATCCACCATGTCATCCATCAACACACACACCCGCCCTGCAACGTCGCCGATAATGTGCATCACCTTGGCTACGTTAGGCTTGGGACGACGTTTGTCGATAATCGCCAGATCGGCTTCCAGCCGCTTTGCCAAAGCGCGGGCCCGCACCACACCACCCACGTCAGGAGACACCACGACCAGGTTCTGGTAATCATGTTTCCATACATCGCCCAGCAAGATCGGCGAGGCGTAAATATTATCGACCGGGATGTCGAAAAACCCCTGAATCTGGTCTGAATGCAGATCCATGGTCAGCAACCGGTCCACACCCGCCGTCACGATCATGTTCGCCACCACCTTGGCGGTAATCGCCACCCGCGCAGAACGCGGCCGGCGATCCTGGCGCGAGTACCCGAGGTAGGGAATGGCAGCGGTAATGCGGGCAGCAGAAGCGCGTTTCAACGCATCCACCATCACCAGCACTTCCATCAGCGTGTCGTTGGTTGGCGAGCAGGTAGACTGCAGCACGAACACGTCCTTGCCACGAACGTTTTCGAGGATCTCTACCATCACCTCACCATCGCTGAAGCGGCCCACAACTGCCCGCCCAAGCCGAATGTTGAGGTGTCGCACCACATCTTCGGCAAGCCTGGGATTGGCGTTGCCGGTAAAAACCATCATGCTGTCGTAAGCCACGCTGGTATCCTCGAAGCAATGAGTTAGGGGCGGGTTTTAGCCCGCCCCTACACGAAATTGGCTGGGGAGGTAGGGATCGAACCTACGAATGCCGGAATCAAAATCCGGTGCCTTACCACTTGGCGACTCCCCAATAAACGTTATTGAGCAAAGTCATACATCGGGTGACGAGCCAGACCCTGCGCCACGAACCCCTGCATCGCTGCGGGTTTGTGGGAAAACACCTGCCGGGCTTCTCGCTCCGAAGTAAATTCAGCAAACACGCATGCTCCGGAGCCGGTCATTCTGGCCTTACCGAAGCTGCCGAGCCAGCTCAAATACTCAGCTACAACCGGGTACTTAGCACACACAACGGGTTCCAGATCGTTACCCATCTGGCCCGATGAAAAGTCCGACATTCTGATAGGAATTGTGTTTCTTGTCAATTCTGGGCTGGCAAAGATTCCTGCAGTCGCTACCTGGACCGGCGGCACCAGCACCACATACCAGGCCGGCGGCAACTCGATGGGCTGCAGCTTTTCTCCGACTCCTTCGGCAAATGCCGACTGCCCGAAAATGAACACCGGCACGTCTGCCCCCAACTGCAGCGCAAGTTCCTGCAAAGCCGCCCGAGAAAGAGACAGGCCCCATAACCGTTTGAGCGCCAGCAAAGTGGTGGCCGCATCGGAACTGCCGCCACCCAGGCCGCCACCCAGCGGCAGCTTTTTCTCCAGAGAAATCTCCACCCCCTGCGCGCAGTTCGCATGTTGTTGCAGCAACTTCGCAGCGCGCACACAAAGGTCCTGCTCCGGCGCGACTCCAGGAATCTGGCCATGGCGAAGAATGGCCCCATCGTCGCGCAGCTTGAAACTCAGCCGGTCGCCATAGTCGATGAAGCGGAATACGCTTTGCAGTAAATGGTAGCCATCCGGGCGGCGCCCCACCACATGCAGGAACAAATTGAGTTTGGCGGGTGCCGGGTAATATTCGGTGGATTGCATCAGGTTTAAGGTAGTTGAGGGGTCGTGGGCAGCGTCCACTCATCCAGTAACAGCTTGATTTCGAGGTCGCCGGACTGCAAGCGCAATTTTGCCGGCAACCCGATCCCGTCAACAGCGCGGTAACTCAGATAATCGATGCGCCAGCCATCCTGGCTCAACTGTGCCAGGCGCTGGTCCTCGCCCTGTACGGTGGAGCCTCCACCGTTCGGGACGGCCACCCCGCGCACCCAATAGCGCAAATTATTGAGGGGCAGGCGCCAGCCCAATACCTGTTCTGTCAAATCGGCCGGATCCTGGGCGCGGTATTCACGCTGTTCGGCTGTCGTCAGCACTACACCGGAGGCATCCTGCATCAGTTGTGCCACGCCTTGACCGAGAGGGGAAAGCAACAACACGTTGTCAGTTGTCGCGCTGTGCTGCCAACGGAAATTACCGGAGAATCCCTGGCCATCGTATTTGACAGCCACGCGACCATTCACTTGAAAAACGTCGAGTGCCGCCGCTCTGCTGCGCTCGGTCGGGGTGACCTCAGGCAGGTTGCGCAGAGCAGGTGTAGCACAACCCTCCAGCACAAGCACGGCCAGCACAATCGCCAGCGTAAACCACGACCTCATGATTACGGCTTGAATTTCTTTATGACGTCCAGCAACGACTCATTCTGTGGGTTGTCCTTGAGCGAGCTCTGCCACACCTCTTGTGCCTCCGCACGGTTACCCTGCTTCCACAGCACCTCGCCGATGTGCGCTGCAATCTCAGGATCGGCACGGGTGGCGTAGGCACGGCGCAAAAATTCCAGCGCTTTCACGTGGTTACCCAAGCGATACTGCACCCAGCCCATGCTGTCCAGCACAAACGGATCGCCGGAGACCATGGAGAGCGCCTTCTCAATCAATTGCAACGCCTCATTCAGCCGATCCCCGCGATCCGCCAGGCTGTATCCCAGCGCATTGTAGGCATGCGCATTGTCCGGTTTGATCTGGATCAGCTTGCGTAGATCCTGTTCCATGACGTCCATGCGGTTGATTTTTTCTGCCATCATGGCCCGGTCATACAATAGATCCGGGTAATTGGGTAACTTCTCCAGGCCGCGACTGAGCACGTCATAGGCCTCCTGAAAGGCTTTGGCGTCGCGCAACAGCGTTGCCTCTGCCTGAATCGCCTGCACCCGCATCTGGTTGTTCTGTAGCGACAGCTGTTGCAAGTGCAGGCGCGCTTCGCTCAATTTGTTCTGCTTGGCCAGCAACTGTGCATACTTGACCTGAGCGGAAAGATATTCTTCCCCGCCCTCTACGCTTTGATACCAGCGAGCTGCCTCGTCGTAGCGCTTGAGTTCTTCATTCACCTGGCCCAACGCAATGCGCACCGAACCTTCATCCTTGACGCCGTTATCCAGAGCCTGCTTGAGGTACCCTTGTGCCGCTTCCAGTGCATTCAACTGGATGGAAAGCATGCCCGCTGCCATGGCCAGATCAGGGTTACGTGGAAACTCCGCCAGGAGTTGCTTGAATTGTTCGAGCGACTCGGCATAGCGCCTTTCCCCCGCCAACAGCTTGGCGTAGATGTGACGCGCTTCTTTGGCTTGCGGATAACTTTTCAGGAAGCCCGCGAAAAACACCACGGCTTCCGCTTTCGATTTGCGCTGCAACAACTGCCCCTGGAACAGGGCTGCCATCTCCCAGTCAGGGCGCAGATTGGCCGCACGCCGGATTTCAGATTGGGCGACATCGAACTGGTCGGCATTCCATGCCGCCTGAGCGACTGCCATGTGCGCCTCGGGCAGATCGGGATAGGGGGCCGCCAGAGATTGAACCAGCTCCAACGCAGCTTTCTTGTCCACGTGGCGCGACAACAGATTATTCAACTGAAGAAATGCATTGCCCGCCGCGTCCTTATCCGCTGCGATCAACTGCTCCAGCATCACTTTTGCCTGGTCGAAGCGGCCGACGCTTAACAGCAAGGTGGCTGTGGTCTGGCGCGCCTGGGCAGATTCAGGATCGAGTTCCTGCCACAAGGTGGCGGTTTCCAAAGCCTGCTGTGTTGCGCGCGCAAACAAAGCAACTTCGGTGGCGCGCTGAGCTACGCGCGGATCGCGCGTTGACATTGCCAGATCCCGGTAGGCTTCAGTCGCAAGGTTAAGGTCGCCACGTTGGCCGGCCACTTCTGCCAACAGAAATTCATACAGAATCTGTTCGGTGAGTTTCTGCTTGGGCAGTTCCGGCGCTTTGACGACGCGCTTGGCTGCCTGAGCCTCGGATTTGGCTACTACGCTTCCGGTCTGCGCCGCAACGGGCTTGACCGGTTTTGCCGCGCACGCCGACAGTCCTGCAGCCACGAACAGCGCTAAAACAAATTTATATTTCATTATCGAATACCTGCCGGCCGGATACCAAGATTGAAAGAATGATTAGAAGGAGACTGCGGTGGTTAGTTCTTCATCAACAGCTACAGTTTAGGGTATATTTGTTGCCCATCACAAGCTGACCACTCCATGAATAGCCAAACCGAGTCCCTCACTGTCAGTGCCAAAGGCCTTTTTCGCAGCTACGGCCCCCGCGTGGCGGTGCGCGATGTCAGCTTCGAATTGCGCAAGGGCGAGGTGCTGGGATTTTTGGGCCCGAACGGCGCCGGCAAATCCACCACCATGCAAATGCTCACCGGCAACCTTGCGCCGACTGCCGGCAGCGTGGAAATCTGCGGCATTGATCTGATGGACAAACCCAAGGCCGCCAAAGCCATGATCGGTTATCTGCCGGAAACCCCTCCGCTGTACCGCGAACTGAGCGTGGATGAGTATTTGCGTTTAGCCGCGCGGCTGCATCAGGTGAAGGGCAGCGAGATTGGTGCAGCAGTAGAACAAGCCAAGCGCCGTTGCGGTTTGAGCGAGGTAGGCAAACGTCTCATCGGCACCTTATCCAAGGGCTTCCAGCAACGCGTCGGCATCGCCCAGGCGATCGTACACAACCCGGATGTGGTGATTCTGGATGAACCAACGGTCGGCCTCGACCCGATCCAGATACGCGAAATTCGCGGCTTGATCCGGGAGCTGGGCGGCAACCACAGCGTGATTCTTTCCACCCACATCCTGCCCGAGGTGGAAAGCGTGTGCGACCGGGTGCAAATCATGCACGACGGGCAACTGGTGTATAGCGACACCATCGCCGGCTTGCAGCAGTTCCGCCAGGGGCACAGCCTGGTGATCGGCCTGCGCGCACCACCGGCTCTCCCGGAACTGTCGGCCAGTAGCGGCGTCAGCGGCGTAGAGCCGATTTCCGAGACCCAGTTCCGCATTCATTTCGATCCCGAGAACAACCCAACCGATAGCTTGGTAAGGGCGTCCGTAGAACGGGGATGGAATTTGTACCAGCTCAGTCCGTCCCAGACCAGCCTGGAAGATGTGTTCGTGCAACTGACGCAGCGCGAGGATCATGGTAAAAACGAGGTGCAGCCATGATTTTCACCATCGCTGCCAAGGAACTGCGCAGCCTGTTCGGCTCGCCACTGGCCTGGATTATCCTGGCGGTACTCGAACTGATCATGGCCTATCTGTTCCTGAGTGAAATCGACCGCTTTCTCGAAGTGCAACCGCAACTCACCCAGCTCGCCGCCCCGCCCGGCATCACCGAAATCATCGTGGCGCCACTGTTTGCCAGCGCCTCCATTGTGTTGCTGATGGTGGTGCCGATGCTGTCCATGCGCCTGATTGCGGAAGAGCGGCGCAATCGCACCTTATCGCTGCTTTTTTCCGCGCCGGTTTCCATGAGCGAAATCGTGCTCGGAAAATTTCTGGGTCTGCTATTTTTCCTTAGCGTGGTGGTCGGACTCTCCGCCCTGATGGCGTTGTCTTTATTGCTGGGCGGCAAACTGGACCTCGGCTTGCTGGCTACCAACCTGGCCGGCATCACCCTGCTATGCGCGAGCTTTGCCGCACTCGGCCTGTACATTTCCAGCCTCACCGCGCAGCCGGTGGTCGCTGCGATCGGCACCCTGGGAGCCTTGCTGGGCTTGTGGGTAATCAACCTGACCGGCTCCGACCCGAATAGCGCCTTGGGTTATTTATCGCTGCTCAAGCATTTCGAATCCTTCAACAGGGGCTTGCTCAACACCACCGATCTTGCTTACTACGCCCTGTTTATCACGACCTTCCTGGTGCTGGCAGTGCGGCGCCTGGACCAGGATCGGTTGCGAGGTTAGCGGTGTTACTCAATAAAAAACTGCGTCTGCAATTGCTGCTGCAACAGGGCGTGTTCCTGGTGCTATTTCTGGCAGCGGTCGGACTGGCAGCCTATCTGTCGCAAATCTACCAGCGCCAGTGGGACCTCACCCAGAACGCCCATAATTCCATTACCGAAGCGAGCCGCAACCTGCTCAAGCAACTGGCCGGACCAGTCACCATCACGGCCTACGCCACTCAGCAAGACCCGCGCCTGGGTGATCTGCGTAAGCTGATCCGCGAATTCTTCACGCCTTACCAGCGCGCCAAGGCGGATTTCAATTTAAAGTTCGTCGACCCCGCCGAGCAACCCCAGGTTACGCGTGCCGCCGCCATTCAGGTCAACGGTGAACTGGTGGTGCAATACCAGGGCCGCAGCGAGCACCTCACCTCGTTGAACGAACAGAGCGTGGCCAACCTGCTGATGCGCTTGGCGCGCAGCCACGAGCGGCTGGTGTTTTACCTGGACGGCCACGGCGAGCGCAAACTGGACGGCGTGGCCAACCATGACCTGGGGGACTTCGGCAAACAGCTTCAGACCAAGGGTTTCAAACTGAGCAGCCTCAGCCTCGGCCTGGCTCAGGACGTCCCGACCAACGCCGCCCTGCTGGTGATTGCCAGCCCGCAGGTGGACGTGCTACCGGGGGAGGTAGTCAAGCTCAAACGGTATCTGGAAAAGGGCGGCAACCTGCTGTGGCTGATCGACCCCGAACCCATTCACGGCCTGCAACCGCTGGTGGAGCAACTGCATCTGCTGCTTTCCCCCGGCACGGTCGTTGATCCGTCCGCCCAGGAGCAGAGCGCCCCCCCTACCTGGGCGCTGGGGGCTGCCTATCCACAGCACCCGATCACGCAGAATTTCAACCTGATCACGGTGTTCCCTTTCGCGCGCCAGGTCACTGTGGATGAAGCTCCGGGGTGGCACACCAAACACCTGCTTGAGGTCGCACCACGCGGCTGGGTGGAAACCGGCAAACTGGACGGCTCTATCGCCTTCAACGAGCAAAGTGACCCCCCCGGCCCAGTGACCATCGGCGTAGCGTTAGAGCGGACTGTGGAGGATAAACAGCAACGCGTAGTAGTGGTCGGCAACGGCGCATTCCTGGCCAATTCTTTCCTGGGCAATGGCGGCAACGCCGACCTCGGCATCAACATCATCAACTGGCTCTCCGGCGACACCAACCTGATCACCGTGCAACCCCGCTCGACACTTGATAACAGTCTGAAACTCACACGCACGGCCGCTCTCACCATTTCCATCGGCTTCCTGTTCGTGCTGCCACTGGCATTAACCGCCGTCGCGGTCGCCATCTGGTGGCGCCGGCGCAGGCTATGAAGCGACGCTGGCTGCTCAACCTGGCCCTGCTGCTGGTAGTGATTGGATTGGGTTTGGCGGTCGTCCTGCGGCCCCAGCCCTCCGCCCAAGGCAAATTCAAACTTTCGACCCTCAACGCCGCAGAAATAAACAGCATCCAACTTTCCCGGCCAGGCCAGCCCACGCTGAAACTGGAGAAGCAGGGCAGTGCCTGGAAGATGGTCGCGCCATTTACAGCCCGCGCCGACGCCGTCAAGGCACAGCGCTTGCTGGATCTGCTGCAAGTCAGCGCCGATCAGCGTTTCCCGGCATCCGACCTGATCCGCTTCGGGCTGGACCAGCCACTGGCGACCCTCTCCCTGAACCAGCAAAGTTTCAGCTTCGGCACCGAAAACCCGCTAACCGGCGAAATCTATATCGCCACTGAGGGCCAGGTTTACCTGATCGCATCCCGCTATCTGGCCGACGCCCTTAAGAGCCCAGCCGATTTCATCAGCAAGCGGTTGTTCGCCGAGGACGAAGTGCCGCTCGGGTTCGACCTGGGCCAGACCCGGTTCATTCAAGAGCAAGGTAAATGGCGCGTGGAGCCTCCCAACCCAACGTTGAGCCAGGACCAGCTCAATCAGTGGGCGGAAGAATGGCGCTGGGCATCCAGCCTGCTCGTCCTGCCCAGCGCCGCAGGCAAAGCGGAAGGAGAAATCCGGCTGAGTTTGCGGAACGGCAAGTCAGTCGAATTGAAGATCCTGCAAATGGAACCGGATTTCGTGTTGCAACGCAGCGATGAAAATCTCGAATATCATTTCCTGCCGGCTACTGGACTCAGGCTGCTCAACCCTGCAACCCCCGCCAAACCCTCTGCTAAAAACTAAAACGCCGCATGCCTGAACTCCCCGAAGTCGAAACTACACGCCGCGGGCTGGAGCCGCATCTAGTCAATCAACGCATCATGACAGTCATCGTGCGCAACCCCCGCCTGCGTTGGCCGATACCGTCCCAGCTTGCTGCGGAACTGCCGGGGCAGCGCATCCACACAGTTCAGCGACGCGGCAAATACTTGCTGCTGGATTGCGACAAGGGATCGTTGATTCTGCATCTGGGCATGTCGGGGAGCTTGCGCGTAATCGACGCCGCCACCCCGCCGGAAAAACATGACCATTTCGACTTGCTGCTGGAAGGCGGCGCAGCCATGCGCCTGCGCGACCCACGTCGCTTTGGTGCCGTGTTATGGGCGAAGGGGGATGTATTGGCCCATCCCCTGCTGGCCAGCCTGGGGGTGGAACCGTTAACCGAAGATTTCAGCGGGAACTGGTTCTACACACAAACCCGCACGCGCAGTGCCCCAATCAAGCAGGTATTGATGGACAGCCATCTGGTAGTGGGCGTAGGCAACATCTACGCCAACGAAGCGTTGTTCCGCGCCACCATTAACCCCAAAACCGCAGCCAATCGCATCGGCTTGGAACGCTGTACCAAGCTGGTGGAGGCAGTGCAGACCACCCTGCAACTGTCGATCAGCGCCGGCGGCAGCAGCCTGCGCGACTTCGTCGACAGCAACGGCAATCCGGGATATTTCCAGCAACAGTATTGGGTCTATGGCAGGACGGGGCTGACTTGCAAGCAATGCGGGGCCGCAATCAGCCAAATCAAGCAAGGCCAGCGTTCTACGTTTTATTGCCCGCGTTGCCAAGCAAGGTAAAAGAACCACTGACAGGCTGTTAGTCGGATATATGTAGGGTGGACACCGCCCACCATACCCGTGCAGATCAATAAACTTGCCTGGTGGGCAATGCCCGCACTACAGATCTTAGCAGGCGGCTAAATCTCGATCATCTCGAAATCTTCTTTGCGCGCGCCGCATTCAGGGCAGGTCCAGTTAACTGGAACATCCTCCCACTTGGTCCCCGGGAGGATGCCATCTTCGGGGTGGCCCTTCGCTTCTTCGTAAATGAAGCCACAAAGAAGGCACATATAAGCTTTGTAAACTGTTGTATCGGCGGAGGTCATGTTTCGTTCGTTTTTACGGTAAAATGCTTATTTTAAGCTATTCAGTAGCGGAATGGCAGTGCGCTGTCCGGGCGATCAGGCTCCAACCCCCTCTTCTATTTTTATTACCGCTTGAATTATCCCATGCCCCCTATCGTGTTGACCTTTGCCGCCACCGACCCCAGCAGTGGCGCCGGCTTGCAAGCGGATATCCTTACTCTCTCCAGCATGGGCTGCCACCCCTTATCGGTGGTGACTGCGATCACTGTTCAGGATACGTTGGGCGTGGATGACATCCTGGCCATGGATGCCGGCTGGGTATCCGACCAGGCGCGCGCAGTGCTGGAAGACATGCCGGTGGCGGTGTTCAAGATCGGCATGCTGGGCAGCGTGGAAATCATCGCGGCGATTGCCGAGATCGTGGCCGATTATCCTGACATCCCACTGATACTCGATCCGATATTGGCCTCCGGTCGCGGCGACGAACTCGCCAATGAGGACATGCTGGCGGCGATGCGCGAGATGCTGATTCCGCAGACCAGCCTGATTACCCCAAACAGCATGGAAGCACGCCGTCTGGCGCAAAACGACGACGACGAAAATGACGATCCGAGCCTGGAAGAATGCGCCAAGCGCATATTGGAAATGGGCTGCGAGTACGTGTTGATCACCGGAACCCACGAGAACACAACGCAAGTGATCAATACCTTGTATGGCGACGAAGGCATCGTGCGTAGCGACACCTGGCAGCGTCTGCCCGGCAGCTATCACGGCTCGGGTTGCACCCTGGCTTCGGCCATTGCTGCGACCATCGCGCAGGGACTGGATATTGAAGAAGCAGTCAAGGAAGCCCAGGAATATACCTGGCAAGCATTAAAGGCCGGTTTCCGTCCCGGTATGGGGCAGTACATCCCGGACCGAATGTTCTGGGCGCGCGATGAAAGCACCGGCAATTAAAGGGCTTTACGCCATCACCCCCGAGTGCGCCGACACCGCGCAACTGCTGCATCGGGTGGGGTTGGCACTGGCCGGTGGCGCATCTAC
>Ga0315281_10003101_pt1 | contig 24457 bp, 22 predicted proteins | sample YL17G07_0_MG_FD_204540 | JGI IMG/M metagenome (GOLD analysis project Ga0315281, IMG submission 204540) | Sediment microbial communities from Yellowstone Lake, YNP, Wyoming, USA - YL17G07_0 | ecosystem: Environmental > Aquatic > Freshwater > Lake > Sediment | place: USA: Wyoming | collected... | reverse complement strand
GGCGCGCGCGGACGAACGGCTGGTCGCGAGCCGCGGCATCGGGCAGTACGTGGACAAGCGGCGGCAGGCGCAGATCGCCGCGCGTCACGCGCTGCAGTCGATCGCCGCCGGCCTCCAGGCGCGCCGCATTCCGATCGATGCGATCCACGCCGCGGAGATGCAGTTGCCAGACGCGTGGCTCCCGTTCGTCGTCTCGCGATAGACACGCGTGCGATACTGAAGGTGCCTTTGGAGCTATCTAGTCTCCTGTTCTTGACTGTAGGCCTCGCGGTCGGCGCGCTTGCCGGCTGGATGGCCGCGCGTCCGGCCCTCGCCCGCCTTCACGCGGAGCTCGACAAACGCGACGCGGTCCACGCGGAACGCCTCAGGGCGTATCAGGACGCCGATTCGAAATTCCGCGACGCCTTCCAGGCGCTCAGCGCCGAAGCGCTCAAGAACAACAACGAACAGTTCCTGTCGCTCGCCGAGACGAAGCTGAGCCAGGCGCGCGGCGAAGCGAACGCCGACATCGACGCCCGCAAGAAGGCGATCGAGGATCTGCTGGCGCCGATGGCGAAGACGCTCGAGCAGGTCGACCGCGAGATCAAGGACAGCGGCCGCCGGCAGGCCGAGTCGGGCAACCAGCTCCTGCACACGATCGCGTCCCTCGACGTCGCCGGGCAGAAGCTGCGCGACGAGACGCGCCGGCTCACCGACGCGCTCAAGCGTCCCGGTGTCCGCGGTCGCTGGGGCGAGCTGCAACTGAAGCGCGTCGTCGAGCTGGCGGGCATGGTGGAGCACTGCCACTTCACCGAGCAGCAGACGATTACCAGCGACGAAGGCCGCATCCGGCCCGACGTCATCGTCAACCTGCCCGGCGGCAAGCACATCGTCATCGACGCGAAGGCGCCGCTCGACGCGTACCTGCGCGCGCTCGAGGCGCCGGACGATGATTCGCGACAGAAGCTGCTGGCCGAGCACGCGCGGCAGGTGCGGGCGCACGTCATGCAGCTGTCGGCGAAGGGCTACGCGCAGCAGGTGCCCGTCAGTCCGGACTTCGTCATCATGTTCCTGCCGGGCGAGATGTTCTTCAGCGCCGCGCTCGAACAGGATCCGCTGCTCATCGAATTCGGCGTCGAGAAGCGCGTGATCCCCGCGAGCCCGACGACGTTGATCGCGTTATTGCGTGCGGTGGCGTACGGCTGGCAGCAGCAGGCGATGGAGGAGAACGCGAAGCACATCAGCGACCTCGGCAGGAGCCTCTACGAGGCCGTCCGCGCGCTGGCCGGGCACTTCGACGATCTGGGCGGGAAGCTGAAGAGCAGCCTCGAGTCCTACAACAAGGCCGTCGGATCGCTCGAGGGGAACGTGTTGGGGAAGGCGCGCAAGTTCAAGGAGCTGCAGGCCGCCGCGGCCGGCGAGGAGATCAAACCGCTGGAACCGATCGACCGCGTACCGCGCATGCTGCAGGCGGCAGAGCTCACAGACGGTCTGCCATTCCACGATTCTGAAGAAGAAACCGAAAGAGTCTGACTCGACCTGCTGATGCAACACGCCCTTCCGCTTGATGCGGCGGGAACCCTGAACCCGGAACCAAGAACCCTGAACCCCGTCTTTGTCCGCCACCCCCGTGCCCGTCGTTACGTGATCCGCGTCGTCGACGATGGCACGGTGCGTGTGACAGTGCCGCGCTGGGGCTCGAAGCGCGAAGCGCTGGCGTTTGCCGAGCAGCAGCGCGCGTGGATCGACAAACAGCGGCGGCGGGTCGAGCAGGATCGCCTTCAGCCTCGACCGGTGCCGCTCGCGCCGGACGTCGAGCGCGCGTTTCGTGCCCGCGCGGCGCGCGAGTTGCCGGCGCGTCTGCTGGAACTGGCGGTCGAGCGCGGACTCCAGGTCTCGCGCGTCAGCGTTCGCAATCAGCGCTGGCGCTGGGGCTCCTGCTCGCCGAACGGCCACATCTGTCTCAACTGGCGGCTCGTCACGATGCCGGCGTGGGTGCGGGACTACGTCCTGATCCACGAGTTGATGCACCTCAGGCGGCTCGATCATTCGCCGACGTTCTGGAAATTCGTTGCCGCGGCGTGCCCCGAGTATCAGGAGGCGCGGCGCTACCTGCGCAGCCACGGGACGAACACGCTCGTCGTCAGCTGAGGCGCGAACGCGAACAGCGCGAACGCGACCCACGTGAGGCCCTCGCACCAATAGTCAGGGTGGCGCGCGTAGCGCCACATTCCCGCGCGGCAGGTCTGACCGTCGTTGGCAGGATCCGACGTGAAGTGCAGGAACTGGCGATCCGCCGTCGTCTCACCGGAGAACGCGACGATCCAGAGTCCGGCGGCGATCATCTCGAGGGTCGAGAAGTCAGGCGCGCGGTTCATCGATGCCACGAGCGCCGGCAGCGAGCCCAGAGTCGCGAGCGCGGCGGCCGCTTGAAAGACCCAGTAGAAACGCGCGTCGGCCCGCTCGCCCCACTGCGCGCGCCACCGGGCGTACCGCGCATCTTCCTGCCGGCCGAACACGCGGACGTAGAGCAGGTTCACCATCAGCCGCAGGCCCCACGAACCCATCATGAACGCGATCGCGGCGCGTCGCGGGCCGAAGCCGTGGCCCAGGCGCGCGTCGGCGATCGCGAAGGCGGCGATGAGTCCGGTGAGCGCGGCGTCGATGATGCGCGCGTTGCGCGTCTGCAGATGCCAGAACCAGAGCACCGCCATCACGCCCGCGGCGATGGCCCATTCAGTCAGCCCGAGGAGGATCATCATGGGCGTGGCGAGCGATTAGTGAATGGCCCCGCTGTGGCGGTCAGCGCACGCCTGACAGACGCCGGTGTCGTGCAGCCACTCGGGCGCCGTCCGCTGTCCGCAGTACTGACAGGTCTCGAACGCGGCGAGGCGCGCCTCGCGCGCGCCCTTGACCAGCGCCGAGATCGCCGCGAGGAGGGCGTTCTCCGGGAGCCGCCGCCATTTCACCATGCCCATGCGCCGCGGCTTGGCCGTGAACGTGAACGCCGACTCCCACACGCCCGCGAACTCCGACACGATCACGCTCGTGTCGGTGAGCAGGGCGACGACCTCCGGCGGATCGCCGCCCGTGAATTGCAGGGCCCCATCGCCCGACGGATGCTGCTCGACGGGCACGGGGAGCTGCGAGCCGAGGTACGCGATCAGCTGCTCGTAGCGCTCCGAAACATCCATGCTCCCGATTCTACCGCCGACCTCACTGGCCCTGCAGCGTCTCCACGTACTTCATCAGGTTGAAGACCCGCAGCTTCGCGCCATCGTCGCCGCCGCGCAACGAGCGGAACACCGGCCCCCACAATGGCATGTCCGACGTGCCGTGCTCGATCACCAGCGCGTTGCGTTCGACCACTTCGCGGAAGCGCTCTTCGGGGAACTTGCCCTGGTTGTTCCGAGCGAGCAGTGTCAGGTCCGTCGGCATCTTCTTGAGTGCCGTGGCCGCCGGTCCGTTGCCCTTGGCGTTCGGTCCGTGACACGCGGCGCAGTAGGCCTTGAACATGTCGGGTCCGGAGACGACATTTGTCTGGGGTGCCGTGCCTTGCTTGATTACCGGCTTTCCGCCAGTGGTTTGCGGAAAAGCCGTGGTCGCGCTGGTGACGAGCGCGAAGCAGACGAAGATGAATAAACTGCTGAGCGTCTGACGCATACAGGTGCCTCCTGAACGGCCGGTTGTCGATCGCACGTAGACCATGAGCCGAAAGACAGCAGTAGTTGTGCCAGAGGAAGTCTGATCGCTGACAGCTGAGAGCCGACAGCTGAGAGCTGAATGCTACGGATTGGGCGCGGCGAGTTTCCCGTTGTTCACCCACGTCACGCCGCCGACGGTGACCGTGAGATCGGTGAAGAAGTTCCACCGCACGTAGCCGCCGCCGACCTGGCCGCCGAGCTCGGTGTTGTCGCCGAGCGACAATCGGACGACGCCGGATCCGTAGCCGTAGTACGGAATCCACGGCGCGCGATCGGGGACGGCCAGCAGCGGATTGAAGCCGAGCGCGAACTCGCGGAAGTTGCGTCCGGCATCGCCGTTGGCCGAGATTTCATCTCGAGCGGCCTGCGCCGTCTCCGGCGTCGCCGCGATCTCGATCACCCGGCCTCGTGAGAAACGCAGTTTCAGGCCCTCGACGGGTCGGCCGTCCCACTGAGACAGCGGAAAGGCGATGACGCCGTCCACCGAGTCCTCGATCGGCGCGACGCGGATGGCGCCCGCCGGCAACTCGATCTCGTGATCGATCAGGACCGTTCCGCGCGCCGCGCGCGCCGCCGATGCGTCCCCGTCCTGGAGATTCACGGGGCGATTGCCGGCGCGAAACCGCAGGTCTGTTCCGATGGGCGAGGTGATGTGGACTTCGCCGGCCGCGAGCGCGACCGCGAAGCGCCGTTCGACGCTCGCGAGGGCAGCGTAGTCGGTCTGCAGCAGCGCGCGCTGGTAGAGCGCATCAATGGCGGGGCGCGACGGGAGCGGCTGGCCCGGAAGGACGTACGCGCTGCCGTTTTCCACCCAGTGGAAATGAACCGTGCGGCGGCCGCGGTGCTCGGTCAGGTCGTCCTTCAGCCAGTCCTGCATGGCGGCGTACGCGGGATGCGCGGGCGTCGCGCCCGGCATCATGATCGCCGCGTCCACGTCGCGGAACATCGCCTTGTAGTACGCGCGCGATTCGCGCGCGCCCTTCTGCAGCAGCGCAGCGTCGAACGCGTCGGGCACCGGCTCTGCCAGGACCTCGACGACCCCGAGGTCGATGCCGCCGGCGCGCATCACTTCATACCGGATGTACGGGAGAAGATCGGTCCAGACGCCCGGCTGCGCGATCGACAGGACACGCTCGCCCGGCTTCAGCGCGAGCTGCTGCACGAGCCGTTGCGCGATGGCGGGGTAGTCGAGCGTCAGGCGAGGCTGCGCGACGAGGGCCGCGCTGAAGAGGACGACGGCGCACGCGATGGCGAATCGAGGCTTGAGTGGCATGGGGCTCCGACGGGAGACTCTACGCCTCCCGCCGGCGCCGGGCAACCGCTAATGCCTGAAGGTGATGCGCGTCGCCGTCACGTTCTTCTCGGCCGTCTTCGAGCCTTTCACGCCGAGCTTCGTGCCCACCTTGATGTCGGCGCACGTCCCGCCCACGTACTCCGTCGAACTGCTCACCGCGATCGTGTATTCCTCGATGACGAATGTCAGCGCTGGGCACGCGGTGCCCGTCACCAGGCTGGTGACCCCGCCGTCGCCTTCCGCATCTTCGTGAGTGTCGCGGCCCTGGATGTTTACGCTCGATGCCGTCACGCTCCCGTCAGCATTGATCGCGCCTTTGACGTGCAGTCTCGTGCCGACCTTGATGTCCGCGCAGGCGCCGCCGTCGTACGTGGTCGACGACGTCGTCTTGATCACGTGTCGATCGGACAGCACGAACTCCAGCGCCGGACACGCCGTGCCGGCACGCAGGCTGGTCACGGTGCCCTCGCCCTCGACCCGTTCCGGCTCATGTCTGGACTGCACGCTGACGCGCGAGGCGGTCACGCTGCCGTCCGCGTTGAGCGCGCCCTTGACGTGCACGCGCGTCCCGACGGTGATATCCGCGCAGGCGCCCCCTTCATACGCGGTCGACCCATCGACTTTGATCACAACGCGCTCGAGCATGAACTCCAGCGTGGGACAGCTGGTTCCCGTTCGCACGCTGCTGACGACGCCTTCGCCCTCGACCGGTTCCGGCGTTCGATGTTCCGGCGCCCTCACCGAGACGCGCGAGGCGGTCACGCTGCCATCCGCGTTGAGTTCGCCCTTGACGTGCACGCGTGTCCCGACTTTGATGTCCGCGCAGGCGCCGCCTTCATACGCGGTCGACGAGGTTGTCTTGATCAGGTGCCGATCGGACAGCACAAATTCGAGCGCGGGACACGACGTGCCGGCACGCAGGCTGGTCACCGTGCCCTCGCCCTCAACCGGCTCGTTGCGACCGTCGCGCGTCTCGTCATGCGTGGTCGTCGTGGTCGCCGGAGTTGTCGTGCGGTCGCCGGACGCGGTGGTCGCCGACGCCGTCTTCATTGACGCTGACAACGACGCGACCGGCGCCTGCGCGCTCGAGGGCGCCGCCGGTGAAGCCATCCGATCTGATCCACATCCGATGAGCGGCAGCACGGTGAACGCCGTCAGGCCGAGTGCGCCGAGCCATCCCGCCGCGCGTTTTGTGAGCACCACTGCATCTCTCCTTGAAGGGTCAGGCCCCCATTGGCTGTCATCCGGTCAAGGGCACGAACCGTGCCCTGTCCTGCGAACCGGGGCCGGAGCGGAACAACCCGCTGAGGAAGAAAGACTTCCGGCGCGCGGGCGGCGGTCAACCCCACGGGCGGCAGATGGCGAGTTGCGTGGTTCGGTAACGGAAACGTGATCGTGGTACGTTGGGGAGATGCCGCTGCTGTCGTGCGACCGTGTCTCGATCGCGTTCGGGCACGTGCCGTTGCTGGATCAGGTCGCGCTGCAAATCGAGCCGCGCGAGCGCATCTCCGTGATCGGGCGGAACGGCACCGGCAAGTCGACGCTGTTGAAGATCCTCAATGGCGATCTCGCGCCGGACGAGGGGACGGTGTGGCGGCAACCCGGGCTGCGCAGCGCGCGTCTCGATCAGGACGTGCCGCTCTCCGCGCACCGATCGGTGTTCGACGTCGTGGCCGAGGGCCACACGCACCATCTCGATGCCGACGACGCCTGGCGAAAAGACCATCACGTCGACCTCGTGCTGTCGCGCCTGGAGTTGCCGCCGGATGTGATCGTCGACACGCTCTCCGGCGGCTGGCGCCGGCGCGTGCTGCTGGCGCGTGCGCTGGTCGGTCAGCCCGATCTGCTGGTGCTCGACGAGCCGACCAACCATCTGGACATCGAGGCGATCACGTGGCTCGAGGAGTTCCTCGCCGGCTACGCCGGCGCGGTCATCTTCGTCACGCACGACCGCGCGTTCCTGCAGCGGCTCGCGACGCGGATTGTCGAGCTCGATCGCGGGCGGCTGACGTCGTGGCCCGGCGACTACGCGACCTACGCGCGCCGGAAGGAAGAATCCCTCGCGACGGAAGCCGTCCACCAGGAGAAGTTCGACAAGCGGCTGGCGGACGAGGAAGTCTGGCTGCGCCGCGGCGTCAAAGCGCGCCGCACGCGCAATGAAGGGCGGGTGAAGGCGCTGATGGCGATGCGCGCCGAGCGTGCGGCGCGCCGCGATCTCATTGGCAATGTCCGGCTGCAGCAGGCCGTGAGCGACGCCCAGGCCGCGCAGTCCGGCCGGCTCGTGATCGAAGCGGACCACGTCTGGAAGAGCTATGGCGGGCGGGACCTGCCGGTTGATTCCGTCATCCGCGACTTCTCGGCGCGCATCATGCGCGGCGATCGCATCGGCCTGATCGGTCCTAACGGCGCGGGCAAGACGACGCTGCTGCGGCTGCTGCTCGGCGAATTGGCGCCGGATGCGGGCGAAGTGCGGCACGGCGCGAACGTCCAGATCGCGTACTACGACCAGCAGCGCGAGCAACTTGATCCCGAGCGGACGGTGTTCGATACGGTGGGTGAGGGCAACGACACGGTCACCGTGGGCGGGCAGACCCGTCACGTGTACGGCTACCTGCGGGACTTCCTGTTCGCCGACGAGCGCGCGCGATCGCCCGTCAAGGCGCTGTCCGGCGGCGAGCGCAATCGATTGCTGCTGGCGCGGCTCTTCACCCGGCCGGCCAACGTGCTGGTGCTCGACGAGCCGACCAACGATCTCGACCTCGAAACGCTCGAGCTGCTGGAAGACGAACTGGTCGAATGGCCAGGCACGCTGCTGCTCGTCAGCCACGACCGTGCGTTCCTCGACAACGTCGTGACGAGCACGCTGGTCTTCGAGGGCGACGGCCGCGTGCGGGAATACGTCGGCGGGTACGAGGACTGGCTGCGTCAGCGGATCGCCGGTCAGCGAAAAACACCGGGTGGTGTCCGGCTTCAGCCGGACCCGGATCAAGGGGCTCGCCCTGCGAAAGCCTCCGCGAACAGGAAGCTCTCGTACAAAGAGCAGCGCGAGCTGGACGCGCTGCCCGCGCGCATCGAGGCGCTCGAAACGGAGCAGCGTGCGCTGAACGCGCGCATCGCCGGGACGGACTTCTACAGGGAATCCCGGGACGCGATTGCCGCCGCGCTCGCACGCGTCGACGATCTGCACCGCGAGGTGGCCGCCACCTACGCCCGCTGGCACGACCTCGAGTCGAGGGTCACCGCGCGCTGAGGTTCGCCAGCCGCACGCCGAGCGCTTCGGCCCGCGCCATCGCCACGCCCAGACGCTCGTCCTTCTTGTCGAACACGAACGAGTGGCCGGCGTGCGCGGCCTCCTGCAGCGGCACGAGGGCCTGGTCGTAGTCGTACTGCAGCGACTCGCGCAGCGCCTTGTCGTTCACCCGGCTGATCAGCTTCCGCGCGCCGTCGAGCAGCGCGCGCGTGTCGCGCGTCCCCTGCAGGAGGAGGCGCGCGTTCGCCGCGTACTCCGGACGCTCCTGCGTCTTTCCGCGGCCGTGGCACGCGTTGCACTCGCCCTCGAGTCCTTTCGGCGACAGCAAGTGCGCGGCGACGTCGCCGTGGCAGGTCGAACAGGTCGGCGCTGCCGCATCGCCGTTGCGCAGCAGCAGGTAGTGTTTGCTCGTCTGGAACTCGATGAACGGCCCGGCGTGGCACACGCCGCACGTCGTCGGCAGGTTGCGGCGGTTGACCGGGTTGTCGAGACCGCGTCCGCGGACGATCGACTGGTGCGCGAGGAACGATTCGGTCGTCTTCGGATTGCCGCCGTGGCACGCGTCGCAGCCGACGCTGGCGCGCCCGTGCGCGGACAGATCCCACTCGTGGAGGTGCATGGGGCTGGGGCCGCCTGAATTCGCGAAATGGCAGTCGGCGCACAGGCTCTGCTGGGCCGATGCCGGCGCCGACGCGCACAGAAGCGCGGCCAGCACCGCGGCATTGAGCGCAGGGAAAGAGAGTCGTGCCGTCATGGGACGCCTCGATTCACCGCGCACCGGAATCCCGGCAACGCGCGCGGTTCATCTCCGAAAGCTGCAAGGCGAATACCGCTAGGCGCGATACTCCCCGACGGCCTCCGGCTCGGGCGCCACCGGAAGAATGGATCGGCCCTGTGACCGCACGAGTTCGTGGTAGGCGGCGACGATTCGGCCCGTGACGGGTCCGACCGCTCCGGTTCCGATCACGCGCTCGTCCACCGACACCACAGGCACGACCTCGGCGGCGGTCCCGCAGATGAACGCTTCACGCGCGGTCCAGACGTCGAAGAGCGTGAAAGGCTTTTCTTCAACCGTGATCCCAAGCGAAGCGGCCAGTCCGATTACCGTCTCTCGCGTCACGCCTTTGAGGTTGGTCGCGGTCGGCGGCGTCGTCAGCGCGCGCTCGGTGACGATGAAGAAATTGTCCACCGTGGCTTCGGCGACGTACCCGTGGGCGTCGAGCATCAGCGCCTCGTCGGCGCCTCGGTCGTTGGCTTCGATCCGCGCCAGGATGTTGTTCAGATAATTCAATGACTTGATCGACGGGCTGGTCGTGTCCGGCGCATTGCGCCGGAACGTCGACGTGACGACGCGAATGCCGGCCGACGGCGACCGGTAGATCGACAGCGTCGGCCGCGCGATGACGATGAGGTTGGCGCGCGGGCATTTGCGCGGATCGAGCCCGAGGTCGCCCGCGCCGCGCGTGACGACGAGACGCAGGTACCCGTCGACGATGGCGTTCTGCCGGCACGCGTCGATCACGATGTCGCAGACCTCGGCCGGCGTGTGCGGAATCTCGAGCCGGATCGCTTTCGCGGAATCGAAGAGCCGCTCGATGTGGCGCTCGAGCTTGAAGACGCGGCCGTTGTAGGCGCGGATGCCCTCGAACACGCCGTCGCCGTACAGCAGACCATGATCGAAGACGCTGATGGCGGCGTCGGCCGCGGGGCGAAACGTCCCACCGACATATACCAGACCGTCCATAACAAACCCTCCCGAACCAAGAACCCTGAAACCCGGTACCCGGTGACACTGAACCCGACTAAGATTGGACTGCTGTTTTCTTGCTGTCCAACACGCTGACCGTCTCATCATGGCCAAGAAACGAACGTCTCAAACAGACCAATCAGTGAATGGCCTGGTCCGTGCCTTGAAGGCCGACCTGCGGACGCGGCCGCGCGCGCAGCCGCTCTACCGCACGCTCGTCGCGCTGCTCGAGGGCGGCATCGCCCGCGGGGATGTCGCGCCGGGCGTGCGCCTGCCGCCAGAGCGGGATCTCGCGACCGCGCTCGGCGTCAGCCGCGCGACCGTCGTGAGCGCCTATCGCGAGCTCGAGGCCCGCGGGCTCGTGCGCGGATATGTCGGGCGCGGGACGTACGTCTCGGCGAAGCCCGAGGCCGGCAGCGCGCCGTTCGCCTGGCGCGGCAAGATGGCGTCGAACGCGCTGCTCTCGACCGACACCACCGTGCGCGATCTCATGCGTGCGGCCGCGGACCCCGGCATCATGTCGCTGGCCGCCGGCGTGCCCGCGCTCGACTGCTTTCCGACCGCCGCGTTCCAGGCCGCGATGGATCGCGTCCTCACGCGCGACGCGCCGACGGCGTGGCGCCACGGGCCGACCGAGGGCCTGCCGCGGTTTCGCGCGGCGCTCGCGGCCCGCTTCGGCGGCGAGCCCGAGCACATCCTGCTGCTCGCGGGCGCGCAGCAGGGACTCGATCTCCTGGCGCGCTGCCTGATCGATCCCGGCGACGCCGTCGTGATGGACCGCCCGGGCTACCTGGGCGCGATTCAGACGTTCCGCTCGGCGGGCGCGCGGCTCGTCGGGTGGGACATCAACCGCGCCGATATCGACGAGCTCGAGGAGCTGCTCCTGCGCTACCGCCCGAAGCTGATCTACACCAACCCCACGTACCAGAATCCAACGGGCGTCGTGCTGCCGATCCGGTTGCGGCGCGAACTGCTCGAGCTGGCGGCGCGTTACCGCGTGCCGATCGTCGAAGACGACACGTACCGCGAACTCGGCCTCGCCGGCGCGTCGCCGCCGTCGCTCTTCAAGCTCGACGAGTCGCACAGGGTCGTCATTCGCATCAACAGCTTCTCGAAGATGCTGGCGCCCGGCCTGCGCCTCGGCTGGATCAGCGCCGTGCAGCCGATCGTCGAGCAGCTCGCGATCATCAAGCAGCAGGTCGATCCGCACACGCAGAATCTCTCCCAGCTGGTGGTGTGCGACCTGGTGGAGCAGGGCGTGTTCGACACGCACCTGACGGCCCTGAAGGCCGAGCACCGGCGGCGGCGCGACGCGATGGTCCACGCGCTGCGGCAGCACGTCCCGGCGGGCGGGCTGCGCTTCGCGGTGCCGGACGGTGGGATGTACTTGTGGTGTCAGCTCGGCACCCACGTCCAGGCGCGCGCCGTGCAGGAGCACGCGCTGCGGGAGAAGGTCGCCGTGGTTACGGGCGAGCCGTTCTACGTGGATCAGGGCGGCGCGCACCAGTTGCGCGTGTGTTACACGTCGCAGGCGCCCGCGCGGGCGGCGCACGCGGCGCAGACCCTGGCGCGAAGCCTGGCCGCGGCGGCGCGGCGGACCGTGGAGTCGCCGCGCGTCCGCCTGGTCTGAATAGTTCCGGATTACAATCTGCGTCATGCGCGTCCTCAACCGCACCGCGGTCACCATTACCGGCGCCCAGCCCTACGTCGACTGGACGCAGCGCACCGACAGCGACGCCAACAAGGGGGCGGTCACCGTCGCGCGCGCGAAGGTGTACGGCTCGGCGTATCTGCTCCCCGAATTCGATCTCGAGGAGGACCTGCAGGAGTGGGTGGAGGAGAACGCCGAGTGGCTGTTCGAGTTTCAGCTCGCGGCGTGGTCGGACGACGACTCGACCTGGCCTGAGACCCGCGACCTGAAGACGTTCCGCGAGTGGTTCCGCGTCGACATTCACAGCGTCGTGGTCGACGTCGCGGACGAAAAAATCGAAGGCGAGGAACTGTGAGGATCCTGCACCTCGTGTCCTTCAAGTACAAGGCGGACGTGGACCACGCGACGCGTGAGGACCACCGCCGGCGCCTTGCGGCGCTCCACGACATAGACGGGATCGCCGCGCTGATGGTTGGCGCGGACGTCGTGCATTCGCCGCGTTCCTACGACACCGGCCTCTCGATCACCTTCCGCGACCGCGCCGCCCTCGATGCCTACCAGCGGGATCCGCGTCACGTGCCCGTCGCGCAGTTCGGCGCCGGCCTCTGCGCGTCCATCGTCGCGGTCGATTTCGAAATCTGATTCCGTCGTTCGACAGCTGATTGCGATTTCGAACACCGTGCGAACGCAGTGTTCGATCGTGACGAATTCGAACGTCAAACTTCCCGCGTGCGCGGCCGTCTATTGCACTCAAGATGCACAGAGCCGCACGCACCGCCATTGCGCTTCTCGCGTTCGCTCCACTCCTTGCCGCACGTGCCTCCGCCGCCGGCCTCCTGCCGGCGGCGCCCCTGCGGCCGCCGATGATCATCACGGTGGCCGTGGCGTCCGATGTGCCGGCGTCGCTCGTCTCGATGACGCTCGCCGAGACCGACGCGATCTGGCGTCGCGCCGGATTCACGTTTGTCTGGCAGCGCGTCTCGCTCGACGCGTGGCCGCTCGACACGGCGTCTCCGCAGCCTCCGTCGCTCCGCGTCGTCATCGGCCGGAACAGGCGCACCGCGGCAAATGGCACCCTGCCGCTCGGCTGGATTGTGTTCGACGACGCCACGACGCCAGAACAGGAAATCTACGTGTCGTACGCCAGCGCGATGCAGTTCCTGGATGACACCCGCGTCGCGCCGCTGCACTCGACGCCGCAGCTGCAGCGTGAGACGCTGATGGCGCGCGCGATGGGCCGCGCGCTCGCGCACGAACTCGGGCATTACCTGTTCGCGTCGAAGGTCCACACACCTGGCGGGTTGATGAAGGCGACCCAGTCCGCGGGCGAGCTGTTCTCCACCGATCGCTCGCGCTACGTCGTCGAGCCGTCGCAGGTGGCGGCGGCCGCGGCGCGCGTCGCCTCGCTGCAACCGACCGTTCCGGGCGTCACGCCAAGATACCGCGGCGGTGCCTGAGTCTGGAGTCGGTAGTCAGTAGTCAGCAGTCAGTCGTCGGTAGTCCTGTTTCCCAGGGACCGCGCCTCTGTTTGCAGGTGCGTCTCGGGGGCCTCCCGCGCTACCATCCTCGAAGTTCTCTGCATCCCAAGAGGTCCCCATGTTCAAGAGACTCGTCGCGCTGGTCGCGTTGGCTGTCGCGGTCGGTGTCGCGGCGCCGCACGCCCAGAACAAACCCGCCACGCCGAAGGTGACGCCGCCGAAGGATCAGTTCGGCCACGCCATCGGCGACGACTACCGCCTGGTCAACTACACCCAGTACCTCGACTACCTGAAGAAACTGGACGCGCAGTCCGAGCGCATGCAGGTCGTCGACATCGGCAAGACGGAGGAAGGGCGCGAGGAGGTGACGGCGATCATCACGTCGCCGGACAACATGCGGCGGCTGCCGCTCATCAAGGACGCGAACCGCAAGCTCGCGCTCGCCGAGGGGTTGACGGACGAGCAGGCGCGGCAGCTCGCGCGGGACAACAAGACGGTCGTCTGGATCGACGGCGGCCTGCATGCGACTGAGGTCCTGGGCGCGCAGCAGCTGATCGAGACCATCTACCGGCTGAACACGCGGTCCGATCCCGAGACCTTGCGGATTCTCAACGACGTCGTCATTCTGTGCACGCTCGTCAACCCGGACGGCATGGAGCTGGTCTCGAACTGGTACATGCGCAACGCGGAGGAACGGCAGCGCTCGACGGGCGGCATCCCGCGGCTGTACCAGAAGTACATCGGCCACGACGACAACCGCGACTTCTACATGATGAACATGTCGGAGAGCGTCAACGCGAACAAGATGATGTATCGCGAGTGGTATCCCGCGATCATGTACAACCATCATCAGACCGGCCCGGCGGGCGCCGTGCTCTTCGCGCCGCCGTTCCGCGATCCGTTCAACTACAACTTCGATCCGCTCATTCCGCTCGGCATCGACATGGTCGGCGCGGCGATTCACACGCGCCTCGCCGCCGAGGGGAAGCCCGGAGCGGTGATGCGCACCGGCGCGCCGTACTCCACGTGGTTCAACGGCGGGATCCGGACGACGTCGTACTTTCACAACCAGATCGGCATCCTGACCGAGACGATCGGCAATCCGACGCCGGTCGAAATTCCGTTCGTGCTCGACATGCAGCTGCCGCGCGGCGACGTGCCGAACCCGATCGCACCAGGAACGTTCCACTTCAACACCGCGATCGAGTACTCGGTGACGAACAACTACGCCATCCTCGACATCGCGTCGAAGCGGAAGGAAGACTTCCTCTTCAACATGTACAAGATGGCGAAGAACGCGATTGACAAGGGGAACCGCGACAACTGGACCATCCATCCGAAGCGGATCGAAGCGGCGCGCGCGGCGATCGAGGCCGAGCAGGCCGGCGCGTCCAGGGGCGCGGAGAACATCGGCCCGCGGGGCGGCCGCGGCGGCGGTGGCGGCGGACGAGCCGGCGCACCGATCGCCATCTATAACAATGTCCTGCACGATCCGAAGATGCGCGATCCGCGCGGCTTCATCGTGCCGTCGGACCAGCCGGATTTCCCGACGGCCACCAAGTTCGTCAACACGCTGATCAAGGGGGGCGTCGTCGTGCATCGCGCGACCGCGCCGTTCAGGGTCGCCGGCACACAGTATCCCGCGGGATCGTATGTCGTGAAGTCGGCGCAGGCGTTCCGCGCGCACCTGATGGACATGTTCGAGCCCCAGGATCATCCGGACGACATTCCGTATCCAGGCGGCGCGCCGCGTGCGCCCTACGACGTGACGGGCTACAACATCGCGTACTCGATGGGGATCAGGTTCGATCGGATCCTCGACGCCTTCGACGGTCCGTTCGAGAAGATCGCGGACCTCGCGCCGGTCCCGGCCGGGAAGGTGACGGCGGCCCCGCGCGGCGGCACGTACATCATCGACGGCCGCGTGAACGACTCGTTCGTCGCCATCAATCGGCTGCTGAAGGCGAAGCAGTCCGTGTCGCGCGCGTCGGCGCCGTTCAGCATGAACGGCAAGTCGTATGCGGCCGGCACGATCCTCGTGCCCGCGACCGCGGAATCGACGCCCATCGTCGAGAGAGTGGCCGCCGACAAGGGGCTCGTCATTGAAGGCGTGCAGAGCGTCCCGACGGGTGACCATGCGCCGTTCGCGGTCCGGCCCGTGCGGGTCGGGCTGTGGGATCAGTACGGCGGATCGATGCCGTCAGGCTGGACGCGCTGGCTCTTCGAGCAGTTCGAGTTCCCGTTCGAGGTCGTGTTCCCGCAGACGCTTGATGCGGGCAACTTGAACGCGAAGTTCGACGTGCTCGTGTTCGTCGACGGCGGCATCCCGGCGCGTGACGGTGCGGCCGGCGGCGGTGGTGGTGGCGGATTCGGCGGTCAGCCGGCTGCCGATGCGATTCCCGCGGAATTCCGCGACTGGCTCGGCCGGGTCACTGTCTCGAGGACCGTGCCGGAGCTGAAGAAGTTTGCGGAGAACGGCGGCACTATTCTCACGATCGGTTCGTCGACCGCGCTCGGGTATCACCTGGGCCTGCCCATTGCGGACGCGCTCGTCGAGCGCGGCGCCGGCGGCGCGGAGCGTCCGCTGCCGCGCGAGAAGTACTACATTCCCGGGTCGATTCTCGAAGCGCGCTTCGACAACACGAATCCACTGGCCTACGGGATGGACGAGAAGGCGATGGTCTTCTACGACGAGAGCCCGGCGTTCCGCCTGCTGCCGGGCGCGGCGCTGAAGGGCGTCAAGCCGATTGCGTGGTACGACGGTCCCACGCCGTTGCGCAGCGGCTGGGCGTGGGGCCAGCAGTACCTCGATCAGGCCGTGTCGATCGTCGACGCCCCCGTCGGCAAGGGCCACGTCGTGCTGTTCGGCAACGAAGTGAACTGGCGCGGACAGCCGCACGGCACGTTCAAGCTGTTGTTCAACGGCATTTACTCCGGCAGCGCGACGGCGCCGGCCGGGGCCAGAGCGACCGACCAGCCCTAGTCATTGCGGAGTGCGGAGTGCGGAATGCGGGTTGATTGGGGATTGTCTTCCAATCCGCATCCCGCACTCCGCATTCCGCAATATTGAGTGTGCGGCCTCCCGGTGTGCGGGAGGGCGTACTGTGCGCGAACCGCACGTACGGCACCTCGACGAGTGGCACACCGTGTAAACATGACCGCCAGAAACGTCGATCGATCACGGTCCTGTATTTGCATCCCGGGGGAGCATGGCTTCCTCCAACTCCCTCAACGTCGAGCGCCTGTGGGCGTGCGCTGACGGCACCATCTGCCTCCTCATCGAACGCGAAACGGCGCCCCGATATGAAATCTGCGTCGTCCGCGGTGAAGAAGTCCTGCGCCAGGATCGCTTGTACGCCAACGCCAGCGCCCGGATGCTCGCCGAAAACTGGCGCGGCGGCGTGACGAGGTCGCCCCTCCAGCATCACGCCTGAGCGTCGCGTCGACCGTTCTTCCTTCCCGCCCCACCCGCCCTTCCTGCCCCATCCCGCCTCGTCTCTGGCACCCCGCCCGTGTTCCGTGTATCGTTCTTTCTCTCAACTATTCTTCTTCGTGTTCTTCGTGTCTTCGTGGCTAAAGCCGAGGTCAACATGACGAAAACGCATGGCGCACTCGCTTTGGGATTCGCGTCGTTCCTCGTGGCCGGTGTTGCCGCGCAGCGCGGACGCGGCGGTGCGCCGTCCATGCCGACCGCGCCGACGCCGCCAGGCCCGCCGCGCGTCGAGGCACTCAAGCGCGAGGCTGCGGCCGACGTGGAAAGCCAGCGCGTCTTCACGCAACAGATGGTCGACCAGGTCTTCAGCTTCGGCGAGCTCGGGTTCCAGGAGTTCGAGACGTCGAAGTACCTGACCGGCATCCTCGAGAAGAACGGCTTCAAGCTCGAGCGCAGCTACGCCGGCATCCCGACGGCCTGGACGGCGACGTGGGGATCGGGCAAACCGGTCATCGCGATCGGGTCGGACATCGACGACATCCCGCAGGCCTCACAGAAGCCCGGCGTCGGGTACAAAGCGCCCATTATCGAAGGCGCACCGGGGCACGGCGAGGGCCACAACTCGGGCGTGCCGCTCAACATCACGGCGGCGCTGGCCGTGAAGAAGATCATGGAGCGCGAGCATCTGCCGGGCACGCTGAAGCTCTGGCCGGGCGTTGCCGAAGAGCTCGTGGGCGCGAAGATGTACTTCATCCGCGCGGGCATGTTCCGCGACGTGGATGTGTCCTTGTTCGCGCACGTCGGCGCGAATCTCGGCGTGAGCTGGGGCGGCGGGTTTGGCACGGGCCTGCAGTCGGTCGAGTACACGTTCAAGGGCGAGAGCGCGCACGCGGCCGCGCAGCCGTGGCGCGGACGCTCGGCGCTCGACGCGGTCGAGTTAATGGACATCGGCTGGAATTTCCGCCGCGAGCACCTGCGCCTGCAGCAGCGTTCGCACTACGTCATTCCCAACGGCGGCGATCAGCCAAACGTCGTCCCGTCGAACGCGAGCGTCTGGTACTACTTCCGCGAGACGGACTATCCGCACATCAAGGAACTGCGCGAGATCGGCGAGACGATGGCCAGGGCGGCGGCGATGATGACGAACACCGAGGTGTCGTCGCGCATTCTTGGCGCCGCGTGGCCGCAGCACATGAACAAGACGGTCGCCGAAACGATGTACGCGAACATCCAGACCGTCGGCCTGCCGACATGGGACGAGGCGGACATCGCGCTCGCGAAGGGCATCCAGCGGGAGCTCAAGGAGCCGCAGACCGGGCTCGCGACGCAGATCGGCGCGCTGCGCGGCGGCCTCGATCCCGAGCAGAACATGGGCGGGCCGTCGGATGACATCGGCGACGTGTCGTGGAACGTGCCGACGGTGACGCTGGGCTACCCGGCGAACATTCCGAACCTGCCCGGGCACAACTGGGCGAACGCGATTGCGATGGCGACGCCCATCGCGCACAAGGGCGTGACCGCCGGCGCGAAAGTGCAGGCGATGACCATCATCGACCTGCTGATGCGGCCCGAGCTCGTGACGTCGGCGTGGGATTACTTCAGGAACGTCCAGACGAAGGACCAGAAGTACATCCCGTTCATCACGGACAAGGACGAGCCGGCCCTCTGGCTGAACGCGACGATCGAGGACAAGTACCGGGCAGAGATGAAGAAGTACTACTTCGATCCGACGAAGTACAAAACGTATCTCGAACAGCTGGGCATCACGTATCCAACGGTCAAGTAGGGCGGGTCGGGCAGGTGGGTTACTTGTCGGGCACCAGTTCTGGCGACGGAATGAAGTCGTACAAGTGCCGCCCGACGATCTCCTGAATCACGACGTCGGGATGCTCCTTGAGCACGACGTCGGAATCGAAGTCGTTCTGCCAGAGATACACCACGCGGCTGAAGTGTTCAGATAGAAACGGCACGAGCCGCGTCGCGAACGAATCGCGGAAGATCACGGCGCGGGGCAGTGATGGATCATCGATCTCGGTGACGATCCGTCCCAGCTCGTCCATCGGCTGCGCGTCCGCCGGTTCAGTCACGCGCGCGCGCCTGGGGCGGCGCGGCACGAGCGTCATGTCCGTTTCGCGCAGGACGCGCGAGAGCCCGATCATCCTTCCCAGATCCATGGCCGGCACGTCGCGATTCACCGCGTCGAAATCCGCGCGTGTCCACGCAGGGGGTGTGGCCGGCACGCGCAGCCGCACCGCGTTGATGATCTGCTGATACGCGACGAGCGCCCCGCGGTCGTTCCAATGCGTGTCGGTCTGCTGATAGATGCGCTCGAGCGCCTTGGCCTCGAAGAGCGCCGGACGCACGTCGACCGCGACGCCCAGGTCCTGAACCGCGGTGAACAACTGATCCGTACGTGAGAGATCGCCGACCTGGGTCAGCGTCGGCGGCATCGCCTCCGGGTAGATGACATGCTTGTCCGGCGCGACGGTGAAGACGTATGGAACGTCGCGTCCGCGCAGCCAATCGCGCGAACGCACGACGGCCGCCCGCCAGTTCGCCACGGCGTCCGGCGTCATCGGATCGACGCGGGCGTAGTCGTCGATCGACGAGTCATCCGCGTAAAACAGCCATCCATCGCGGCCGTAGACGACCGCCGTCGACGGCGAGACGCCGAGCACGAACAGCCGGCTCTCGCCGTACCACCGGATGAGCCGCGCGCGAAACCCGAAATGGTCTTCGAACCAGGCCGCCGGCCGGTCCCGGTGAAACGCGGCCAGTTCGCGATTCTCCGCAGCCGGGTCGGCGCCGTCGACGCCCGCGAGGTTGGCCGCCAGCGGCAGCGAGATGACGGCGAGGAACAGCGCGACCAGGAGGGCTTTCATCAGAATCGGAAGTAGATGAACGGGTTGTACGTCCGCGCGGCAATCTGCATCACCGACGCGATGAGGATCGCCGCGAGCGCCGTCACGCCGGCCAACGACGCGCTCCACGCGACGCCACGCGCCTTCGACCGTGAGAGGCGGTCGGCGAGTGCGGGCAACCACGGCGTGGATCCGATGGCGCCGGCCAGCAGCGCGAGCCAGAGCTCAGGCGTCAAGTACCACTGAACCGTGTACGGCGACGGCGCCGCAGCCGCGAGGCCCGTGAGCGCCCTGAGAAATGCGACGGCGCCGGTCAGCGTGTCGGCCCTGAAGAAGACCCAGCCGATCATGACCACGAGCATCGTGTAGACGTGCGGCCAGATGGGCCAGGAGACGATCGGCACATTGCGGATTGAGGATTGCGGATTGCGGAGACGGACGATGCGCTCGATGACGAGAAACGCGCCGTGCCAGAGGCCCCAGATCACGAAGTTCCAGCTGGCGCCATGCCAGAGGCCGCACAGGAAGAACACCGTGACCAGGTTGCCGTACTGCCGGCCGGCGCTGACGCGATTACCGCCGAGCGGGATGTAGAGGTAATCGCGAAACCACGTCGAGAGCGACATGTGCCAGCGCCGCCAGAAACCCTGCACGCTGCCGGCGATGTACGGCCAGCGGAAGTTTTCCGGAAAGCGGAAGCCGAACATGCGTCCTAGGCCGATGGCCATGTCGGAGTAGCCGGAGAAGTCGAAGTAGATCTGCAGCGTGTAGCAGACGAGGCCAAGCCAGGCGTGCGCCGCCGACAGTTGATCGGCGGGCATCGCGAAGACCCGATCGGCGGGCCCCGCCACCACGTTCGCAATCAGCACTTTCTTGCCGAGGCCCACGACGAATCGCTCCACGCCGCACGCGACGTCGTCGAGCGAGACGCGGCGCCGCGCGAGCTGATCGGCGATGTCGCGGTAGCGGATGATGGGGCCGGCGATGAGCTGCGGAAACAGCAGCAGGTAGAGCGCCGCGTGGACCGGGCTCTTCTGCGCGACCGCGTCGCGCCTCGAGACGTCGATAACGTACGAGATCGCGTGGAACGTGAAGAACGAGATGCCGATCGGCAGCAGCACGCGGGGCACCGTCACCGCCGGGATGTCGAGCGCGCCCAGGACCGCGTTGACGTTGCCGGCAAAGAAGTTGGCGTACTTGAAGACGCCGAGCACGACGAGATTGATCGCCACGGCCGCGGCCAGCCGGGGTCGTGCCGCCGGCGTGCCGTGGGCGCGGTCGACGGCGATCGCCATGCCGTAGTTGAACGCGATGGACGCGAGCATCAGCAGCGTGAACCAGCCCCCGCCTGTCGCGTAGAAGATGACGCTCGCGATCAGCAGGAGCCAGTTCGCGTACGACGCGTGCTCGCGCGAGAACGTGACGAAGTAGAGCCCGAGCAGGACCGGAAGGAAGAGAAAGAGAAAACTGGGTTCGGTAAAGAGCAAAGGAACTGATAACCGAAAACTACGGCGTCACGGTGAAGATCAGAATGTGCTGGCGGGGGAGCACCTCGTCCACCTTCGCGAGCGTGAAGCCCTCGGCTTCCACTTCCATCTTCGCCTCGGCCAGCGTCATCTTGTGCTCGAGCTTGATGGGAATCGACGGATCCTCTTTTCGATACTCGAGGAGCACCAGCCGACCGCCCGGCTTGAGCGACGCGCGCAGGTGGCGGAGCATCGCCTGCGGCTGCGACAGTTCGTGGTACACGTCGACCATCATCGCGAGATCGACTGAGGACTCGGGCAGCTTCGGATCGTCGAGCGTGCCCTGCACCAGCACGACGTTGGTAATCTTCCGGCTCGCGAGCCGGCCGGCCAGCATCTGCAGCATCTGCGGCTGAATGTCGTTCGCGTAGACCGTGCCCGTCGGCCCCACGCGCGCCGACAGCTTCATCGTCATGTAGCCGGAGCCGGCGCCGATGTCGGCGACCGATGCGCCCGTGGCGATCTTCAGCGCGCCGATCGCCGCGTCCGGGTTTTCTTCGTCTTCGCGCTCGTGACGCTCGAGCCAGTCGGCCCCCTGCCAGCCCATGACCGGCGCGAACCGCCGCCCGCTGATCGGGTGGACGCCCGGCGTTTGCGCCACGAGCGTGACTGCGAGGGCTCCCGCGACCAGGCCACCGCAGAGGACGAGCCGCAACCGTGTGCGCATGTGACTAGAATAACAACTAATGACCGACACGACGCTGACTCCTTCACGCCTCTGGAAGCGCATGACCCTCGATCAGCGGCAGCGGGCCGCGCACGCGTTCTGGCAGGAGCCCGAGGCCACCGACGATCAGATCCAGGCCGCCATGCTGATCGCCCAGCAGAAGAAATTCCGGGCCAAGACCGTCATTTCCCTCGACGTGGACCGCAAGGCCCGGCACCTGGCCAGCCTCGCGTCGCTGCCCGAAGGCATCGCCGCGCGCGCCCTCATCGTCTATCACCTGGCCGACCAGCGGCCGATGATGGGCGCGTTCCTCGACGCGCTCGGCATCGAACACGAGAACGGATTGATCAAGGAAGACGCCGCGAAGCCGGACGCGGCCAGGCTGGCGCCGGCGGCGGCGACGGTCTCGAAGCAATTTCCCGCCGATGACGTCCGGCTGTACTTCGACACGTTGCGCTGCCAGGATCCCGAGACCTGGGGCGCATTGCCGTAGCCCTCAGTCCTCAGCCCTCTGCCCTTCGTCACCGGCGACCAGGGGCAGCCAGACCTCAAACGTCGTCCCCGCAGTCGGCCCCGTGGAAGAAGTGGCGAACGTTACGGCGCCGTGCCCCTCGCGCGCGATGCCGTAGACGATCGACAGGCCGAGCCCCGTGCCCTTCGATGGATCTTTTGTCGTGAAGAACGGCTCGAAGATGTGCGCCTGGGCGTCGGCGTCGATCCCTGTGCCCGTGTCGGTGACGGCGATGCGGGCGTACGGGCCGGGCCGCACACCGTTGGTGCGGAGCGCCGCGTCGTCGTCGAGCGCGACGGTCGAGACGTCGATGGCGATCGATCCGCCGTCCGGCATCGCGTCCCGCGCGTTGACGACGAGGTTGAGCATCACCTGTTCGAACTGGCCCGGCTCGATCATGACCGGCACCGCCGAGCCGGGCACGTGGACGTGCACCTTCACCTGCGCGCCGGCCAGGCTGCGCAGCAGGCTCGTCAGTTGCGGCACGACGGCGGCCACGTCGAGCCGCTTGGGCTCGAGCGCCTGGCTCCGGCTGAACGTCATGAGCTGGCGCGTGAGCGACGCGCCGCGCTCGGCGGCCTTGCGGATGTCGTCCGCATCCTGCCGCGCGGGATCGCCCTGCGGCAGACGCATGAGCAGCAAATCGCCGCAGCCGAGGATCGCGGCGAGGACGTTGTTGAAGTCGTGCGCGATGCCGCGGGCGAGGCGGCCGACGGCTTCCATCTTCTGCGCCTGGCGCAGCTGCTCCTCGAGCGCGCGCCGCGCCGTGATGTCTTCCGCGATGCCTTCGAACGACCGGGCGCCCTCGTCGCCAGGCACGATGCGCGCGGTGAGGTGCACCGTGATGATCCGTTCGTCCTTGCGCCGCCACCTGACGTCGATCGAGAGGCTCTCGAGGGGCTGGCCGCGATACCGCTCGAAGATCGCGTCCCGCTCGGCACGCGACTCGTACACGTCGGTGATCTTGCGCGTCATCAGCTCTTCGACGCTGTCGTAGCCCAGCATGTGCGCGAGCGCCGGATTCGCATCGAGGATCGCGCCGTCGTCCGACGTCCGGAAGATCCCGTACGCCGCGCCCTGAATGAGCGAGCGGTAGCGGGCCTCGGATGTCTTCAGCTTCTCCTCGAATTCCTTCTGACGGGTGATGTCGCGGGCGATCGCGTGCACGCCCGCCACACGGTCGCCGTCGCGCACGAGCTGAACGTGCTGGCCCAACCAGATGATGTCGCGCGCCTTGGTCACGGCCGGGAACTCGAAATACGTGTTCGCCACGCCGTCCCGCATCTGGCGCTGGTAGACCTCCCCGGCCGCCGGCTGGTAGTCCGGCCGGATCAACGTGATGAAATGACGGCCGAGCAATTCGGCCTCCGCGTACTGCATGACGCGCGACGCTGCCGGATTCACGTAGGTGAAGCGGCCGTCGGCGTCGCAGTAGTAGATGAGATCCTGCGCGTGCTCGACGATGTGCCGGAGCCGTTCCTCGCTGGCGCGAAGCGCGGCTTCGGCTCGACGCTGCTCGTCCGAGGGCATGTCAGCGGCGCTCGGTGGACGCGTCTCCCGGCTTCAGGTACTTGTCGTACCAGGCAAGGATCCGGGTCATGCGGTCGAGCAGGTGCCTCTCTTCACGCAGGCCGTGCGGCTCGCGCGGATACAGGACGAGGTCGGCGTCGACGCCGTACCGCTTGAGCCCGCGATAGAACTGCTGGCTCTGGCCGATCGGATCCGTCGTGTCGTCTTCACCCTGCAGCAGCAACGTCGGCGTCTTCGCGTTCCTGACGAACGTGATCGGCGAGCTCTTGATGAAGCCGTCGAGTTTTTCATACGGGGTGCCGTAGAACCACTCGTCGTAGGCGGACCCGTTCTCGGTCCCGAACTCGCTGGCCATGTCGATGACCGGCGCGCCGGACACCGCGGCCTTGAAGCGCGTGGTCTGCGTGACGGCCCACGCGGCCATGTAGCCGCCGTAGGACCAGCCGCCGATGCCGAGGCGATTGGGATCGGCGATGCCGCGCGCCATCGCCCAGTCCACGCCGGCCATGACGTCCTTGAAGTCGCCGCCGCCCCAATCCGCGCGGTTCATCTCGACGAAGCGCTGGCCGTAGCCGGTCGATCCCCGGACGTTCGGGTAGAGCACCGCGTAGCCGCGTGCCGCGAGCAGTTGTCCCCACGGTTCGAAGCTGTCCGACCATCGGCCGGTCGGCCCGCCATGGACCAAGACGACGAAGGGCTGAGGGCTGAGGGCAGAGGGCTGGGGCCGAAGCAGCGCCGCTTCGATTTCGACGCCGTCGAAACTCTTGTACTTCACGAACTCCGGGGCGACGACCGGAATCGACGCCCACTGTTGATTGAGCGTCGT
>Ga0315281_10003100_pt1 | contig 24457 bp, 24 predicted proteins | sample YL17G07_0_MG_FD_204540 | JGI IMG/M metagenome (GOLD analysis project Ga0315281, IMG submission 204540) | Sediment microbial communities from Yellowstone Lake, YNP, Wyoming, USA - YL17G07_0 | ecosystem: Environmental > Aquatic > Freshwater > Lake > Sediment | place: USA: Wyoming | collected... | reverse complement strand
ATTCGGATACCCGGCATGACGGACGAATTTATGCCGGTCTTCACGTTATCGCCGGTTATCATCCCAAGCTTTCTTAGGCCAGTGTTTACAGGGCTATCCTTTATCCTCATGCGCACGGTCTTGTCGTTGAACTTCAGGTTCGCAACGATTGTGCCGGCTCCAAGGTTGCAGTGTTCTCCGATAATGCTGTCTCCGACGTACGAGAGATGTTCTATTCGTGTGTGATCCATGATTATGCTGTTCTTGACCTCGCAGAAGTTGCCGATTTTCGCTCCTTTGCCGATGGATGTGCCTGCCCGTATGTGCGCGAGGGGCCCCACGGTTGCGTCTTCTCCAACCCAAGCTGGTCCCTCGATGACGGTTCCCGTTCTAATGGTGGCGCCCCTCTGAATTGTCACTTGACCCGTAATTGTGACACCCTTCTCGATTTCTCCGGCGATCTTTCGTCGCAATCGGGCGAGAAGTTGAGCATTTGCAGCGAGGACATCCCAGGGTCTCCCGATGTCTTGCCAGTCGGATGGATCAATCCTTGTCCATGCTACATGCGTTCCGCTTCTGGCCATTGAGGATATGGTGTCCGTTATTTCGAATTCGCCTCTTCCCGATCGGGCTGTCTCCTGCAACTGGTCGAATATGACTGGTTTTAGGACGTAGATTCCAGTGTTAGCGAGATCGCTTGGGCTTTGTGATGGGTTAGGCTTCTCGACGATTTCAGTGAGCCTATCTCCTGAGACCTTGGCTATTCCGTAGGACTCGGGGTGCGTGACTGGAACCAATCCGACTGTGGGCTTGCATCCCTTTCTCGTGTACGTATCAACAACGCGCTTGATTGCACGTGGGCTCACCACAAGGTCACCGTACACCACCAAGAAGTCGTGGTTTCCAATTCGATCCTCTGTTACGGAGATAGCGTTCGCGGTTCCCGAGACATCCGGCTGGTCGACGTACTCTACTGTGACGCCTAGTTTCGCCCCGTTACCGATGTGTTTCTTGATGAGCTCGCCCTTGTATTGAGTAACCAACACGAGTGAGCGTATTCCTGCGGACTTGACAGCGGATATCACATGCTCTATTGTCGGCCTGCCGGCGATGGGTATCATGTGCTTTGACCTGTTCTCGGTCAATGGCCAAAGACGTACACCTTTGCCTGCCGCAAGGACAACCGCCTTCAAGGTTCTATTCGTATGTCGCACGCCCGGGCCTCCAAGTACTACCAAACTAGGATCTGATAGATGTCGTTTGTCCGAGTCACTTGACCGTGGCTCTTAAAAGCGTCGCAAGTCGAAAGCCTGCTTCTCCCGGAGAAGATACCTATTGGCTTTCGATCTCGTCTCGTTCGTCACCGGTCTTGTAACAGGTGCTTTAGTCGGCGTCCTTGCAGGATACCTTCACGAAACAGAGACCGTCGGAGAGCTCCAGGAACGAGTCCGCATGGCCATGGTCCAGCTTGAGAGAATCACTTCTTCGACTCGCAGTCCAGCTAGCGAGGGAGCCGTCAGCTCGGACTTGCGACGGCAACTTCTTGAACTGCAGGACGAGATCAAGAGGTTATACCGAAGGTCGGCTCGCTAAGCTTCTACAGCTTCAGGTTGTGCCAAGATCTCCGCCGACTTGGCCACCACGCCTTCAGGGATCACGAGGAGCTTGGACTTCCTGACTCCCACATGTCTCAAGGGGGAGATCTTCTTGGCAAGATTGTACACCTCAGAGCCGAATATGCCTAGAACCATCTCATGGCAGAGTTGATCATAGGCCAAAGTTTCTGTCTTCTCCTCTACAGTCTTCCTCATTATGCTTCTGATCAGGTGCTGTTGGTTGGCATTGACTCGGTCTCTTGTGAACGCCACAACCGATGCGCGGGTAACGTATTGATCCCTAGAAGTCACGTTGAAGATTGCGTCTATGCGAGTACTTCCCCGTCTTACCAAGCTGCGGAGGTAGTCTGCCGCGTATTCGTGCCCCTTTAGGATAGTTTCCGCTCTGGTGCCCTTGACCTTCACGGCAAGGAAGTAGAGCTTTTGCGATTGGTGAGAGAAGTCATTTGTGATATCGTAGAGCGTTGTCTCGACCACTCGGCCGATCAGTCTGGTTGGGTCACTACAGGGAATTGACGCAACCTTCTTCTCGCCGAAGTATGCAGGCGCGTAGACATCGTACCATTCTTTGGCCCGCCACTTGTCCCTGACCTTCTTGGTAGCCTTGGACAATCCCTTATCACTGAGCGAAAACGCAGCACTCTCCGAGGGCTATTAAACCTTTGGCGCGTCATCGCAGCCCGGTCAACGCTTCGTGCGTGTCTTGAATCTTTTCCATTTGGTTGTCGATACCAGTCTGTCAACGGCAATCAAGCACAGCAGCAGGTCATCAATAGTGGTCAGCAGTGATTCGATGTCTTGCGCACCGGTGATGGCTGAGGTCACCTGCCTTCCTGCCGCTCGTGACCTGATGTGAAGCGGCTTGGGTGCAGCTCGATTGTCCGCCTTCAGGGCTGTCTCTATTGATCTTGCTGTAGATCTATCAGCATAGCGTGTAGTGACTGTTGCTTTCACCTTTCCTTCATCTGCTCCAGAATCAAATTGTCTATCATACGATAGAGCTCTTCAGGATTTGCGGACCGGATGTGCGCGCCTGCGGCCACGTTGTGTCCTCCCCCGAATCCCCCCAGAGTCGCCGCAGCTTTCTGTAAAGCGAGGCCCAGGTCTACTCCCTTCTTTAGCAGGGCTTGAGGCGCTCTCGCAGATATCTTCACTCCACCGTCTCTGGATCTTGCCCCGACAATTGTTGCCTTGTTCGGTTTGAGGTGCCCCGCGGAGGATAAGATCGACGAGAATGCGCCTGTCATGTTCTCCGCGATCTTGTCTTCCCCCCTCACCACGCAAACGGTCTCAAGCTCCAGGATCGCAGAAGGAGTCTCAGCGAGCCAGTCCATGTACTCTGCGAGCGTCTTGCGATATCTGGCAACTAACTCCTGTACCTCATCTAAGATAGCGCCCCTTTCGCCAAGACAGATTGATACTGCTAGACCTTGGCGATCCATTCTGCCGCATGCATTCAGCATTGATGAGAATTCGCGAGCATCTCGGGTCGGGCTCCCTGGGGGCTCGTTTGTGATCGTGTATACTGTTCCAATCAGCTCAAGCGCTTTGTTCCCCTTGAAACCTTTCGACACGAGCAGCTCTACTATTGCGCTAAGCAGCGTTTGCTTCTCCTCGCGGCTCAGGTCGCTAGTTGTTCTCCACCGTTCCCCAACTTTCAGTGGGATCTTGTGAGACACAAGCAACGCGGTGCAGTTGTCCTCTTCTCCGCTCAGATGTGGTAGGTACGGAGTTGTAGTGAGAGCTAGTGCGCGATGTATCGGCCGAGTCTCTCTTCCAAAGAATAGCAGGTCCTTGTCGGTTTTGAGGCATCCGCAGTTGATCGCGTCTTGGACTGCGAGTTCGTTAGGTCCGCGTAGGCGCCGTTCATTGTTCTTATCCTGCATGTCGCCAAGCGCGCCGACTACTGCCAGCACCGAAAGATCAGTGTTTGTCGGGGATATTTTGCGAGCGACCAGATAGGCGAGTCCTGCGGCGCTTATCTCGGTCGCCCCATCGATTCCAAACTCATGTGGGTTAACTTGGAGCACTCCTGCTGGAGCATTTCCCGTAGGCGGATGATGATCGATAACTACGACTTCGCGTTCTTCGGTCGTCCTCACGAGGCTATCCAAGTACCCGCTACCTATGTCTGTGAGTACCAGCAAGTCTGGCTCAGAGCGCAAAGCTTCATTCAGAGTCTCGGGGTCTAGTTCCTTTATGACCCTGAGTTGGAAGTTCGCCTTGGTCCGCGCGAGACTCGATCCCATTATGCCGACCGCTCCCAGTCCGTCGGCATCGTAATGAGAAAGAAGCAGAATCTTTGAACCGTGAGACGCTCTGTCCTTAACGATTCCGGCGGCTTCCGCGGCTCTGCCGAGAAGACCTTCCAACTCTGGTTGAGATGACATCTCTACGCCACAGAGGCGGCCAGCGGCTTGTATTCCCACTCTGGCTGCAACTTGCCATTTGCCTTGTAGTACTTCACCAGTCGATGAATCTTAGACTCGACAGTTGCTAGAGCCCTCTTGTTGTGGTAGTCTTTGCGGTTCTTCTCCAAGTGCTTTCGAAGCCCTTGGGCTCTGCGGAATAAGTAGTCAAGGTCCTCAGGTACCTTCGGATTATGACCAGAAGCACGAGCTAGCTGCGACACAGTCTTACCGGTCACAGGCTTGACGAGGGGAACCCCATGCTTGTCTCGGAGGATGGCTCCGATTGAACTTGGCGAGTTTCCTTCTCTTGCGAGTTTAGCTATCAGAGCCTCGACTTCCTCCGGTGCATACTTGAACCATGCCGGCGGCTTCTTGCTGACAGGCCGCGTCGAGCCTGATCGGCCTCGTTTGCTGGTGTATAGTCTGGCTAAGTTGAACACACTCCGAGCGTGTACTCTGATTTCGATTTTTGCTATTCGACCGCCCCTGCTCTATTTAAGTCGTTCCTGCTGGCGGTTTAGATGAATTTGCCTTGTGTCACTCTCGGCAATGACGACTATTGCGAACCGCCTCGCACCGTCAGTAGCCATTTTGAGAGTTTCGTAAACGAGGCGGCCCTATGAGACAACCTATTCTTCTCCTTGAGAGTCATCTGAGCAAATGTTCTGCCGTCTCCCTTGCTCGGTATGAAGATAGGATCGAATCCGAATCCGCCTGTTCCCCTAGGGCGCGAGTGTATGCGTCCGGCTACTGACCCTATGAAACATCTTGGCCTACTCCGCGGCACACAGAAAGCTGCGACAGATGAGAACTTGGCGTTCCTATGGGAGAGGTGCTCCATTAGCTTGAGGATCCCTTCGTTGCCCAGACGCTTGAAGACATCTGAAGAATAAGGCCCCGGGAATCCGTTGAGTTGGTCTATGAAGAGGCCTGCGTCTTCCGCTACAACAGGAATTCCAAGTCGGTTGGCTGCCTCCTCGGCTGCGTACGAGGCGATTTCAGAGAGACTGTCGGATTGAATCTCGATTTTTGGAGCGGCGAGCATTCGCAGCTTCAGTCCCGAAGCTGCCGCCACTCCTGCTGCTTCTCGAAATTTGCCCTTGTTAGATGTTAGGAACCAGACCCGTCTGCGTTCTCTCACTGTACCTGCCTCTCTTTTCAATTTCATGCATCTTCCTTAACACACACTCCGTCTCGTCTCGCCCAACGACTCGCTCATACCCATCTACTACTGCTTCGAAGGCTCTAGAATGCAATGCGAAATGCGTGCTCTTGAACGCTCTACTCATGAGCAGCAGGTCTACGCCTCTTGCCTCCACTTCACTTGAGTAATCGCTCAGGCCGAAGTCTATGAAGAACAGTTTTGCCTCATCTCGCAGAATCATGTTTGATGTGGTGAGATCACCGTGTACAATTCCGTTCAAATGAAGGCGGCCAATAAGCGACCCGACGAGCGCGCACATTCGCTTGAGATCTGACTGATCCATCTTGAGGAGAGCCTCCTTTAGACGGGGGCCGTTGAGGTATTCCATGACGATTGTGTAGGTTGCCGCGTCCACTTGATACACCGTCGGCGCTGGAACGCCTGCACGCTTCGAATCGTGAAGGATATGAGCTTCGTGGGATGTCCGGGCGAGCCTAATGGAAGAATCCAGAGATTCGACTCTGTAGGTTTTCGGGAGGCGAGTCTTCATGACGACCTGCTTGCCATGCCACTTCTGCAAAAATATGCTGGCCTCAGCGCCCTTGCGGATCAACATGGCGGTCTCATCTCCATGGGATGTCTACCTCATCCAGTCTCCAACGCGGCTTGACTTGGCTTCGTTCAATGTCGATGAACAGTTGATGCCTGAAGGCCAATGTTCCTGTCCATGAGATCTGGGCGCCACAGTCCCCTGCAAACTTGGGATCCACCGCCCGGAAGGAAGCGGAGTGTTCACTTGCGACAATCTCGAGTTTCTTCCGGAGAACAGAATTGGAGGCTACACCGCCAACGAGTAGAATCTCTTCCTTCTCCGTGTGTGCTAGACTTCGCTCAGCGGCTTCTGCCAGCATCGAGAATGATACTTCTTGCAGAGAATAGCAGAGATCCTCAACCAGCCGGCCTGAGTGTAGTAGCTTGGTCGCGGCGGTAAGTAGGCCCGAATAGGAGACATCGTTTCCTTTCACCGTATATGGGAGTTCGATGAAATTGCTGCCTCTAGCTGCAAGGCGTTCAATTTGTGGCCCTCCCGGAGACGCGAGCCCAGCCGCGCGGGCAAACATGTCCAGCAAGTTTCCAAGGGTTATGTCTTCAGTTTCGCCATAGATTCTCCACCGGCGGCTCGCAAACGCCGCGATTGTGGTGTGCCCTCCGGAGAGCACAACAACCAGCGGATCACGACAACCGGTCGTGAGCGCGCCGATCTCTATGTGACCGATGGCATGATGGACCGGAATCAAGGGGATTTGAAGTTTTGAAGCAATTGCCCTCGCAAGAGTCGCACCGATTCGTAGGGTTGGCCCAAGACCAGGGCCCAGCGCCACCGCCACACCATCAAGCTTACGTGGTGCGACTTTCGCCTCTCTGAACGCGTCTCGAATGACGGCATCGGCTATTGATGAGTGATGTTGGGCTGCCTCTCGTGGATGGATCCCTCGCCCCGTGATCGGGATGTAGATTCGCTTGGCATCGGAAAGGATACGACCTCCGGAGCTGGCAACGCTCGCGCCGAAGGTGTGAGCCGTAGATTCGATGCCAAGAATCAATGAGGGCATCTGAATTCCCCTGTTTCGCTGCGCGTTTCGTAATGAAGGCTAAATAGAACTTGTCTGCGGTATAAGCTGGCCGCGGGTGGCTATTGTGACAGGTGACCGAGAAATCGAATTTCTTGCCTAGCTTCGGCCGCCCCCAAGTAGATATCCAAGTGCATAAGGTGTTGCGACGACCCTACCTTGCATTCGCGACGCGCGGCGAGGAACCAGTCTGAAGATGATCCAGTTTGAAACATGAGATCGGAGCAATAGCAAAGACATACAATTGGAAAGAACTCGAACAGACCGTGCATAGCCTCTGGAAGAAGACTCGTGCATACGACCGAGTGAAGGCACAGAGATCTCACGATTCGAAGTTCTACTTTCTTGACGGTCCACCCTTCCCTTCGTCAGACACGCCCCACATTGGTACCTGTTGGAACAAGATTGTCAAAGACGTCGTCCTTCGGTACAAACGGTCGAGGGGCTTTGACTGTCGCGACCAGCCCGGATACGATTGCCATGGCCTGCCAATTGAGCTCGCCATTGAGAGGCAACACGACTTCAAGCAGAAGCGCGATGTCGAAGCCTACGGTCTTGACAGGTTCGTTTCCGAATGCAAGGATTTCGCCAACAACAACTCGAAAGCAATGAGTCGAATATTCTTTGATCTCGGAGTGTGGATGGACTGGGGCCGTCCGTATCTTACACACGACGACGCATACATTGAATCTGCATGGTGGACGGTCAAGAAGTCGCACGAAGATGGGCTCTTGGAGCACGGCTTGAAGGTCGTGCACTGGTGTCCGCGGTGCGAAACCGTCCTGTCAGACTACGAAGTTGTCTTGGAATATCGTGAGCTGAGAGATCCCTCGATATACGTGAAATTCGCAGTCGAGGGACGGGAGAACGAATACATTCTCATCTGGACTACTACCCCTTGGACACTCCCATCCAATACCGCCATTATGGTCCACCCCGAATTTGAATACGCGCGCGTGAGATGCGACAAAGAAGTCTACATTATGGCAAAGGAGAGAATCCCACATGTTTCAGCCGAGACTGGCGCGAAGCTTGAGCTCATAAAGACGTTTAAGGGGGAAACGATCGACGGTCTACGATATAATTCGCCCATCGCGGATATCGTTCCTGCACAAGCTCATCTCGCGGGCGGTCATCGGGTAGTGCTTAGCGCGGAGTATGTGACCCTCGAGGATGGTACCGGATGCGTTCATTCCGCACCTGGACATGGCGAAGAGGACTACGAGGTTGGCCTCCGAACCGGGCTGCCAGTGATCATGCTAGTTGACAACCAAGGCAGGTTCGTTGCTGAAGCAGGCAAGTATGCAGGAAAGGAAGTCAAAGAGGCAAACCCAGAGATAATTGAGGATCTCAAGGAGAGGGGATCTCTTCTCTTCGCCGGTGAGATAGTTCACAGGAGCCCTGTCTGCTGGAGGTGTCACACGCCGCTCATCATACGCGCGACAGACCAATGGTTCATCAAAGTCACCCAAATGCGCGACAAGATGATTGCAGACATCGAAGCGACTCGATGGATCCCTGAATGGGCTGGGGCCAATCAGTTCCGTAATTGGCTGCAGGGACTCAGAGACTGGGTCATCTCAAGACAAAGGTTCTGGGGCACCCCGCTCCCGATCTGGGTGTGCCAATCCTGCGGGAACAGGGAAGTCATTGGCTCTTTGAAGGAACTGAAGGAAAAGAGCATTGGCCCCAGAACACCGAAGGAACTTCATGTGCCCTGGGTCAACGAGGTCAAGCTCAGATGCACTTGCGGAGGGGAGATGAAGAGGCTCCCGGATGTGATGGTGGGCTGGTTCGATTCTGGGATCTCGTCGTATGCCTGCCTATCGTATCCGAAGAAGCGAGATGAAGCGAACAAATGGTGGCCGGCCGACTTTATCGTAGAAGGACGCGATCAGATCTCCGGATGGTTCTTTTCGCTGCTGAAAGCTGGATTGGTAGCTTTCGGTGAGACTCCGTACAAGACAGTGCTGATGCATGGATTCATGCTCGACGAGCAAGGACGCGAGATGCACAAGTCCCTTGGCAACTTCGTGGTACCGCAAGAAGCGATCAACCGGTACGGACGTGACGCACTTCGATTGTATGTGTTGCAGAATACGCCTTGGGAAGATCTGAGATTCTCATGGAAAGTCCTCGCGCAGATCGCTGGAGACCTTCAGACGATCTGGAACGTGTGCGTGTTTGCCAGCACCTACATGAGCCTAGACAAGTTTGACCCGACCGAATATCCACCAGAGAAGATGAAGTCGCACATGAGAGAGGAGGATCTTTGGCTCATGAGTCGCACCGAGCATACAATTGAATCTGTCACTTCGGCAATGGAAGGTTACCGGATCCACGAGGCCGTCAGGGCCTTGAGGAGTTTCCTCATCGAGGATCTCAGCCACAACTACATTCGGCTGGTCAGGAGGCGGACATGGGTTGAGAGGGAGAACCCTGACAAACTAGCCGGTTACGCTGTCCTCTCTCACGCACTTCGCCAAGCCACAATAATGATGGCTCCCTTTACTCCATTCATTGCGGAGGCAATCTACCAGGACATGTTTCGGCGGGCCGAATCCAAATCGTGTCTCACCATTCATGCGCTTGACTGGCCAAAACCAAGAAGCGCTTGGCGAAACGAAGACCTAGAGAAGCGATTGAATATTTGTCAGCGCGTCATCTCGGCGGCAGCTATGGCAAGAATGAAGGCAGGTCTCAAGCTTAGGCAACCGGTCAGAACTGTGACTGTAGTCACGGCCAAGGATGAAGTCCGTGATGTCGTGCTACAGATGAAGTCTCTTCTGCTTGACCAAATGAACACTCGATCTTTGGACGTATCTCTACCCTCGGAATCTAAGGAGAGTGTTACGGTTCGGACTGTACCCAATATGGCCGTGCTCGGCCCTGAACTCAAGTCGCGGGCTGGAAGAGTCGCTGAGAGGCTAGCTGCCATGAATCCAGAAGACCTTAGGACGAAGCTGTCCCAAGGGAAAGCTGAGATTGAAGTCGCCTCCGAAAAAGTGACGATCTATGACAGGTATGTAGATTTCATCGAGGAAACGAAGGAAACCCAACCTGCAGCTGACTTTGAGGGAGGCAGAGTATACATTGACACAACACTGTCTCCAGATGAAATTGCAGATGGCCTCGCACGAGTCTTGGTCAGGAGAATTCAACAGATGCGGAAAGAGATGGACCTGAAGGTAGATGCTTTTGTCGATGTTGATATGGTGGCATCGACAGCTGAAGCAGCATCATCGGTGAAGAGCAGACGGGACTACATCTTGGGCGAAGTTAGGGCAAGGCAACTCGTTGTCCGGCAGTCCGACGGGGCGAAAAGGCGCGGGGAACTTGTTAGAGATTGGACAATCGCAGATGACACGTTCTCGATTGGCATTAGCAGGCACGAAAAGCGTTCAACATCTTCTCGCCCAAGCCACCATCGTCACGCTCGTAGACACAGAAAACCGCGGTGATCGCAGACATACAACCCGACCGTGCCCTACAACGAGCGTCAACGACAAAGCCTATCCTTTTTATCTCAACAGTGCATTCGCACGGTCTAATCTATGGCTGATGCGCGATGGCCAGTCGGCGACAAATCACAGCGTCAACTGCTCTTGTCTTGACTATGCTAGTTATCACCACGCTGCTGGCGGGAGTTCAAGTTGGACATACAGCAACATCATCGAACCTATCGGTCACTTCCACGGGGACTGTGCTCATAGCAGCTCGAAACAACACGCTGACGATTGAGATCTTGAATGTTGGCAAGTACTTGAAGGAACTCGATGTTGCTCTAACAATACCGCCTCCTCTTGTGCTGTTTGGCGACAACCACTGGATTAGATCGACGTTCTCGCCAAGAGAGTTAATCCATGCCAACCTTACGGTGTTCGCCCCGTCTTCGGCCGCAGGAGCTGCCTCGCAGGGCAGCATAGTGGCTACGTACAAGGTCGGTGGTGAGACCACCTCCACAACTGAGACGCACGCAATCTCCTTCCTGGTTCGTGGATGGATCGATATTAGAGTGTACGAGATTACCGTGGACCCGAACCCTGTCCTGCCCGGTCAGGAGATAACGATCTCAGGGAACATTCTAAACCGGGGAGTCATCCCCGCGATGTATGCGAACGTGACTATCGATGCCGGTCAGACGTTCGCCCAGGGGTCCGTTCAGCCAACATATGTTGGGGAAATCGACCCGAACGCGCCGGCACCATTCACCTTAACAGCATTAGTCGACTCAACCGCGTCTGATGGAACACACCAAGCGACCATTTCGGTCTTCTATGTAGATGACCTTCAGGCCGATCACGTCATGGAGATTCCGATCAGTTTCATCGTGGTATCGAAACTCTCAACCACAGAGACGGCTAGAACAAGCATCACGAGTCAGTTACTTTCAAACCAAGTCCTTGTGCTTGGATTTCCAGTCGTCGTCGTTCTTGTGATCGTTGGCGTATATCTCCGGAGAAGGCGTAAGCGCACGGACTCTACTTAGCGCACACTAGGTTCCCAAGGCCACTTGCGAAACGCGGAGAACAGACACGCTACATTGGAACTTCGATGAAGAGTCTCTCAAGAAGCTCCTTGTACCGATTTCGAATCGTCACTTCCGTCACGTTCGCGATCTCCGCGATCTCCCGCTGCGTCTTGCGCTCGTTTGTCAACACTGCAGCGATGTATGTTGCAGCCGCTGCAATACCGGTCGGTCCCCTGCCGCTTGTCAACTTCATTCGTGTCGCTGTTTCAAGGATTCGAATTGCCATCGCCTCAGCCTTTCCGGAAATTATCAATTTGTTGCTGAAGCGGGCTGCATAGTGTCGACTGGTTGCTGGAGGCACGAACGTTTCGAGCTCTCGCACCATGAATCGGTAGCTTCTGCCTATGTCCTTCTTGCTAAGGCTACTTGCACTCGCAATCTCATCTAGAGTCCTCGGAACGCCACACTGGCGACAGCTCATGTAGATCGCCGCTGCAGTCACGTTGTGGATTGATCTTCCTCTGATCAGTCTCTTCTTTATCGCGCGCCTGTAGATGACTGAGGCGGTCTCAAGAAGATTCTTTGGAAGGTTCAGTGCAGAGGCAAGCTTGCTCAATTCGGAAAGGGCAACAGCCAAGTTCCGTTCCGTTGCGTCTGAAACGCGTACTCTCCTCTGCCACTTCCGAAGCTTGTACATGTCGAGGCGCTCGGTCGCGGTCATCTGGCGACCGCTTCCTCTGCGATCTCGCCAGTCGATGACTGTTGAGAGACCCTTGTCATGAATGGTGTAAGTCAACGGAGCGCCGGCGCGAGCCCTCTTGGCTTTCTGCTCGTCGTCGAATGCACGCCACTCTGGCGTGCTGTCAGCCAGCTTCTCAGCAATGACGCATCCACAATTGACGCATACAATCTCTGCGGCATCGTAGTCTCTCATTAACTTAGAGCCGCCACATTCTGGACAGACTCTAACTTTCGGTTGGGCTTGAACGGTTTCTCCCGGATCTGCTTGTGAGTCTTCCACCATCTCTCCACCATATCAGTCTTCGAGGGCGTATATTGTCCGTCCTACGACCGATTCTGGTTTCGCAATCGTTGGTTTTATGGAGACGTAGGGTCCTGAAACCGGGCCGAGAATGTCCATCACGACACCAATACTCTTCAGCTTGCTATCGCAGGCTTTCGTGCCTGGTCTCACAGGTTTCGGAGAATCGAGTTTCACGATGAGGGCATGGCTCTTAGACACATGAAGGACCTTGCCCAGTTTCCTCAAATCTTCGCCGTCACTCCGCGAAGTTGCGATCGCAACGCTGCCATATCTTATATAAACGTCTCGTCTCGCTCAGAATCAACCACGCTCACGGCCGACGCACGATTCGCTCCGCGATCAAGAAACGAGTCTGGCCGTGCTCGCTCGAAAGCCAAGGCGAATAACGAACCCTCATGGTTATTCTGCAGAGAACCTCGATGTGACGACAGATCTCTGCACTCGGCGCTGAGAATAAAGTTGGCTGAAGAATCCGAATCGATATTCGAAGCCTTGGCGCAACCCGTTCGCGCAGTGCTGCTCGATCTCGGATTCCGAAGGCTCACTCAGCCACAGGATCTCGCGATACCTCAGATCCTCCATCGTAGGAATGTCCTGCTGGTCGCGCCGACAGCAAGCGGGAAGACAGAGGCAGCACTGCTGCCAGTCTTGAGCCAGCCCATCACAAGCGAGACGCGAAAAGGAATTGCGATCCTGTACATAACGCCTCTCCGCGCGCTGAACAGAGATTTGCTCAAGAGAATAACTCATTTGACCAGCAGAATTGGGGTTCGCTGTGAGGTTCGCCACGGAGACACTTCGGCATCTCAAAGACGAAAGCAATTCAAGAACCCTCCTGAGATGCTCATCAAAACCCCGGAAACGCTTCAAGCGATAGTACCAAGCAAGGCAATGCGAGAGCACCTCAAATCGGTCCGGACAGTGATCATTGACGAGATTCATGAACTCGCACAAGACAGGCGAGGAGCACAGCTTACTGTAGCCCTTGAACGCTTGAGGCAAATCACACGAAGATGCTTTCAGAGAATCGGCCTCTCTGCCACCGTTGGAGACGCTAGGGAGATTACGGACTTCCTCGTTGGACGAGGCGAGAACTGCGAGATAGTAAGGGTCAGCTTAGAGAAGGAGACCAAGTATCATGTAGAGTATCCCTACCCGACTCCTGAAGATCACGACCTGGCACAGTCACTCTACACAAGTCCAGATGCAGCAGCTCGGATCTCCAGGATCAAGGGACTCGTCGACACGCATACTTCCACTCTGATCTTCGTGAACAGCCGGCAACACGCCGAGATGCTCGGCCTCAGACTAGGGGCACTAGACAAGCGCATTGCAGTACATCACGGCTCCCTATCCCGCGAAGAACGATCACGCATTGAAGGAGAATTCAAGGCTGGCGATCTGAAAGGCATCATTTGCACATCAACGCTCGAACTTGGGATAGACATCGGAAGCGCAGACCTCACTGTCCAGTGCCTTAACGACCGGACACTCCTCGAGCTATCGGCCCGGTTTGAGTCAACTCCGATCCATGAGGAGACGCTCCGTGAGTCGAGGCTGACGAGAGTCGACCTCGTGACAGCGAGAGAGTTGTGCGTTCGATAGCCGAGGGCGCAATGGTCGTCGTCCCTGTGCTATCTGAAGAGTCTCCCACTCCACAGGGATTCTACATGCTCAACAAGTTAGTCGAAGTCGCAGAGATGGTTGTGCCTGAAAGCACAAAGAAGGACAACCTCTCGCGGATGAGGGCATCTCTGCTTGCACAGAAAGTGAAGTTGCTGTGCTTGCAGTGTGGGTCAACTCTCGCTGAAGGGCGCGTCGAGGAACTTCCAGAGTTCCCGAAGTGTCCAACTTGCGGATCAGGCCTGCTTGCCCTGGCGAGCAAAGTCAGACCAGACGTTACTCAGATCCTGCAGAAATGGAAGTCAAGAGAAGAACTGACGGACGAGGAGCGGGCAGTTCTAAGTCGGGCCAGACGAGCGGCGGACCTAGTCCTATCATACGGTATACAAGCGATTGTAGCCATGTTGACCTGGGGCGTCGGCCCTCAAACGGCTGCTAACGTGCTAGCCAAGATGCATGTGCAGGAAGAGGATTTCTACGCAGATCTCTTGAAGGCGAAGCTAAAGTGCATTCAAACCCGTCCTTTCTGGGACTGAGCCGAAATCTCGCTTCTAGGGAGGGCACATGGAGGTATTGGAACCCCGAAACTTTTTACGGGGCTGAGCGGTTCGCTACCAGAACCGGAAGAACCCATGGATGATCAAGGGCATAGCTCTGACGAATTTCATGTCGTACGAAAACGCGTACGTCCCCCTAGACCCAGGGCTAAACTTGATCTGCGGACCCAACGGGGCAGGGAAATCCGCTATCCTCCTCGCGATATCAGTCGTCTTGGGTCAGACTTACACGGAGCGTGCTCGCCGCCTAAGCGATTTGATAAGGTGGCATGCAGATGAGGCGCGTATCACGCTCCAGCTCGATAATCGCCCTAGAGAGCACGGCAAGCCTTTTCCTCAGTACCATGTCGACACTGTAACCGTGACGCGTATCCTAAAGCGAAACGGCAGCTACCAGTATCTAGTTCAGGATCATCCTGTGAGTAAAGGCGAGGTTACGGCTGCCCTAACAGGGTACGGCCTGAACCCTGACAACATTCTCGTAATCATGCACCAATTGATGGTCGGCAAGTTTGCTTCAATCTCTCCGAACGAGAAGCTCAAGATGCTTGAGGAGGCAGTCGGCTTCCAGACCTACCGATCTAACGTCCTTGAGGCACAGCAACGTCTTACTAGGGTTGCAGGTGAAGAGGAGTCTCTTGCTCAAGTCTTAGAGTCCACGAAAGAAACCCACGAATACTGGCGGAGAGAGCACGAACGATTCCTCATGAAGAAAACGCTGGACGCCAAACTTGCCGAACTGAGACGAGAGATGACTTGGGCGAGAATTCAGAAGCGAGAAGAAGCGCTACTCCGGATTCAAGAAAAGATCGAATCTCGCGCCAGAATGATCGAGAATGCGGACCAGAAGCTCCTGGAAGCAGATGAGTCTCTGAAGCATCGACAAGAAAGATATGACAAGCATCTGAAAGAACGATTCGAGCTCTACGACGCGTATCTCCAACTAGTCCGTCAGGAAGCCGCAGCAAACTCCACACTTGAATGGGTCCAAAGGTTCACAGAAGAAACCGGAAAACGTCTCTTCCAAACCGTGAACGGCCAGAAGCCAGAACCATCTGACGTACAGGCCGGAAGTCTCGATCAGGACAAAGGCATTCCAGTTGCGATGAAAGAGTGGCTAGATGACCTCGGACGCGTCCTAGTGGACACGGAAGAGAAACTCGGTCGGACTCGGGAAAGACTTCAAGCAAAAGAGACCGCGCTTCGCGACCTTGACGCACGAGTCGAGAGCCAGCTCTCCCGTCTGATAGATTCAAGGGTTGACACTCAAGTTCTTGGCTTCAAGAGAAAGTTGCTCAGCGAACAACTTGCCGACCTGGAGGCTCAGCGGAGGATGCTCGACGAGGAGATTGAACCGCTTCGGGTCAGCGCCGAGCAGATGGGTTCGCGATTTGAGAACCCCAGAAAGATCTCTGACATAATGATGGACATTGGTGCAACCGAGGAACAACTTCGGCCTCTTGCTCATCTCTCCGAGGATGTGGAGAAAATGTACAGCTCATACACTACTATGTATGAGGACCTTCGTGGGAAAACAGAGCAACTGGCGCGAAACAGGCAGGAGGTTATCGGAGAGGTCGAGAAGCGGCTTGAACGATGGAGAGACGTCGTTGCAACCTTCCTGCATTCCCTTGAAGGACGCTACAACGAGATACTTCAAGAAGTCGGGGCAACTGGTGAGCTGAAACTCAGTGTTCGAAGGAATGTTGAACAAGCAGGACTTGACATCTTAGTGGGATTCAAGGGTGCGCCGCCCACTCGCCTTGACTCGCTCACTCAGAGCGGCGGTGAAAGAAGCATTGCACTGATGGCTTTTCTGCTTGCGCTGCAACAGCACATAGCCTCGCCTTTCAGAGCGATCGACGAGTTCGACGTTCACCTGGATCCGAAGAATAGAGAGGTCATCTCGAGACTCATCGTTGCGAGCGCCAGAGAACTGGGAGACACTCAGTACGTGGCGATAACACCTGGACAGGTCACCGTGCCTGACACCGATGTCCACGTCGTCGTAGTTCAGAACATCGAAGGCAGTTCCGTTGTATCGCAGGTGAAGTAGATGACATCCTCTGACAAGAAACCGGAACGCGTTAGACTGACATCCGGGAGAAAGGAACTTCGCGAACTCATACAGACATGCGAAGCCGTTAGAGAGCGAAAGTTCAACCCCTTCTTCCTAGATGTCGGACTGGCAATCGAGACACTACGCAAGTATTTCCCGCATTGGGACTCGCTTGATGACCATTGTCTAGACGCCGAGACCATCAACGACTTGGCAGAAGTCCTCAACCTTCAGAAGAGTCAGCTCCGATATCAGTCGAGTGCGCTCTACACGAATCCTGAGATGTTAGAGAGAAAGTTTCGCTCACTCTCCGTCAAACGACTCGGCGAGATCTTCCTGAAATCCTGGCACCCGGTAGTCGAAAGGGAGCAACTAACCATTGAAGCAATCCGAGAAGGGCTCCTTTACTGGAATGAGCTGCTCTCATATGAGGAGAGAAGGAAAAGGCTCGCGCTGGGAAGAGCGGCTCCACCTGGAACAGCTGACTTGGATGCACTCATCAAATCCGGCATTTTGACCCGTGAGGAATTCGCAAGAGACTTGCGTGAACTGTGGGAGGAACTCCGTGGACAGACCGGTGAAGACGGCTCCGTTGAATATTGGTCATTCATTCGACGCGGTACATATCAAGAAACAGTGCAGCGAGCATACTACGTAAGCTTCCTGCTGACCTATGGATTCGCGAAGATGATCCGAGACACCAAGGACATGAAACTCATGTCACTCGCGACGCCAACAGGGAAGACTTCAGCTGGACTTGTCAGTTTCCCAATTGCAATACCCAAAGAAATGAAAGACGGTTCAGCATTGCAAAGGACTAGTCCTGAGAATGGTGAGGCGCCTAATGCAACAAGCCAGTGATGAAAAACGCTTCTACAGTGACAAACTGAAGCACGCAATTCATCTTCTACTATTCAAGCGAGGCAAGATGCCTGGAGCTAAGGAGTGGGAACTGAAAGCCAGCCTAGGCAAGAACTACAAAGACGTTCTGAAGCAAGTTGATGCTCTTCTAGCTGAGCTTGACCTCGAAGTTAAGCGAGTGGAGCCTGACCAATCACAGGCAAGACAGCTGGGAGAAGGCCTTCTCGGAGAGGACGCGGAGGACGCCAGATATTTGGTTACTCTAAGGGGAACGCTCACGCCCAAAGAGGCGCGGCTGTCTGGTTGGCGAATCGATAATCTTGCAGCTCTGACTGTTGCAATCGCATATGTGGTGACAAAGCAGGGCAAAGCTCCACGTGAAGAGGTGGAGAAGCTGATCGCCGAAAAGGTCGGGAGATGGAAAACACTCACCCTCATGGATGCGTTCGTTCGAAACGGATACTTGAAGGAGGATGAGGCTGGTTCTCTGTCACTTGGCTGGCGTACAACCTCTGAAGTGAACCTTAGGGATCTTATGACCCTCCTTGCAGAAACAGGGCGCTAGGCCTTCGCCTCGGCCTCAAGCGATTTCTTAAGTTCCCTGACAAACATGTTCGCATACTTCTTCGTCTTTATCAGGCGGGCGTACTCGTGCCTGCGTATGCTCTCAGAAGCCTTCTTCAGTTCGTCTTGCTGTGCGTAATGGTCATGGACTTTGCTGCGACTCAGCACTGTGAGCACTTTCCCTCCATAGAAACCGTCTAGGTTCTGACCTTTGCACATGGGACATGTGCAAGTAAGCTTCTTTCCATGGAGCCCGGTCCATTCTTTCCGCTTGAAAACTCCCCAGCCTGACTTGTCGAAGACGTTGATCTTGTCCTTTGTGAGGGGAACCGGTGGTGGAGGTACTACCCATCTTGAGAAGCTGTCCACTCCGAAGTACGGCATGAGCATGCCCTGAGAGCTGGGCAGCATATGTCGCGCAAACCTGATTTTCGGAGGAACTTGGAAAGCATGAATCCACATGCCGACATTCTTCTTTTTGATGCTCTCTACGGCTCTTAGCGTGTGGTAGTGGAAGCCGCCTCTCATGTCAACCCCAAGTAAGCGGAATTTGTTCTTCACGGCTGGTGCAGAGAAGAGCTCGAACTCTCGTTGGGTTTCCGATGCTTGTACCACGGGCATTATCGGTTTGTCGATGCCTTTTTGATCCATCCACCTTTGCGCGAATTTCAGCAGTGAAACGAAATCCTCAGGGCTCATACCGGACGCCTGCTGGACCGTAATCACATCCATGTCTGCAAAGTACTGGAGGTCAAGCAGGGTCCTCAGATCCTCCGCCTCGCTATAGGATGCTTCTCCTTTGAAGATCAGGAACAGCATTCTCGCGACATCCTCGAATCCTCCTGCCTCGCGTGATACCCTGCGCGCGAAGCCTCGAAGAGACTCGTCTTCTTTCAGCAGCTTCTTCAGCGAGTCTGGATACATGAGCTTGGCAGAGACGATGACTTCGCCGGGAAGCGTATCTTTTGTTCCCACCATACGCGTTGCGTTCAGCTCAGCCGTTGTTGCAAACTTGTTTGGCAGCGCTGCCGAGACCTTACCGATCTTTAGGATACCCGCATTGGCAGAGGTCGCTTCGTCGCTGGCCTGATCCTGAATCGATACTTCAACCATCGGGGCTCACCAGACGACTTCTCCTGTGTCTTTGCCTGTATGGGATTTAAGTCAACTGCCCTTTCGCGTCTCCGAACTCTATTTGGATCGTGAGTCTTCCGTTGCCGGTTGAGATACTCATGGATTGTATGTCATAGTCGCCTCGCATTCTCAAAATGCGAGCGATAAGGCGTGCCCCGTTACTTGGAATTACTACTTCCCTTGTTTCCTCTCTTTCTTCGCCGCATCTTGCGCACGCCCATCTGAAGGCCTTCATCACCCGGTCGGTGTCAGAGGGTAAGGCATTGTATCGTACGGTGAAGCTCGTCTGCATTTACTAATGCTCTGCATCGCTGACATAGATGAGTCTCAACAACCTGCAGCACTTTTCCGTCTCGGGTTATCATCGCGTTTGAGCCTTAGTCGAGATGACTTGCCAGGGCCTGCTATGTTCTCAAGAGATGGACGAAACTGCGATGTCACGGTGAAGCCCTAGGATGCCGCATAACTCCAGAAATAGCCGTGAGAAGATGGATGTAGCTCGCCAATCATCATCTTACATTACATGGGCGCAGCAGCTCAGAGGGCCGGCGCTCCGTCCTTCATGACCAGCCTTCCGTCAACATACAGCTCGCCCCGCTTCATGTTTTTGATCATGTCAAGGTGACTTGATGCTTTGTTGATTCCATGGTATGAGCCGGAGTTGTCTCTGATCGCGAGGTGGATCGTACCGTAGATCTTCTCGGCGACTATTATGCTGCCCCCGGTATGCTCGGCGCCGGGGTTACAGCCTATCCCAAGTTCTGCGATTCGATCTTTGTCACCAGAGTTTGCATCGAGGAACTTGTTGAATCTGTCTGCACCTTCATCTGCGCTTGCGCCAGTCACTCTTCCCTGGACAAACTTCAGCTTGAGGTTGGTCATCCTACCGAAACCTGGAACCGCAACTCTGTCGAATAGGATGACCCCGTTCGCGGTCGTCTCGAGTGGTGCCACAAATACTTCGCCGCAAGGGATGTTCAATCCAACATCGCCGCGGGCTACGTCCTCAGCCGAGATGGTGGGATCGTCTAGAAGCACCGGACGACCCTTGATCGCGAAACTTAGGTCCGTTCCGTCTGCGATAATCCTGACTTTCTCTTTCCCTTCCAGGGCATCCCCGTAGTACTTGATGTAGTTCATCAGATCCTTGGAAAACGATTGTCAGATACTGTTAAAGAAGATGCGGCGGAATTCTTTCGGATCCATGCCGTATCCAGCTGCTGCTGCCGCCGGGATCGGCCATCCCACATATGCCCATCTGACTCTCCTGTCGTCCATGACCTCTCTGTATTTCTGCCTGGACGGTGCGCTGAGTTTCCATCTGTCTGCGAGGCCTACTGTGAAGTTTGGATCGTCGTATTCGCCTATGTAGATGTCCACGTCCGCGGTTTCAGCTATGCGTAGCAGCAGTGGCTCCACTTCTTGAAGAGCGCGTTCCGGCTTGCTTGAGAGTTTGATCTTTTCATGAGCGTAGCTGACCGGACGCAGCAAGGTGTGTGCGCCTTGTTTCCAGCATTCCTGTTCTACCATGAGAGCGAAATCGACGCACGATTGGTCGGCGGTATTGTATCTGATGACCACCGATTCACCGGAGCCATCACCTCGCTTCCCAATACGCACAGATTCAGCGACGAGAAAGTGCGAGATCTGTTCAGTCTCGGACCTGGACAGCTCCGACACAGGCAACCTTTCGCTTTCCGTAAGCGCACAAACGCTTGCTCTAATAGCTTTCCAGGAATTCCGACGTAGTGTAGGGCGTCTTTGAAACGCTTATCTATGCGCTCTATAGAGCTACGGGCAAAACCTCTCACTGCTTCAAATGGTGGATTCGATGAGCGAAGGAACCGAGCTTCCGCCCCAAGTTCAGGAAGAACTGGTCAGGCTACAACAACTACAGCAGACGCTTCAGGCTGTCGTCTCCCAAAAACAGCAACTAGAGATGGACATGACAGAGACTGATAGAGTTCTCGCTGAACTTGAGAAAGTGACTGGCGAGACCCCTGTGTACAAGAGCGTCGGGAACATCTTGGTCAAAGCAAACAAGGACGCATTGCTAGCAGAGCTGAAGGAGCGGAAGGAACTGCTCAACACGCGGGTTACCGTTCTTGGAAGGCAGGAAGAGCGAACACGCGAGAGGATCAAAGACATTCAGCAGAAACTGCAAGATAAGCTGCGGGCGCCTCAAGCCTCAGGGTAGCTTCATGAAGAAATGTTAGCACCTGTTTCTGAGCGGGATAAAGCGTGAATATTGAACTCCGCCGAGCTCCTACTGACGAGGAGATAGAATTGATCTGCAGCGCGGCGGAGGAGGCTGCTCGGAAACTCATATTCTCCAAAATCTCGCTGAAGAAGCTAGAGGATCTAGATCTCTCAGTCGAGGCTCTTGGTGACAAGCCGCTCTCGCTCACAGTTGAGGTAGCCGTAGAGGCCGACCTTGAAGATCCCGACCTAGGCACGATCATTGACAAGGCTACCGATGAGGCATTTGCGGCTGCAGAGGCGAAGGTCAAGGAGCTGAACCTGTGCGACGTTTCGAACAACTAGCGAGAACGGTTAGGGTTTCAAGGAAGGTCCTGATAGTCGGCCATCAGAATGCCGACCCTGACGCCGTGTGCTCAGCATACCTCCTGTCCAGGGCTCTCAGGCACATGAACAGACGACTGAGAGTGACCGCGGTTTCTCCCGACGGCGTCAGCAAAGTGTCTGCTCGTGTCCTAGCACAGCTATCCTTCAAAGTGGATGATAGCGCACAACCGGATGACTTTGATGCCATCTTCACGGTTGATACAAACACACTGCAGCAACTAGGTAGCCTTCACCAACCTGTCAAGAACTCCAGCAGACCGCTCATCATGATTGATCACCACGCCATTCACCCAGAGACACGTGCTCGCGCTGATGTTCTCGTATCAGATGAGAAGGCTACTTCAGCGTGCGAGGTAGTGTTAGAACTGTGCAAAGCGGCGAGACTCCGGTTAACGAAGAAGGATGCTCTCGCTGCCTTTCTAGGGCTTGCATATGAAACGGGCCACTTCGCGATCGCGACAACGAGATCACTGAAGCTGGCCTGCAAGCTTCTCGACCTCGGCGTCGATGGTACTGAAGCGTTAAAGCTCATTCGGGTCCCCATGGACAATTCTGAGCGAATTGCTCGACTGAAGTCTGCTCGCCGTATGAATTGGGAGAGTATCGGCGGATGGCTCACCGCATCTACTACTGTAGGCTCATTTCACGCGTCCGTCGCGCGATCATTGATCAGTTTGGGCGCCCATTTGGCGATCGTCGGTGGAGAGAGAGAAGACCGATTGACACTCAGTTTCCGTTCTACCTCCGAGTTCTTTGCCGGAACCGAGTTTCACCTTGGACGTGACCTTGCATCGATTCTAGGTGAAACAATGAACGGCGCTGGCGGCGGCCATTCCACGGCTGCGGGAGCAACGGTCCAAGGAAAGCTGGATGAAGCGATCAAGAAATCTGTTGAACTGTTCAGAACATATCTCGATAAAGGCAAGACGCCGCCTGAATGAAAGGCTATATGGTTCAGCCAAGATATGGCGCGCAACTCGGAAAATAGTAGTTGCCCGGAATCGGTCCATCCACCAAGGGTGACGTGAGGTTACAAGGGCTTGCCGATTATTCAGGCGAATCATCTGACATTCACATACACCGGCGCCTCCATGTCCTCAATCCAAGATGTCTCCATCACAGTTTCACCTGGCGAATTCGTCGTTCTCACAGGTCCAAGCGGGTGCGGAAAGACGACGATCTGCAGATGTCTCAATGGGCTGATCCCGAACTTCTACTCGGGCGATTTCATTGGCGAACTACTCGTTGATGGCATGAATGTGAAAGACCACACAACGGCAGAGTTGGCAGCTCACGTCGGTATGGTCTTCCAGAATCCCGAAAACCAGCTCTTCTCGCTGAGCGTCGAGAGAGATGTTGCTTTCGGGCCGGAGAACCTTGGACTTGCGAGGGAAGAGACTAGGAAACGTGTGGATTGGGCCCTTGATGTCACAGGGATCACGGATCTCAAAGACAAGCCCCCGTACGAGCTGTCCGGAGGTCAACAGCAACGGGCAGCGATCGCAGGGGTTCTGGCTATGCAGCCTAAGGTGATGATCCTAGACGAGCCGACGTCATTTCTCGATCCCAAGTCCGCATTGGAGATACTGGAGGTTATCTCTGACCTCAACGAGAGGCTTGGGATCACCATCATTCTCGTTGAACATAGACTTGACATTGTGTCGAAGCATGCAAACCGAGTCATTGTAATGGACAGCGGACGGATTGTCCTCGATGGAACCCCGAGAGACGTTTACGGCGAGCACGCTCGACTGATCGGAATAGGACTTCCGAGAGTCACAACGTTATTCAACCTACTGCAAAGGGACGGATTCGAATTCCCCCAAACGCCTACCACGGTTGATGCGGCAGCGGACGTTCTCAGGAAGATGCTGAGCCGATGATAGAGACCAAAGGTCTCAAGTTCGCATACCCGGGCTATTCAGAGGTACTCCGCGGCATCGACCTCACCATCAACGACCGTGAATTCGTTGCCATCATGGGAGAAAACGGAGCCGGAAAGACAACTCTCGTGAAGACTTTCAATGGTCTTCTTATGCCCACCGCTGGAACGGTCCGAGTGGACGGCGTTGACACGCGCGATTCCAGTGTTGCAAGGCTCTCACGGGACGTCGGACTCGTGTTCCAGAACCCAGACCACCAGCTCTTCTCTGAGACTGTCCGCGAGGAGCTCGCGTTTTCGCTCAGGAACTTTGGCTACAAGGAAGACACGATCGAACGGCGAGTCGCTACCATCCTAGAGACCCTTGACCTAGCTCGCTATGCAGAATCCTCCCCCTTCGTGTTAAGCGGGGGAGAAAGGAAGAGAGTCGCCTTGGCCGCAGTACTGGTGTGGAACCCGAAGCACATAATCCTCGATGAACCAACTATCGGCCAAGACTATCAACAGAAAGATCGTCTAAGGAACTTCATCATCCAGCTGAATGCTCAGGGAAAGACCGTCATAATCATCACTCATGATGTCGAGTTCGTGGCGGAATGTAAGCCTCGAATCATCCTGCTCTCGAAAGGACTGGTCATAGGCGATCGCCCCGCAGAGGATCTTCTGACGGACGGACAACTGCTGGAGAAGGCATCGCTTACACGACCGCAGATTGGACAGCTCATGCATCAGCTCAGAGACTTCGGACTACCCGAACGAGCGATCGATGTCTACTCTGCGGAGCAGGCGATCCTTCAGGCGTTGAGGAGGAAAAGGTAAGTGTCGCTCAAGGTCTTCGACGGTTTCAAGTTCGCCAAGCTTCCGACGCCCATTCACATGATGGATCCTCGTGCG
>Ga0315281_10003099_pt1 | contig 24461 bp, 18 predicted proteins | sample YL17G07_0_MG_FD_204540 | JGI IMG/M metagenome (GOLD analysis project Ga0315281, IMG submission 204540) | Sediment microbial communities from Yellowstone Lake, YNP, Wyoming, USA - YL17G07_0 | ecosystem: Environmental > Aquatic > Freshwater > Lake > Sediment | place: USA: Wyoming | collected... | reverse complement strand
GAGGGCCAGCGGCGTTTCCGCAGACGATATTAAACGCATCGCAGGCGATCTAAAAAAAGCCGGGTCGCCGCTCATATTCATGGGTAGCGAGGTTTACAGCCATCCAAAAGGCGTGGAGATCGTCAAGGGCCTGGCAAACCTTGCGGCGATTCTTGGCGGCAAAACTATTCTCTACCGTGAATATTGCAACACGCAGGGCGTCAACGACATGGGCCTTGCGCCCGGCCACCTGCCCGGATACGCGAAGACGGACGCCAAGACAGCAGGCGGTGGCGACGTGTTTGCGCGTATCCTTGACGGGAGGGTGAAGGCCGTCGTCATCGTTGGCGCAGACCCTGCGTCCCTTAGCCCGGACACCGGACATGTGGCAAAAGCCCTGGCGTCGGCGGAGTTCGTGGCCGTAACTTCCCCGTTTATGACTCAGACTGGGCGGGTTGCGAGCCTTGTCCTGCCTTCTTCCACATCGGTGGAGCGGGACGGGACATACACGAACAACGAAGGCAGGGCGCAGTTGACAATGAAATCCGTCCCGCCAGTGGGCGAGTCTAGGCCGGACTGGATGATATTGCGCGACCTGAACAATCGCATGGGCGTTGAAACGCATTACACGAGCGTGTGGGATGTTTTGGCGGAGATAGGCGCAAAAGTCCCCGGCTACGAAGGGGTCACTCGCGAGTCTTTATCGAACGGCGGCTGTCTTGTTTCGTATCCCAAACGTGGAGGGAACGCCGGAGGGTTTGAGTTCGACGTAAAGCCGATGGATACAGCGGGCGGGGATTATCCGGTCACGGCCATCGTGGGCAATTCGCTTTTCCATCTGGGCGTGGGAAGTGGACATTGCGCCCCGCTTAAAGAGGCGGACCGTTCGGCGTGGGTCGAGATCGGGGCGGAGGACGCAGGCTCCTACGGCCTGGCGGACGGGGACATGGCCGTTGTCGCATCGCGGACGGGCTCGATTAAGGCGAAGGTCAAAGTCACGAAACGCTCGCCCAAAGGCGTGGTATTTGTGATGAAAAACGATGAAGACGCGCCGGGGATGAGCCTTGCGCCAGCGGATGGCGGGGCAGTTTTCGTGAGGATTAAAAAGGCGTGAAAACCGGACTGCGGCACAAATTGACAAGGCTTGGCCGAAGAGATAGACTTTGCCGGCCTGCCTGCGTTCCAACTCTCAGGGGTCTCGTTTTGCGAGAAGGTGGCCTATGATCTTGAACCAGTACGTTCCTGTCCTGCTTATGATGCTGGTTGCGGCTGGCGTAGCTGTGGCTGTGCTGGGCCTGGCGGAATTCCTGGGGCCAAAGGTCGTCTTCCGGGAGAAGATGGAGCCGTTCGAGTGCGGCGAAAACCCCATCGTCTCGCCAAAGCAGAGGTTTTCGGTGCGGTTCTACCTTGTCGCGCTGATGTTCATCGTATTCGACATAGAAGCCGTCTTTTTGTTCCCGTGGGCCGTCAACTTCCAGGCTTTGGGCATGTTCGGGTTTGTGGAGATGATGGTGTTTGTGCTGATACTGGCCATTGGGCTTGCGTATGTATGGAAGAAGGGGGCGCTGGAATGGGAATGACGCCGGAAGAAAAAGCCCTGGGCGACAGCGTGATCTTCACCCAGTTGGACAAGGTTATCGGCTGGGGGCGGAAGTACAGCTTTTTCCTTTACCCGTTCATCACGGCCTGTTGCGGGATGGAGTTCATGAGCGTGGCCGGCCCCAGGTACGACCTGGACAGGTTCGGCGCGGCCCTTCCGCGTTTTTCCCCGCGCCAGGCGGACCTGCTCATGGTCGTCGGCACGATAAGCCACAGGCAGGCTCCCATACTGGTGAAAGTGTATAACCAGATGACGGAGCCTAAATGGGTGTTCGCGTTCGGCGCATGCACGGTGTCCGGCGGCATGTACGACAACTACGCCACAGTGCAGGGCATAGACACCCTGATACCGGTGGATGTTTATGTGCCCGGCTGTCCTCCGAGGCCGGAGATGGTGCTCGATGGGCTTATCCTGTTGCAGGAGAAAGTGGCGGCGCAGAAAGGCCAGATGAGCTACGCCAAAGGCATGGCTCCCGTGGGCGAGGCTGACGACAGGATAATCACCGGCGGCGAGGATTCGATATGAACTGGTGGGAGACCGGCGGGGCGGACTCGCCGGTGATGGCGAGGATGAAAGAGCGGTTTGCGGGTACATCCACGCTTATACTGACCCATGCGTTCAAGGGGGACGACACGATAGTCATCCAGCCTGCGGACGTGTCGCTTGTCCTGGGATTTTTGAAATGCGACCCGGCGCTCGCGTTCGACATATTGATGGACGTTACCGCAGTGGACTATCTCAACGACGCGCAGATACACCCGTACCTTTTGACGATGGGCGCGCGGTTCGAGGTTGTTTACCATCTTTATTCCGAAGAGAAGAACCACAGGATACGGGTGAAGGCCCCGCTGAAAGCCGAAGAGCCGGATATAAACTCCGTCGTTTCCTTATGGCCATCGGCGGACTGGTTCGAGCGGGAGGCTTGGGACCTTTACGGGATAGTGTTCCGGGGACATCCGAACCTGAAGCGGATACTTCTTTATGAGAAGTTCGTGGGGCATCCGCTGAGGAAGGATTATCCGAAAACCAAACGGCAACCGCTTATTGGGCCGGTTAACTGACATGACCGAACAAGCAAAAAGGAATTACGATTTCCACAAGGAGCACCACACGGAGCTGTTGACGGTGAACATGGGCCCGTCGCACCCGGCGACCCATGGCACGGTCAAGTTCATGCTGGCCCTTGATGGCGAGACGATTGAGAACATAGACGTGGAAGTGGGCTACCTGCACCGCGGCTTCGAAAAAGAGTGCGAGGCGCAGATGTGGAACGGCGTGTTCCCGTACACCGACCGGCTCGACTACCTGACATCCGTCCTTAACAACGTCGGTTACGCGATGACGGTGGAAAAGCTCATAGGCATAACCACCCCGGAGCGTTGCCAGTACATACGGGTCATCATGAGCGAGCTTGCGCGGATTGGCGCGCACTACACAACCCTGGCCGCAGGGGCGTTGGAACTGGGCGCGTTGACGGCGTTTATTTATTTCGTCGAGGCGCGCGAAATGGTGTGGGACCTTATAGAGGCCACCTGCGGCGCGCGGCTGACGCACAATTATGTGAGGATAGGCGGGCTGACCGGCGACCTGCCGGACGGGTTTGCGGGGAACGTGAAAAGCGTGTTTGCGACATGCCGGAAGCTGTGGCTGGATTTTGACAAGCTTCTCACCAAGAACCGGATATTTCTCGACCGCATGAGGGACGTGGCCGCTATAAGCGCGGCGGACGCGAAGGCCTGGGGTTTCACCGGGCCGTGCCTGCGCGCCGCCGGCGTGCCATACGACGTGCGCAGAGCCCAGCCTTATCTGGTTTACGACCGGGTGGATTTCGAGATACCGATAGGCGAGACCGGCGACAACTACGACAGGTTCCAGGTGCGCATGGAGGAGCTGGAGCAGTCCATGCGCATCGTGGAGCAGTGCCTGACCCAGATACCGGACGGCCCGATAAACGTAAACAACCCGGAGTGGCGCCAGCCGTCCAAAGACCTTAGCTCCACCAACATCGAATACATGATCCATCATTTCAAAACCGTGATGGAAGGGGTGCATGTTCCCGTAGGCGAGGTGTACCAGGCCGTTGAAGGCGCCAACGGCGAGCTTGGGTATTACATAGTCTCCAACGGCTCCGGCCATCCCGTGAAAATGAGGGTCCGCCCCCCCTGCTTCCCGATAACGTCGGCCCTGCCGCTTTTGATAAAGGGGAGGCTTATCGCCGACCTTATACCTACGTTCGACATGTTAAACCTCATCGGCGGGGAGTGCGACAGATGACGGCGGCCCTTGTCGAGACAGCTCTGAAAATAGCCTTCGTGTTCGGGCTTAACTTAAGCGTCTTCGCGCCCATACTAGGATGGGTGGAGCGCAAGCAGTCCGCCGTGATGCAGGACCGGATAGGCGCCAACCGCGCCGACATCCTGGGTTTCACGATCATCGGCCTTTTCCACACCATGTCAGACACGATAAAGCTGGTGTTCAAGGAAGACTTCATCCCGCGCGGCGCGGACAGGATCATGCACACGGCGGCTCCCGCGCTGGCGTTGATACCCGCGCTGGTGGCGTTTACTGTGATACCGTTCGGCGGCAAATACATGCTGTGGGGGCATCAGGTCAACCTTGTGGTGGCCGACCTGGACGTGGGCGTGCTGTTCGTGTTCGCAATATCGTCGCTTGCGGCCTACGGGGTCGTGCTGGCCGGATGGTCGTCCAACAACAACTGGTCGTTCCTGGGCGGCCTGCGCGCCGCGGCCCAGATGTTCTCGTACGAAGTGGCTATGGGGCTTACCATCATGGGGCTGGTGATGTATTACCAGAGCCTGTCGCTTGTCACCATCGTGGCCAAACAGGACAGCCTCCTCCACTGGGGCATAGTCTGGCACTGGCCCGCGTTCATACTGTATTTCACCTGCGCCATCGCGGAGAACAAGAGGACCCCGTTCGACGCGCCAGAGGCGGAGTCGGAGCTGGTGGCCGGATATTTCACGGAATACTCCGGGATGAAGTTCATCATGTTCTGGATGGCGGAGTTCGTGGAGGTCGTCACCATCGCGGCGTTGTGCGTGGTCATGTTCTTTGGCGGGCATCACCTGCCGTTCATCACTGACGCGGGTTTGATAGACGCGTTTGGCGGGACAGGTTCGGCCATTGCAAACCTTCTGGCGATGGCTATCCACATCGTCACGTTCATCTTGAAGGTGATCGTGTTGATATTTTTCCAGATGACCATCCGGTGGACCCTGCCGCGGTTCAGGTACGATCATGTGATGGCGCTTGGGTGGAAAATGGTTTTGCCCGCGTCGCTGATATGGATATTCATAGTGGCCGTGGCGCTCCTGACCGGGGCCATGCCACGGCTATGAGACGATAACGATGGCAACGACAATAAAAAAAGTGCGCCGGAACGTGACGCTGACCCTATGGGAGCAGTCTTATGTGCCGGAGGTCCTGCGGGGAATGTTTATCACGTTGAAGCATTTTTTCGTAAACCTGCGTGGTTTGGCGCTGGAGCTTGTGACGGGGGATAGAAGAGACAGGAAGATATCCACCATCTATTACCCGGAAGAGCCTGTGATACCGCCTATCGCATACAGAGGCAGGCCCGTGCTGGTGTTGGGCGCGGACGGTAAAGAGAAATGCGTGGCGTGCGGGCTTTGCGAGGCCGCCTGCCCGCCCCAATGCATAAGCATAGTTGGGGGAGAGCGCGGCGACGGGGAACGGTATCCCGTAAGATACACGCTTGACGGTACCCGTTGCATCTTCTGCGGCAGATGCGAGGAGGCCTGCCCCAAAGAGGCCATAGTGATGAGCGACGACTGGAGCGGCCTTTGCGGCTATGACCGCTCCAAGATGATTTACGAGAAGGAAAACCTGCTGGTTCCCGAAGCCAGGCTTGCGCGCAGGATGGCGTTCATGCGCGACAAGGCTTTCGGCAAAGACAGGTACTAGGGAGAAGGCTGGGCGATGGAAATTTTGATGTTCAACCTGTTTGGCGGGCTTGCGGTGGCTTTTGCGCTTGGGACCATCATCTCCAAGCGGCCGGTGAACTCCGCGATAAGCCTTATCGGGACGATGTTTTGCCTGGCCGGGCTGTTTGCCATGCAGGACGCGCACCTGATCGCCACATTGCAGATTCTCGTTTACGCAGGCGCCATCATGGTGCTGTTCCTTTTTGTGATAATGCTTTTGAACCTGCGCGAGAAAGTTGGCGCGGAGTCTCGCAGACAGCCGTTCTGGCAACTGCTTGCGGTAGTGGTGGCGGGGGCGTTGTTCGCGCCGCTGGTGGCGTTCGGCGGCGGGAAGTGGCTTGGCTTTAAAAACGTGGCTCCTGATTTCGGCTCCACTGCGGCGGTCGGCAGGCTTTTGTACACCAGCTACATACTGCCGTTTGAGATAGCGTCCGTCCTGCTTCTTGCGGCTTTGGTGGGCGCGGTCATTTTAACCAAGACGAAGCTTCGGTGACGGCATGATAACGGTCAATCATTACATGGCGCTTTCTGCGATCCTTTTTGTGATCGGCGTGGTGGGCGTGCTCACCCGCCGGAACATCCTTATCGTGATGATGTCCATAGAGCTTATGCTCAACGCGGCCAACCTTTTGTTCGTGACATTCGCCCGGCAGACGGGGGACATGACGGGCCATGTGTTCGTGTTCATGGTGATGGCGGTGGCCGCCGCAGAGGCCGCTGTGGGGCTTGCGATAACGCTTGCGTTGTTCAAGAACCGCGAGACGGTTGATATTGACGAAGTGAACCTGCTCAAGGGATGACGGAATAATATGTGGGGACTTGAGCATATCTGGCTGATTCCGATACTGCCGCTTGTTGGGGCGGCGATAAACGGGCTTGTCGGATTCCGCATATCCAAACAGGCTGTGGGCGTGGTCGCCGTAGGCTCCACGGGGCTTTCCTTCCTCGTGGCGCTAACCGCGTTTGGGAACCTGCTCGGCCTGGACCCGGAACATCGGATTATCAAGAGCGTCTTGTTCACATGGATACAGGCTGGCTCTTTCACCGCCGACGCGGTGTTGCAGGTGGACCCGCTGTCCGCCCTGTTCATGATGACGGTGACGGGCGTGGGTTTTTTGATCCACGTCTACTCCGTCGGCTACATGGGGCATGACGCCGGGTATCCCCGGTATTTCGCGTACCTCAACCTGTTCATGTTTTCGATGCTGATGCTGGTGCTCGGCGGCAACTTCCTGCTCATGTTCATCGGGTGGGAGGGGGTCGGCCTTTGCTCCTACCTGCTTATCGGGTACTACTACGAGAAAAAGTCGGCGTCCGACGCGGGTAAAAAAGCCTTCGTGATGAACCGTATCGGGGACTTCGGTTTCTTACTCGCGATCATGTGGATATTCTGGACTTTCGGCTCCATAGACTACACCACGGTGTTCCCCGCGGCCCACGATAAGCTGGCCGCTGGCGGGTTTGCGGTGACGGCGATCACGCTTCTGCTGTTCCTGGGCGCCACCGGCAAATCGGCGCAGATACCGCTATATACATGGTTGCCCGACGCGATGGAAGGCCCCACGCCGGTTTCCGCCCTCATACACGCGGCCACGATGGTGACAGCCGGGGTGTATATGGTGGCGCGGTGCAACGCGCTTTTCAACCTTGCGCCGACGACGATGATGATTGTGGCGCTCATCGGCGCGACGACGGCCATTTTCGCGGCGACGATGGGCTTGTACCAGTTCGACATAAAAAGGGTGCTGGCTTATTCCACCGTGTCGCAACTGGGCTACATGTTCCTGGCCTGCGGCGTGGGGGCGTATGTGGCTGCGGTGTTCCATGTGATGACCCACGCGTTTTTCAAGGCCTGCCTGTTCCTTGGTTCCGGCTCGGTGATACACGGCATGTCCGGCGAGCAGGATATGCGGCAGATGGGCGGGCTGTCTAAAAAGATGCCCATGACCCACATGACGTTTTTAATCTCGACCCTCGCCATTGCGGGCATCCCGCCGCTGGCCGGGTTCTTTTCGAAGGACGAAATCCTGCTTTCCGCCTTTTTAGGCCACACCCCCGGCCATCTGGTTTACTGGGGGATGGCCACTATCGCGGCCGGCCTGACGGCCTTCTATATGTTCCGGCTCTACTACATGACTTTCACGGGCCAGCTTCGCGCGCAGGACCATCATGTGCGCGACCATGTGCACGAATCCCCGCAGGTGATGACCACGCCGCTTGCCATCCTCGCGTTCCTGGCCGCGATCGGCGGGTTCTTAGGCCTGCCGATGATAGAGGGCGGACATGCGTTGAAAAACTTCCTTGAGCCCGTATTCGCGGCTCCAGGGCATAGTGGCGGCGGGCACGACGTCAGCGTGGAGATGGAGCTGATGCTTATGGGCGTGTCGGTCGGCATGGGCGTGATGGGCATACTCATCGCGCGCTATTTTTACAACGTAAAGCCAGAGGCCGCCACCGAGTTGCTCAAGATCGGGCCGCTCAAATCGCTCTACACGCTGATGCAGGACAAATATTATGTGGACGAGATTTACGACGCCCTGATTGTCAGGCCGATAATCGCAGTGTCCGACAAGGGGTTGTGGCGGTTCTTCGACGCGAAGGTTATAGACGGCCTGGTGAATTTCGCCGCCACTTTCTTTATGGGTCTGGGCGCCATGTTCCGCACCGCGCAGACAGGGCTTACCAGGAGCTACGCGTACGCCATGGTTTTTGGCGGCGTATTTTTGGCCGGGTTCTGGCTATTCTTGAGCAACGGGAAATAGGGGCATGGGTTCTTTTTCGATACTTACGTTTGTCACGTTCATACCGCTTGGCGGGGCTTTGCTTATCCTCCTTATCGACAGGGAGAACCAGGGCCTCATCCGCGGCCTTGCGCTGACGGCCACGATAGCCGATTTCATCATATCGTTGCCGCTTTACCTGGGGTTCGTCAACACCCATCACATGCAGTTTGTAGAGAAGGTGTCGTGGCTTCCGCAGTTCGGCGTCAGTTATTACGTCGGGGTGGACGGCATATCAATGCCGCTGATCATGCTTACAACGCTTACCACGATGATCTGCGTGGTGAGCGCGTGGACGGCCGTGGAGAAACGCGTCAAGGAGTTCATGATAGTCCTGCTCCTGTTGGAGACGGGGATGATCGGCGTGTTCTGCGCGCTGGATTTCTTCCTGTTCTACGTTTTCTGGGAGATGATGCTCATCCCCATGTTCCTGATGATAGGCGTGTGGGGCGGCCAGCGCAGGATATACGCCGCAGTCAAGTTCTTCATATATACGATGGCCGGGTCGGTGCTGATGCTTGTGGCGATACTGTGGATGTATTTCCAGCATAAGGCCGTCAACGGTTTTTACACGATGGACATCCAGGCCTACCACGGCCTTGCGATGGACCCTTCGGCGCAGGCCCTGCTTTTCCTGGCCTTCTTCGTGGCGTTTGCGATAAAGGTGCCGATGTTCCCGTTCCACACATGGTTGCCGGACGCTCATGTGGAGGCTCCCACGGTCGGCTCCGTGATACTGGCCGGCATACTGCTGAAGATGGGGACATACGGGTTCTTGCGGTTTTCCCTGCCCATGTTCCCGCAGGCGGCGCTCAACGCGGTTGACTGGATAAGCTGGCTTGCGCTCATCGGCATCGTTTACGGCGCGCTGGTGGCGATGGTTCAGGAAGACGTGAAAAAGCTGGTGGCGTATTCGTCCGTCAGCCATCTGGGTTTTGTCGTGCTTGCGATATTCGCGCTAAACGTGGAGGCCCTCACTGGCGGGATGTTGCAGATGCTAAACCACGGCGTGTCCACGGGGGCGCTGTTCCTTGCGGTGGGCGTTCTTTACGAGCGCAGGCATACGAGGATGATCACGGAGTATGGCGGAGTGGCCGCCAAGATGCCGGTGTTCACGGTGATATTCATGATCGTCACGCTGTCGTCCATCGGTTTGCCTGGCCTTAACGGGTTTGTCGGGGAGTTTTTAATCCTGATGGGGACGTGGAAGTCCAACCCGCTTTATGCGGTCATCGCCACATCGGGCGTTATATGGGCGGCGGTTTATATGCTGTGGATGTTCCAGAGGGTGATGTTCGGCAAGGTGACCAACCCCAAGAACGAGAAGCTAAAAGATGTTAACTGGCGCGAGGTGACATATTTCGCGCCGTTCATCGTCCTCATATTCGCGCTTGGAGTGTATCCCACGCCGCTGATAAAGAAGATGGAGCCGACCATCGCGCATCTTGTGTCTCAGGTGAAAAAGGATTCCCCCGCGCCTGCGGAGGCTCCTTCGCATACATCGCAAACTCCCGCCGACGGGGATCCTCATGGAGGGACTCATGCGTCCCCCCATTCGCATTAAAGGGTGACGACAATGACACCGATCAGGATACCCAACATTGCGCTGGACGCGATAGGGCCGGAGATAATACTGACGATCACGGCCCTGCTCCTGCTGATGATAGAGGTTTTCGCGGATAAAAAAGGCCGCGACCACATGGGCTATATCGCGCTTGCCGGGGCGGTTTTCGCCGGGGCTTTCGCCCTCAGGCTTGCCGGTGTGTCGGTGACCACGTTCGCCGGGCTTTATGTGGTGGACAACTTCTCCACGTTTTTCAAGGTCATTTTCATGATAAGCGCCGGGCTTACCGCGCTCATCTCCGTAAAGTACGCCAAGGACGAGGGGATAGACCACGGCGAGTATTACGCCATGATCCTTTTCGCCACCGTCGGCATGTGCGTGATGGCCTCCGGGCGCGACCTCATAACGATCTTCATGGGCGTGGAGGTTATGTCCATTTCCCTCTATGTCCTTGCGGGCATGACGAGGGCCCGGCTCGTCTCTAACGAGGCTTCGATGAAGTATTTCATCCTGGGCGCTTTGTCGTCGGGTTTCCTGCTTTACGGGATGGCCCTGGTTTACGGCGCCGCAGGGACCACCCAGTTGCAGGCCATCGGCAGGGCCGCTGGCGGGCTGACGGGCAATTACATGTTCATCGCGGGAGCCGTGATGATGACAGTAGGATTCGCGTTCAAAGTTGGGGCGGTCCCGTTCCACATGTGGGCGCCGGACGTGTATCAGGGCTCGCCCGCGCCGGTGACGGCGTTCATGTCCACTGGGCCCAAGGCGGCGGCGTTTGCGGCGTTCCTGCGCGTTTTCGCGGAAGCTTTCCCCGCGATGAAACAGGAATGGTGGCTGGTCATCTGGGCGCTGGCCGTCGCGACGATGACGATGGGCAACATTGTGGCCCTCGTCCAGAACGACGTAAAAAGGATGTTGGCGTACTCTTCCATCGCCCACGCCGGGTACGTTCTGGTCGGTTTGGCGGTGGGTAGCCCAGCGGGTTCCTCTGGCGCCGTGTTTTACCTGCTCGCTTACGCGTTCATGAACCTGGGGGCGTTCACCTTGCTAATCGTGGCGGCGGGCAAAGGGGAGCGGTTGACTACGTATCAGGATTTTTCCGGAATGGGGACGAGAAGCCCGCTTGTCGCCCTGGCGTTGACGATTATGCTTTTCTCGCTTGCCGGGATACCGCCTACCGCTGGGTTCGCCGGTAAGTTCTACCTGTTCATGTCGGCTCTGGAAAAAGGCTTCGTGTGGCTTACTGTCATCGCGGTCATCAACTCCGTCGTGTCCGTGTTTTACTATCTACGGCTGGTGATCCACATGTATATGCGCGAACAGGACGCAGACGCGCCTTCCGCCGTGACCGTCTCAGCTCCGCTGGCTGTGGCCGCTGTTGTGGCTGTTTGCGCCGTGCTGTGGCTGGGGATTTTGCCTTCCAAATATATCGAGTTCGCCAAAGCCGCGTTCCTTCCGTTCTAACCGGTTCAGGGACGCCGCCGTTTCCGGCCAGATCATTCCGCTCAACCCAAAAACCGGAATTGGAGCGGGATAGCATCGCGGAGTTTACCCCGATCGAAGCGAAGGGCCTCAATGACACGCGATTGCTTGTCACTGCATGGCGATGTTGTTTGCAGAGGGGAGACGGATTTTGAATTTGGTAGCGGGGAGAGGATTTGAACCTCTGACCTTCGGGTTATGAGCCCGACGAGCTACCGGACTGCTCCACCCCGCACCAGACGAACGATTAATCTAAACGATAACCGGACGGTTGTCAAGAATTCGCGCTAATTTATGGAGAACGCAATTTTTAATTGAACAATCATCAGCTATCATATAGCTTAGCCAGGTTCAGGCACGCCAGCGTTATGACCATTTTTCACAGGGGGGGTACGATCATGCGAAGGTTTCCGATTTTAATCCTGATTTTTAGTGAAATGGGGAATTATGCGAAATTGGGGGTGTCTTCTCTCATTCTTCTCGCCGTGTTCCTTGCGGCGGTTCCTCTTCCCGCCTACGGAGCTGACAGGACGGAGCACGACGATACGCATGTAACCGGCGCGGCGTCTTCTGCCGAAGACCCCGGCTTTGCCGGAACCGCCGGTTCTGCGGAGAAGGAGGCCAAGGTTCACGGTCACGAAGAAGGGCTTGTGGCGGAGCATGGCGTCACCGGAGACTGGGGTGGCCTGCGTGACAGCCTGGTGGCGCATGGGGTGACCATAAAGGCTGTTTATACCGGCGAGATGGCGAGTAACTTCTCGGGCGGCGCGTTGAACAAGACAGGCTCCCTCTACCACGACAATCTCGACCTGACCATGAGCGTTGACACGGCGAAGGCCGGGCTTTGGGAGGGTGGGACTTTCTGGATATACGGTTTGCGGAATCATGGCGCCGATCCGTCGGCTGAAATGATTGGCGACCTGCAGACCGCCAGCAACATAGGCGCATACGACCAGTTCATCGTCAATGAAGCCTGGTACAATCAGGATTTCGCCGACGGCGCGGTGGCGATACTGGCGGGCCTGCACAACCTCAACTCCGAATTTTATGTCACGACTTACGGGACGCTTTTTATAAACTCTTCGTTCGGCGTGGGCCCGGAGCTTTCCCACAACGTACCTGTATCGATATTTCCCCAGTCGGGCCTGGGAGCGCGCCTGCGCGTGAAACCTTTCGAAAACGTATATGTTCAGGCCGCCGTTTACGATGGCAACCCCTTGACGCGCGAACTGAAATCGTCCGAGGGGAACATGACGATAGCCGAAGCCGGTTACGCGGTTGACGGAAGCGATTACAAAATCGGCTACTGGCGCCATTCCGCCGAGAAGACATACGGCGACAACACATTTGACGGCGACTATGGCGTGTACGGCATCGTGGATCAGCGGGTACTTACGTTCGACAACGCGGCGCATAGCTCCATTGGCGTGTTTCTGGAATACGGCTGGGTACCGGCGGAACGCAACAATATCACCGGTTATCTGGGTGGCGGCGTACACATGCACGGCCTCATTCCCACCCGCGATGTGGACGATCTTGGTTTTGCAGTAGCTATGGCGAAGACCCATCTGGATACGGAAACGGCCTATGAATTGACCTATCGGCTTGTCGCGACATCGTGGCTGGCGGTGCGCCCGTCTTTGCAGTGGATTCAGAATCCCGGCGGCGACGCGTCTGCAAAAACCGCCAACGCAGGCTTGTTGCGGTTCGAAATCCAGTTGTAACCGGACACGGCGTTTCCCGCCGATGGCGCGGTTTTCCGGATTATCGTTTCCCTGCGATTTTGCCTATGCGGCCTTTGGCGGGCTGACGCCAGCGCCGGTGGGCATGTTGGCGCCGCTGGATCCTGCTCCGGCGCATTATGTGGTGACGCTAAGCGTTGTGGGCGTGATGACCGGAGTGTATTTGTCCCGGCGTGGCGGCGGCGGGAAAATCGCCGCAAAAAAGGCCAATTAAAAACGGAAGAAGTTTCTCGCCGCCCAATGATGTATAATCAAACCCATGTTTTACCTTGGACCGAATTATATCAGATGAAGCTTGAGATAATCAGGAAACTGGAAGTGGAGCTTGAAAAGCTAAACCACGAACTTCGCGTGGATATCCCACGGGAGCTTAAAAGGGCCGCTGATTACGGCGACCTGTCAGAGAACGCGGAGTATGACGCGGCCAAACAGCGTAAGGTTTTCGTGGAGGCCCGCATCGGCCATCTCCAGAAACGCATCGGCGAAATCCTTTCTATCAACCTCAATTCCATCCCGACCGACAGAGTTGGCTTGGGTTCCAGCGTCAAACTTTCGGATGTGAACACAGGCGACGAGTTGACCTACACCTTCGTCTTCCCAGAGGAAGTTGACCCGGACAATGGGCGCATCTCGCTGGCGTCCCCGGTCGGCAAGGCTATGGTCGGCAGGAAAGACGGCGACGAGGTGGTTGTGACCACGCCAAAGGGACAGAGGCGCTTTGAGATAATAGACCTTGTCACCATGCACGACAGGGCGGCTGACGGGCAACAGGCTTAACCATAAGCAAGACATAACATGAACCGAAGAGACATGCTGAGAAGCCTTGGGGCGATGGCGTTCTGCAAGGGCTGCGAGGACGCTTGCGCCAAATGCCTCGCCGAGCGCAAGAAGATAGCGGGATAGTTTTTACGATATCCAGGGACGGCGGGGTTGATTCAGCCCCGCCGTTTTTTTTATGCAAGCTTCTAGAGGCTATGGGCCATTTTGTGGCAAGAAAGCCCTTAATGAATTGCTATACTATACTTCGTATGGCAAGAAAAAGAAGTAAACGAAACGGTCCTATAATGAAAATTGACGGTTAACCAGTTCCCCATAACGGTTATGAGCCGCCTGTCGGCGGCCTTGGCGGGGTGACGCAAAACTCACCCTCCCCCCAAAAAAAGCGAACGCCATTTACCTTTCATAAACGTAATTCCCTTGCAGGCGCCATGATCCCGTCATATATTACTGACTGACCGGTCGGTCAATGTATGAACGGAGGGTATGAAGGGCATGGAGAATAGACCTGTGGCGCGCAAGGGCGCAAAGGCGGCGGGGCAGGCGGGCAAAAAGCCTTCAAAGCCCGCAGTCAAGGCGCAATCCGGGGCCGGGAAGATACTCGACACGGCGGAACGGCTATTCGCGAAAAAGGGATTCGACTCCGTCTCCATGAACGAAATAGCCAGCGCGGCCGGAGCCAGCAAGGCGAACATCTTCCATCATTTCAGTTCCAAGAAAGACCTTTACATCGCCGTGGTGCGCCGTTGTATGGCCGATTGCTCCGAGGAGATAACATGCGCCATGAACGGGGCCGGGAACTTCGAGGAGCGGCTACGGTTACTCGCAAAGAGCCATCTTGACAGGCTTTTTATCCGGGAGAGGATGACAAGGCTCATATCGAGAGGCCTGCTGGAAGGCGGGGAGAGCATGGGGCGGGACCTGGCCGAAAAAGTCCTCGGCGGCAACTTCAGCAGGCTCGTCAACATCATCATCGAGGGCCGCAAGACGGGCGTGTTAAGGCCCGGCGCCGACCCTGCGATGGCGGCCATTTTATTGGTGAGCGCGAACCTGTTCTATTTCCAGTCACGGGGCGTTTTTCGGCATTTCCCCTCGGTGGATTTTGGCGATGACAGAGACATTTACAGTGAAAAGCTAATGGACATACTTTTGAACGGAATCCTCAAGCCAGGCTCCGGAAAAAAGCCGACAGGCAAGGAAGTTGTCAAAAAAACAAGCAGGGCGGTTCCCGGAAAGAAGGTCGTATGAAAATGTTATTAAAGGCATCGCTCATATCCGTGGGCGTGTTGGCGGCTGTGGCTCTGGGCTCGTGCGCGAAGAAAGAAGAGGTAGGCGGCAAACCCGCTATTGCATCCGCGCCGATAACAGTGGTGAAGGCGGAGGGGCGGTATCTGCCGATAGCGCAGGAGTCTGCAGGATGGATCGAGAGCAAGAACGCGCCAGTCGTATCGGCGGAGGTTCCCGGACGCATGATGGAAATAAAATCCGACGTAGGCTCCAATGTCACTGCCGGCCAGTTGATGGCGGCCATAGACCCTGCGGACTTCATATTGGCGAAGAAGGCGTCGTCCGCCGAAGTTGGCAGGCTGAACGCGCTCATCGTAAACCAGCAGGCTCTCGTTGACCGGTACGCCAAGCTTGTGGATGAAAAATTCATATCTGGCGTCACGATGGAAGGGGCCGTCTCCCAGCTTGAGGCGTTAAAGGAGCAGATGGAGGCCGCCCGCGCCCAGCTTTCCCTGGCGGAGCGGAGGCTTGAGAAGACACGGATAACCGCCCCGGTCAGCGGACAGGTGGAGCAGAGGATGGTTTCCGTGGGAACCTTTGTGGATGTGGGGCGCCCAATTTTCCAGATAGCCTCATCGGGGGAGTTGAAGGCGTTCCTTCCCTTCCCGGAGACTGTATCCGACCAGATCAGGACGGGACTTAAGGTTCTCGTATCCACCCCCGCATCCCCGGATAAGCCGGTGGAGGGGCTGATCGGCGAGATACGCCCGATGGTGGGAACGGGCAACAGGGCTATCGTGGCCGTGGTGGAGGTGAAGAACCCCGGTGGCTGGAAGGCTGGCGCATCCGTGAGCGGTTCAGTGACAATCAGGGAGATCGCCGACGCCGTTGTCGTGCCGAACGCCTGCGTGGTTAAACGGCCATCCGGCGACGTGGTTTACGTCATACAAAACGGGCAGGCGCTCCAGCGGGTCGTAAAAACTGGCGTGAAAAAGCAGGGGATGACCCAGATAGCCGAAGGGCTTTCCATCGGCGAGACAGTGGCCCTTGACGGCGCGCCGTACCTGACGGACAAGGCCGCCGTGTCGGTGATCTCCGCCAGCGCAGGCCAGCCAAAGCCGAAGGGAGGGGCCTAGCATGAACCTTCCGGAGGTATCCATACGCCGCCACGTCCTGGCGTGGATGGTGAGCGGCGTCCTTGCGCTGTTCGGGTTTATAAGCTTTCAGCGCATCGGCATAGACAGGTTCCCGTACATCGAGTTCCCGATAATCTCAATCGCCACCATATTGCCCGGAGCTAACCCAGAGGTTGTTGACGCCTCTATAACCAACATCATAGAGTCCTCCGTCAATGGCGTGCCGGGGATCGAGCACATCCAGTCCAACTCGTCGCCGGGCGTTTCCATCGTGACGGTGACATTCGACCTGGACAAGAACATAGATGTGGGTTTTAACGAAGTGCAGTCGAAGATCAATCAGGTCCTGCGCACCCTGCCAAAGGACATAGACCCGCCGGTCGTGGCGAAGGTACAGACGGGGACAAACCCCATACTGTGGCTTGCCCTCAAGGGCGACCGCACGCTTCAGCAACTCAACCTGTACGCCCGCAACGTGATAAAAAAGCGGCTGGAGAACGTGGACGGAGTGGGCGAGATACGCATAGGCGGGGAGCGGCGGCGGGTGATCCGCGTGAACCTGGACCTGGCTAAAATGGCCTCTTTCGGCGTGACCACGCAGGACGTTATCCGGGCCTTCGCAAGCGAACACATGATGCTTCCCGGCGGGTTCATGGTGGCCGGGAAAACCGAGGAGATGATAAAGCTCGACCTGGAGTTCCACGACATGGACGCCCTGGCGCGGATGCTTGTAGCCCACAGGGATGGGGCGCCGATAAGGCTTCGGGACGTTGCGGCGCTAGAGGACGGGCTTGCGGACTACCGCCAGATAGCGCGGTTCAACGGCGAGCCTGCGGTCGGCATAGGCGTGGTCAAGATACCTAACGCCAACACGGTGGAGATAGTGGACAAAGTATTCGCAAAGGTGGAAAAAGAGATAAAGCCCCAGCTTCCACCCGGCCTTACCTTAGACGTCTCCTCCAACGACGCCGTTTTCATCCGCCAGATGGTGGACGGGCTTATGGAGCATCTCGTCCTGGGAACGCTTTTAACCGCCGTGATCGTGCTGATGTTCCTCAAGAGCTTCAGGGCGACGGCGATCATCACGCTTGCGATACCCGTTTCACTGTTGGGCGCCATAGCGGTGATGTACCAGGCCGGGTACACGTTTAACACCCTCACGCTTCTTGCGCTTCTTCTGCTGATAGGCGTGGTGGTGGACGACGCGATAGTCGTGCTCGAAAACATCTTCCGCCACAGGGAAAAGATAGACCCCGACCCCGTCAGCTCTGCGGTCAACGGTTCGGCGCAGGTGGTGTTTGCGGTCATGGCGGCCAGCCTGACGCTGGTTTCCATCTTCGCGCCGGTGATGTTCATGGGCGGGATAATCGGGAAATTCTTCAAATCTTTCGCGGTTGTTGTGACATTCGGCGTTCTGGTTTCCCTGCTCGTGTCGCTTACGCTCACGCCGATGCTCTGCTCGCGTTACCTGGTGGTGGCGAAAAGGCACGGCAGGCTCTACCGGTTCTTCGACGCTCTTTTTCATGCGCTGGACGCATCGTACAGGTGGGCGCTCACGAAGGCCCTGGATTTCCGGTGGGCGACTGTGGGGGTGGCGCTGGCGATAGTCGTCTCCAGCTATTATTTCTTCGTCAACACGGGCAAGAGTTTCGTTCCGCCGGAGGACGAGGCGCGGTTCATGGTGTTTTTCAAGACTCCGCTTGGCTCATCCATCGAATACACCAACGACAGGATGGCGCAGGTGGAGAAAGTCCTGGCCTCCCACAAAGACGAGGTGGACAATTATTTCACCGCCATCGGCATGGGAACCGCCGGACAGGTGAACCAGGGGATGGCGTTCGTGAGCATGCCCCCAAAGCATGGGAGAAAGATAAAGCAATACGACTTCATACCCCTGCTATCGCGGGAGCTTTCGCAGATACCCGGTGTGCGCGCATTCGCCTCGCCCATCCCGATGGTGTCGGGAATGAGGGGCGAGCCGCTGGCGTTCCTTGTAAAAGGCCCCACACTGCCGGAAGTGGCGCGGATAGCCACGGAGCTTCAGGAAAAGTTCGTCTCCTACCCTGCGATGGGCAGGATTGACCTTGACCTCCAGCTTGACCTCCCCCAGATATCGCTGGCGATAGACAGGACCCGCTCCGCCGGTCTTGGGATTTCGACGCAGGACATAGGCCTTGCAGTCAACGTTCTGGCCGGGGGTTATGACGTGGCCAAGTACAACGACGTTCCCGGCGACGGCGAGCGGTACGACATACGGCTAAAGGCCGGCGCCGACAGCCTTGAGACCGGAGCCGACCTTAGCAAAATATACCTGCGCGCCCGCGACGGCTCGCTTGCGCGCCTGGACACGCTTGCGCGGGTGGATGCCAGCGTGGGCCCGGCGGTTATCGGCAAGTACGACCTGGAATACGCCGCGATGTTTTTCGGCAACCCTGTGATGCCGCTAGGCCAGGCCATAGACGTCGTGAAAAAAGAGGGGCAAAAACTTTTGCCAATGGGTTACTCCCTGCGGATGGTCGGGCAGGCCGAAGAGTTCGCCAAAACCGCGCGTAACATGACCTTCACTTTCGCGCTGGCGATGATCCTCGTTTACATGACGCTGGCCAGCCAGTTCAACTCGTTCATCCAGCCGTTTGTTATCATGATGGCTCAGCCGCTTGCGATAATCGGCGGGGTCGTGGCGCTGTGGGCGACCGGGAACACGCTTAACATATACTCCATGATCGGCCTTGTGCTTCTCGTGGGGTTGGTGGCCAAAAATTCTATCCTGCTTGTGGATATGACCAACCAGTTGCGGGCGCAGGGCATGTCCATACGCGCCGCGCTGATGGAGGCGTGCCCGATAAGGATGAGGCCGGTGTTGATGACCTCGCTGACCATCATCCTGGCGCTTATGCCTGCGGCCACCGGCAAGGGCGCGGGGGCGGAATCCAACGCCCCGCTGGCCGTGGCGGTCATCGGCGGCATGATAAGCTCCACAGCGCTTACGCTGGTGGCGGTGCCGGCGGTATACTCATTGGTGGAAAATGGGATAATGAGGCTCCGCGCAAGGCTGTCCCGCGCCAGTTCTGCCGCTACGGTGGTGGACAGCGGCGTTATCTAAAGGCTGAACTCCGCTTCCCCGTGGTCGCTTTATGCTTCCCCGTGGTCGCCTGACCACGGTTCCTTTTCGCTCTGCGGGGTGTTCTTCACCCCGCAGGATAGTAGACGGAGCGCCGGGGTCAAGAAGACCACCGGCGAGCAAAAGACCGGAGGTCAGGCGACCTCGGCGAAGCGAAAAAAACCGCTTTATGAACGGATTTCTGAAATATATTTTGGACAAGAGTGGGAGTTGAGAATAAATGAAGCTATCCTTTAAGATGCTGTTGTCAGTGGCGGCGGCCGGTTTGATATCCGCTTCTGCCGCCTACGCAGGCCCGATTGATATCCTGTCCGCGTACAAGATGGCGCGCGAGTCCGACCCTTCGTACGCATCCGCAAAGGCTGGCCGCGTGGCCGGGTCGGAAAAAGAGATCCAGGGGCGGGCGCTGTTCCTTCCTTCCGTTGCTTTGTCGGCGTCGGTCACGCAAAACCGGCTGGATACCAGCTATATCAACACCCCCAATGGTTTTTCGCTTCAGGGCGGGGTGAAATCGTACGACTCGGAGGCGATAGGCGTCTCTGTGGTCCAACCCATTTACCGGGCGCAGAATTCGGCCACCGCCAGCCAACTCACAACCGCTTCGGAGTTGAGCGCCGTTTCGCTCAAGGCGGCGGAGCAGGATTTGATCCTGCGGGTGGCGCAGGCTTACTTCGACATCCTTTTGGCCGAAGACTCGATAAAGTTCATCAACGGGTACAAACATGCCATCGCCGAACAACTGGCGCAGGCCAAACGCTCGTTCGAAGTCGGCGTGACCACCATAACGGACACGCACGAAGCGCTGGCCCGGAGCGACCTTGCGGCGGCGCAGGAGATAGCGGCCCTCAACGACCTCGATGTGAAAAAGGACTCGTTGAGAAAAATAATCGGGATCGTTCCCGAAAGCGTTTCGCCGCTTGCCGAGAACGCGGCTCTTGGGCGTGAGGACATCTTGGGCGAAGAAAAGTGGATGGAGACGGCGGCAAAGGAAAGCCCGTTCGTCAAGAGCCAACAGCTTGCCCTCTCCGCCGCGCAAGATGAGGCGAAAAAGGCCCAGGCCGGGCATTACCCCACGCTGGACGGCGTCGCCAGTTATGGATACAGCAGGGCCAGCGATAGTTCGCTGGGCGCCGGAAACGCGACCACCGCCGGGATCATCGGCGCCCAACTTGCCATTCCTATCTATCAGGGTGGAAGCGTCTCCTCCAAAGAGCGGGAGGCCGCCGCGCTGGAGATGAAAGCCAGAAGCGATCTGGAGGCGGCGGTGCGTCAGGCCCGTTCGCAGGCCACATCGGCCTTTGTGGGCGTCAAGAACGGCCTTGCCCAGGCGGGCGCGATGCGCCAGGCGGTGGCGTCGAGCCAAAAGGCGCTTGAATCCACGCGCAAAGGTTTTGAAGTCGGCGTCCGCACCGGCGTGGACGTTCTTAACGCGCAACAACAGCTGTACGCCGCCCAGCGCGATCACGCCCAGGCGCTGTACAACTACATACTCAGCTTTCTACGGCTAAAGGCCGCTGTTGGGACACTCGACGACAAAGACGCCGAGTGGGTCAACACCCTGCTTGCCAGGCCCTGAAAGGTTCTTTAATATGGAAGGGGTGGATAACTTTCGAAGTGCTATCGCGAGGAGAGGTTGCGCGTGGCGATCTTAAGGCCCCCTGACAAGGAGACCTTTGCGTAAGTCAACGGCTGGGTCTGACGGCCTTCCCCCTCGCCCCGCTTGCGGGGAAGAGGATGGCGCGTAGCGCCAGGTGATGGGTTTGAAAATAATTATTTAACCACCCGCCCTCTCCCGCCAGCGGGAGAGGGTAAGATGACGACGCCTTGCGTTCATTCTATTTGGCGCCAGGAATTCCTGGTTATGCAAAGGTCTCCTTGTCAGGGGGGCAAGAGGTCAGCCGTCAGCGCCTCCTTACTAACGGCGCCGGTGAGGCGGCTCATGGCCTCGGCTAATTCGCGCGTCCCGAAAGGTTTCATCACGAACTCGCTTATTCCCATTTCCCGCGCTTTATCCTTGGTTAATGAGTCGCTAAATCCGGTGCATAGCGCCACGGGCGTGCCGGGCCTGATCTTTATTATCTCCGCCGCCAGTTCCACGCCGGTCATCTTCGGCATAGTCTGGTCGGTCACTATGGCGTCGAAGGAGTCCGGGGATTTCCTGAAAAGCTCCACCGCCTCCATGGGCAGGTTCATTGCCGTGACCTTGTAGCCAAGCTGTTTTAGCAACTTCCCGCTCATGGAGAGTATGGACATCTCGTCGTCCACCAGCAGAATGGAGCCTGTGCCGCCTGGCAATGGGTTATCCTGCTCCTCTTTCTCCATGACGGCCTGTTCTGTCCTGGGCAGGTATACGTTGAACGTGGAGCCATTACCCAGCGAGCTGTAAACGGAAACGTCCCCGCCGTGGCTTTTCACGATGCCGTGGATCACGGACAACCCAAGCCCCGTCCCCTCGCCGGGAGGTTTGGTGGTGAAGAAAGGCTCGAAGATGCGCTCCAGCGTTTTTTCATCCATTCCTGCGCCTGTGTCGCTGACCGTGATCCGCACATACTTACCGGGAGTCAAGCCGAGATGGTCCCAGCGAGAATCCGTATCCACGATGAACATCATGACGCTTACGGTCATGCGCCCCCCCTTTTCGCGCATGGCATAGGCCGCGTTTATGCACAGGTTCATGACCACCTGGCTTATCTGGGCAAGGTCGGCCAGCACAGAGCCGGAGCTTGTATCCAGCTCCTCGACTATCTCTACGGTGGAGGGTATGGAGACACGCGCCAGTTTTAACGTCTCTTTGACGGCCTGATGGATCATCACTGAAGACCTGTCGCCAGAGTTCTCACGGCCGAAGGCGAGTATCTGTTTAACAATGTCCTTGGCTCTTCCTGAAGCCTTAAGGACTTCCTGAAGGCTCTCGACGACCTCGTCGCGATCCTGCAGTTCCGCGATAGCCATCTCCGTGTAGCCGATTATCGGAGTGAGCAGGTTATTGAAGTCGTGCGCTATGCCGCCCGCCAGCGAGCCGATGGCCTCCAGCTTCTGCGTTTTTCGCATTTGCCGTTCTATCGTGGCCTCTTGGGTTATGTCCCGCTTCATGGCTATGTAGCTTATTATCTCGCCGGAGGGGGACCGCACGGGCGTTATGCTCGCTTCCTCCTCGAAAAGATCGCCGCTCTTCTTCTTGTTTATGAATTTTCCGTTCCATGTGCGCCCCTTGGAGATTGTGTCCCAAAGGTCCTTGTAGAACGCGTCGTCCTGCCTGCCGCTTTTGAGTACGTTCGGGTTACGGCCGACGACCTCTTCTCTCGCGTAGCCGGTTATTTTTTCGAACGCGGGATTGACGTACTGTATGTTCCCTCGAACGTCGGTGATTATGATGGATTCAGCGGCCTGCGTGATAGCGGTAACGAGCCGCGCCCGCTCCTCCTCCGCGCGTTTCTTTTCCGTGACGTCTCTGGCCGCCGCGATGAACAGGGAGCCTTCGCCCACCTTTGTCTCGGTGATAAATAGCTCCAGCGGGAATACGCTCTTGTCCTTTCTCTGTCCTTGCATATCCAACCGTCTGCCGATGATATGGGAGACGTCTGTCGAAACGTGCCGCTCCAGCCCCCGCTGATGCGCTTCCCGGTATTCCGGCGGCATGAGGATCCGAAGGTCGGAGCCGATCAGTTCCTCCGGCGCATAACCCCACACGCGCAAAGCCTCCCGGTTCGCCTGAACTATCACGCCTTTCATGTTCGCGACGATGATGGCCTCTCCCACGGCGTCCAGCACCCCCGCCAGCCGCCTGCGGGAGTCAAGAACCTTCCTGGCGTCTACCCCGAGCCGTTTGACGGCTGGACGGAATATGAACAGCGACGTGAGGGCCAGCGTCAAAAGTATTGATCCCTGAAAAGCCAACTCCATCTTCTGCAGGTTAAACACCTTCAACGTGTTCTCGTTCTCGAACTGGTGGACGAGAAGATCCAGAGAGGCGACCAGTTCATCTTGTGCGGCGAGGTGTATCCCCCCCCCGTCCAATGGGTTCTCCGGCGATGTGGCGATCTTTCTTATCATCTCGACGTAGCTTTTCATCTGGGCGTCGAGGTTAACGGGGGATTCAAGGAATATCGCGAGGCTCTCGGCGGAGAGATTGCCCGAAAGGCCCAGTTCCTTGTCGCCGCGCAGGAAGCCGTTATGGGATTTTCCCATTCGGTCGGCTATCGCAAACAGTTCCCTGCGGATATCCTCTTTTTCTTGAAGGCCGGTGCTGTTGATAAGCCGGAGGGAAAATAACGCCGCCCGCTGGGAGAGCATCCTCTGCCTGCCGCTCAAGTTGATCACCATAGCGGAGGTTTTCTGCTTGTCTATCGCAGTGTAATGGCCGACAGCGACCGCCACAGTCAATATCGTCACCAGGCCGATGGAGATGGCGTACCGTATGGTGACGCCTATATGGGAAACGGCAATGGCTCCGTTGACATCGCTATCTTTCATCAAATCCCGTTCTCCTTTCGGAAGCGGCCTTTTGAGTAACTTATGCAACTAAAGTCCAGCCGGACGCCGTTTCTCGCCTCCTCTTTATTATAAGGACGGTTGAAGAATAACAATAGTGGGTTTTACAGAGTTATGTCTTATGGTACATGTCCAGAATAAAAGGAATTTGCCAATGACTTCTGGTGGCGGCGCTTTTGCCCACCCCACTTTTCCGATGGTAGGGGCGGTTCGCGAACCGCCCTAAGACGGGCGCATCGCTCTGCGCCCCTACAATACTGAAGGACCTTGATTTCACTTCCGCTTGCGCTCGGCGGGGTGTTCTTCGCCCCGCCGTCTTCGCCTGGGAGCGCGGGCGACCCGCCCGCAACGTCTGAACGCCGCTTCGATGCTACGGAGGGGTTGCCGCCGGAAGCGGTGTGGGAGGTTTAACTTGATAAGGCACGTTCTTAGGCCCCCTGACAAGGGGGCGACGAACGATAGTGAGCGGGGGTTTAACCCCTCCGGCGCTTCGAGCCGCCACCTCCCCTTGTCAGGGGAGCAACCCCTCCGGCGCTTCGAGCCGCCACCTCCCCTTGTCAGGGGAGCAACCCCTCCGGCGCTTCGAGCCGCCACCTC
>Ga0315281_10003098_pt1 | contig 24478 bp, 18 predicted proteins | sample YL17G07_0_MG_FD_204540 | JGI IMG/M metagenome (GOLD analysis project Ga0315281, IMG submission 204540) | Sediment microbial communities from Yellowstone Lake, YNP, Wyoming, USA - YL17G07_0 | ecosystem: Environmental > Aquatic > Freshwater > Lake > Sediment | place: USA: Wyoming | collected... | reverse complement strand
CTCGTCCAGCACGAACGTCCGCTCGTATTCAGCGGTGTAGACACCAAGAAACAGCGTGGGCGACGTCTCCTTCCCGGCCTGCCCTGGCGCGACTGCCACTTGCGCGTCGCAGAGCGCGGCGGGTCTTCTGACCCGCCGCGCGTATGCGTCCGGCGCCCGTCAAGCAGCCGCCCTGCCCTGCACGATCACTTCTTCAGCTTGGCGGCGAGCCCCTCGCGGCCGACCTTGACGTCGGGGCTGGTCACGGCCAGGTAGTCGACGTTGATGCCGCGGCCGTTGGTGTTCGTCAGCCGCAGGACGTTCTTGCCCTGCTTGAACTTGACGAGCAAGGGCTGGTCGTCAGCGGGGTTCTCGGCCGTGTGCAGCCGCCAGTCGTCGCTGCCGTTGGACCACCCGCCCGTGGAGGGGAAGACCAGCGGGGCGAAGGGTTCCTGCACCTCGCCGTTGACCTTCAGCTCCCGCTCGGCCTTGTCCATCTCGCTGCAATAGCAGAGCGCCAGGTGGTAGTAGCCGTCGGCGGGCACGTCGACGGTCCACTCGACCCATTGGCCCAGGGCATCCCACATATTGATACATTTGCCGATGGCCGCCCGCTTCTCGCCGGCGATGCCCATCTTGCCTCCGCCCTCGGCGGTGAAGTCCTCGGCCTGGACGGCGATGACCGTGTTGGCCGGCGCCGGCTTCTTCCGGGCCTCCTCCTGGCGGGCGGCCGTCCGCGCCAGGCAGTCGGCCTTCGCCTTGGCGAGGGCCGCCTCCTGCTCGGCCTGCCGCGCTCGGAGCATCGCCTGCCGATGGTCGTACACGCTGGCCGCGCCCTTGGGGGCGAACTCGATCCTTGAGGCGGGCTTCATGTTGAACCCGAAGGTTCCCGATGTCGCCTGCTGCACCAGAGCCCGGCCCATGCGCTTGCCGCTGGTGTCGAGCTCGTACGCCTCCATCCCGCCCAAGGTCCCGGCTGAGAGTAGAACCCTCACGTCCGCCGGCGTCGGCGACGGATTTCCGACAATGTACGCTCCCGTCTCGGCCTTCTCGACAAAGGCGAGGCCCGGCTCAAACCGTCTCAGCACCGCGTTGCCGACCTTCAGAACCCGCCCGCCGGCCAGGTACATCGCACGCACCTGATCGCCATCCATCACGACCATCGCCTGCTGGGCATCTGTCTCCAGCTCGCCTGCCTTGTACGTCCCCGGGCGATAGGACACAAAGCACAGGTCTGTTCCCTTGGCCTTCTGAACCTTGAGCAGAGCGTAGCCTTGCTCCAGGCCGCCCTCAAGCGTCACGGACTTGACGTACCCGTCCTTGGCGCCGGAGATATCGACCACGTTGCCATACACCGTCGAGCCGCCGGTGCGGCGCTGGAGGATGGTCGGCGGCTTTTCCAGCCCCAGCAGCCCGTCGGCCACGAGGACCTCGGTGGGCGTGCCGCCGGCCGCCAGGAACCGCGCGACGTTGCCCTGGCGCGCGATCGTGGCCGACCAGGCCTTGTCGGTCGCCGCGCGCCGGACGTTCGTGAGCTCGACGTAGCCGTTCTCCGCCGGCTTGGGGAACTCCGCCGGCGCCATCTTCAGGTCCGAGGCGAATTCGCCCCGCACATGCCAGCATAGGTCCATCTTGCGAGGCAGGCGGGCGAACGCGCCGAAGACGTCGGCCATGTACTCGGGCGTGAGGAACACCGCGCGGTCCATCAGCACGCCGGAGTACGCCTCGTTCGTGCGGGCCCGCTGGAGGCCCATCGTGTCGGCCGGACCGTAGACGAGCTGCTCCGCGCCGCACGGGCGCTGCTCCAGCTCGTCGACGCAGAGCGTGTTGTGCGCCAGCGTCGTGTGATACCACCGCCGATAGAGCGGCTGCTCGTACCAGACGCTCCCGGGGTCCGGGATCAGCCGGTCGCCCAGGGCGAAGAGGTCGATGTTCAGCTTGTCGGGGTGGCCGTGCGAGCGGTTGGGCCCGTAGTCCACCAGCAGGCTGCTCGTGCCGCCGGGACTCGTCAGCCTCAGGATGCCGTAGCCGACGCCGAAGAAGTTGACGCTCTTCCACTCCACGGGGGCGGTCTTCTCGCCCGGGTCGCGGTCGTACAGGACCGACACGGGGAACTTCTGGAACTGGGCGTCGAGGTGCGTGCCCGACTGGTTCAGGATCAGCAGGTAAGCCGGGTCGCGGTAGCGGCGGTACGCCAACTCGTACAGGAACGACTCGCGGTCGATGACCGACCCGTGGCCGGAGTCGTGCAGGGCCGGCGTCGTGAGGTCCGGGTACGTCATCTCGAGCGGGGTGTCGAACAGCCGCTTCAGGGCCGCGTCGCGGTAGCGATACATGTCGATGCCGTGGTGCCACAGGACCTCGGCGTCCATGATCAGGCCCTCGAGGGCCATGAACTGGTAGCCCATGGCGCCCTCGGCCCACATGCCGTCCTGGTCGATGGCCCCGGGGCCGAAGTGCCGCTGGAAGAGGCCGCCGGTCGGCTTCTCCTTGGTCCCCTTGAGCCCGTAGAACGCCGTGTTGATCAGCTCTTCGTCATCCGTGGCATACCCCGCCACGAGCACCGCGCACGTGGTGATGGCCGCCCAGTTGGTCTCGGCTTCGAGCATGGCGTGGTTGCCCATGATGTGCCGGGCGGACGCCTTGACCAGGTCGTCCTCGATGTGCTTGCGCTCCTCGGGCGTGAGGGAAGGAAGGTCGTGGATCAGGTCGTAGCCGCGCGCCACCTGGATGAGCCACGTGGCGTCGCTCAGGCGCTGGTCGAAGACCTTGCTGGGATCGTGGTTGAAGCCCGGCCGCGCGCCGATGCCGTAGTTGGGGTGGGCGTCGGCGTACACAAGGAGCAGCTTCTTCGCGAACTCGGCGTACCTGGCCTCGCCCGAGAGGACGTAGACGGTCCCCAGGTTGGCGATGTCGAGGGCGAGTTGATTGTGGATGGCTCCATAGGTGGCGTCGCCGACGCTCTCCTTGTCGCCGAGGTGCATCCACTTCCCGTCCGCGCCCTGCTTCGGCGGCGGGATGCCCGGCGGCTGCCGCAGCCGATCGTCCATCGCCTTCTTCAGGCCGGCGTACTGGAGCTGGAGCTCCTTGGAGGTCCTCAGCATCTCCTTGTAATGATCGACGTCCTCCTGGTCCCAGAGGGTGCACGGGTGGCCCCTGGTCATCCGGGGCTGGCCGACGACCTCGACCCTGGCCCCGGCCATCGCCCCCGCGGTGGGAGCGATGGCCGCCGGCGTTGCGCGCACCTGGTACTGTTCTACATCCTTCATCAGCTCGGCCACGTTCGTCGGCGAGAGCACGCTGAGCTTCGCCCAGCCGCCCCAGTTCGGCCCCTTCTTGCCGTCGGGCAGCGTGCGGAGGGGGTAATCGTCGGTCACCAGAATGCCGACCGTCTGGCCCTTGACCGGCGCGTCGAGGTCGATGCGGACGGGCTTGCCGGGGGTCTCGGGCAGGTCGGCGTGCTTGACCCTCTTGCCTTCCACAAAGATGTCGATGGCTTTGGGCTGCATCGTGCCGTGGTAGTCCAGGCCGACGACTTCGACGGCCCGGATCTCCACCGGGATCACCAGGCGGATATCGACGCGCCCGCCCTTGAGGGGCCCGCCGAAGATGGTGCCGTCGCCGCGCCGCGTCAGCGTGTTGTTGGGCGGCCAGTCCTTGTTGAAGGGCGAGCCGCTTCCCTTGGCCGTCGCCCCCAGGTCCAGCAGGGAGACGTTGTACAGCCCCGAGGCGTCCGGGCTGTCCGGCGGCGCCTTGGCGGCGGGCTTGACCGGTGCGCCCGCCAGGGCGGCGCAGGCCAGGGCAACGAGCACGACGCTCCCCAGGGCTGTCCAGCGGTTCTGCCGCCGCTGGAGGCACAATGGCTCATGCAGATTCATCGCCTCTTCTCCTCGTGCGGCCGGGCGGCATGGCGATGCCAGGCCGCCTTCGCCCGCTGGATTCTCCGGACCTCCTGTGTGCAACACCGAGAAGCCTTCGTCACGCGCTCGGATTGTACCTTCCTTGCGGCGAAAGGTGTGACGAATCCGGGCTCAGATGGGTTTCCCCCGATCCCTGCCGAACAACTCCAGGGCTTTCGAGGCGACGTTCTCGCCGAGCTTGAGGCATCGAGCCTTGTAAAGGTCTTCTTCCGGGGCCTTCGCCGACACGGCGCCAAAATGGAGGTAAGGCATGCCGACCGATATGCCGCCCGAGTAGACGATCATCCCGTGGACGAGGAGGCCGGCGATGACCGTCATCTCCGCGAAGCTCGCCCCGCCTCCCCCGGGCCAGTTCTGCGACACGAAGACGCCGCCCAGCTTCCCGGCCAGCCCCTTGGGGCCCATGTCGAGATATCGCTTCATCTGCCAGCTACAGGACCCCTCGTAGGTCGGAGAGCCGAAGACGACGGCCCGGGCCTCCGCGACGTAGGACGCATCTACAGCATCCACCGGCATGCACTTCACCTCCACGCCGGGAACCGACAGGCACCCCTGCGCCACGAGCTCCGCCATTTGCTTCGTATGGCCGGTCTCCGAGTGGTAGACAATCGCCACTTTCATAGTCCTATGTCCTTTCGTTCGTGGTGGGCTCCTCGCGAGCCACTGCCGGTCACTTGACTCCGAATTCGCCTGTCAGCCGGATGTCTTCCGAGGAAGAGCCGACCATCACGCGGAATCAGCCCGGCTCGACCACCCGCCTCAAGTCCGCGTCGTAAAGCGCCAAATCATCCGGCGCCAGTTTGAAGGAACAGGTCTTCGTCTCGCCCGGGGCGAGGGCCACCTTGGCAAAGCCGCGGAGCGGAATGCCCAGGCGCGTCTGGTCGAGGGCGATCCGCTGGAGCCGGTTGAGAAACTCGGCCTGCTGTCGCGGGCCCTCGTGCAGGATCGTGTTGGACAGGGTGAAGAAACCGCCGCCCGGCCCGAAATCCTTCCGCCACGTGCCCGCCGCAAACCGTTGGACCGCCTCGGTCTTCTCCGCGACCGACTTGCCCAGGCCCGACTCGTACACACAGGGCATGTTCATCTGCCCGACCTTCTCCTCGAGCGTCATGCGGCCGAGCAGGTCTTCCACGCGCTTCTCGATCGGCTGGGCGGCGTCGCGGTAGAGCGGCGGGGCGGTCTCGGCGGCGCCTGCGAGCCCGGCGCCGAGCCACCCCGCCGCCAGCACAACCAGGAATCGTCTCGTTGATCTCATGTTGCCCTCGGCCGCAACAGCATGTTTACAGATCCTTCAGCATCCGCACGGCTTCCTCGATGACCTGTTCCGCCGCCGTCGGGGCGAACGCACTCGACTGGACCTCGTAGCCGCCCTCGTCATAGCTCGGCCTGGTCGGCAGGTACCCCGCCGCGCCGTTGCAGTGGCTGATCACAAAGGTATGCCGAAACGGCGATGCCGCCTTGATCGCCTTGCCGATCTCGTTGAACACCTCGCCGCCGAGGCCGACGAACGCCACGTCGCCCACGCGGCCCACGCTCAGGGTGAACTCCACGGGCGCCGCCTCGGCTGCCGCCGGGGCCTCGCCGCGCGGCTTGCCGGGCAGCAGGAGCGTCTTGAGGGACGTCTTGATCGGGCCGCCCGGGCCGGGCTTCTGGATGCCGTTCAGCACGTGCGCCACTTCTTCGCCGAGCATCGTGCCCAGGAGCGCCGGCTCCGGAATCCAACCGTTCTTCGTGTTGAACTCCGGCAGCACGCGGAACCACGGATCGATGTTGCCCGACGCGCCGGCAAAGGGCGAAGCCAGCACGCCGCCGCCGAGATACTTCTCCAGGAACTGCGCCGCCAGGCCGTGGACGTCGCCGCTGACGAGGTAGTTCCTCGGGCCCATCGACGTGCTGTGCGTGGCATACGCGAAGACGACGGCCACGAGGTCGCCCGCGCCCGCACGCGAGACCTTCAGCACCTGCACCTCGCGGTCCGTCGCCAACGCGGGATTCCGGCCCAGCCGGATCGTGGAACTGCCGGCGGCGTCCGTCACGACCTCCCGCCGGTTCGCCCCCACGGGAGAAGAGCCCGACCCGACCCCGATCTCGACGGGGGCCGTGTGAGCGAGCGCGTCGCGAACCACGTCCACCAGCCGCGTCTCGAGCGTCTGGACGTACTCGACGTTGTTCGGGTGCCCTTTCTCGCGGTCGATCCCAACATTCGGCGCGCTGTGGGTGTGGATCGCTGCCAGGAAGAGCTCCGACGGCTGGAGGCGGCACGCCTCGAGGATCGCCTTCCTGTAACTCGCGGCCGTGCCCCCGTAGAAACCGAGGATCTCCGTCGAGACCAGCACCAAGTGCTGGCCGTTCTGCTCGAAGGCGACGGCCCGCGCCGTCAGCGGATCGTGAACGCCCTGGGACACGTCTTTGCGCGACTCGTATCCCGCCAGCGTTACGGGCTTCGTCGGCGTGATGTCGATCCGGGCGACCCCGGCCCGCAGAACGTCCGGCGGTTCGGCCGCCAGCGCAGCGCCGCAGACGAGGAGGCACGCGCCGATGATCGCCGCCAGCCGCTTCATCATCTCCGAGGCCGGCCACGGGGCGGGCTTGTCCGGCGCGAGATCCCTCCCGGCCGCCCCGGGCCGCAGAACGTCCGGTCGTTCGGCCGCCAGCGCGACGCCGCCGACAAGGAGGCACGCGCCGACAACCACCGCCAGCCGCTTGGCACTAGAGCGCCATTCAGCGCGGCGGGGCGCCTGACTCGCCGTGGCGAGAGACCAACCGCCCAAGGGGTTGACTGGCGCAGCACCCATGCACGGGTGGCACGGCCACGCGCTGTTGCGTGGCCGTGCATCGTCGGACGACCGCCAGCACGGCCACGCAGAGGCGCGTGGCCGTGCCACCCCCCGAGGCTGGAGCATCACATTGGATCGCCGCATTATGTTGCCTCCTGCACAACCTTTCTGGAAACGGCCCATGCGAGATTATGATACTCCTCCGCGGCGCCACGGCAAGCATCTCGCAGGGCTTGCGTGGAAAGATAGGCTTGTCACAGCCCGCGTTCGAGGTAGACTCAGGGTCCGAGCGTCCGCGGGGGCCGATGAAAACGCCTCCCCTTGCCGCCAGGCAGGCTACTTGTGCCCATATGTTTCTGCTGGACCGGTTCCGCGAGCCGGAGTCTGTCGAGATGCGTAACGCCATACTCTCGCTCTTCATCGTCGCCATCGCCTGCGGCGCCGCCCTGGCCCAGGCGCCGGACGTCGTCTTCGACCTGAACAAACCTTACGACCTCGAGATCGTCACCTGGACGGCCGACAAGGAGACCGAGGGCCTCGCCTGGGAATGGCTGGTCACGGAGTACCAGCGGCGCCGACCGAACGTCCGCATCAAGAAGGAGATCCAGTCGAACCAGACGTACCCGAGCTGGGCGATGACCCAGTTCATCTCGGGGACGGCGCCCGACATCATGCAGTCGTTCCCCTGGAAGGCCCATCAGTGGGGCGCCGAGCTGGGGTACTTCGTGCCGCTGAGGAAGTACCTGAACCGCCCGAACCCGCACGACCCGCGCGACGCGAAGCGCTATCCCACCTGGATGTCCTGCCTGTACGAGGAGCTGCTGGAGCACAACGCCGACCCGTACTACGGCGAGATCTGGACGATTCCGATCAGCCTCAACACCCAGCGCTTCTACTATAACAAAGATATCTTCAAACGGTATGACCTGAAGGCGCCGCGGACGTTCACGGAGATGGGCGACGTGTGCCGGCAGGTGCGCGAGCGCTCGGCGGGGACGATCGTGCCGATCGCCATGCCGTCCGACGGGGCCTGGCTCGATTACCTGGGGGCGGGCGTCAACAGCGACTCCATCGACCGGTTCGACCTGATCCGGAAGGACGCGAACGTCACCGAGGCCGAGGAGCTGGTGGCGGCCCTGAGGGGCATGTGGAACTGCCGCACCGGCGAGCTGTACTCGTTCCACAAGCTCTTGAAGAAGATGAACGACGAGGGCTGGTTCCAGGACGGATGGACGGGGTTCGATCTGAACCAGTGCGACAACCTGTTCGCCAACGGCCGCGCGGCCATGATCCGCGAAGGCTACTGGATGAAGGAAGGCTTCGACAAGCGCATCGCCGGGGCGTTCGAGTTCGGCGTGATGCGCGAACCGTACATCGACAAGGAGTTCGCGGGCCGCGACCTCGGCCGCATGCTCGAGATGATGGGCAGCTACGGCAGCGAGGTGGCGGTGACGCGGAGCTGCGCGGACCGCGGGCGGCTGGCCGCCGCCATCGACTTCCTCCAGTGGATCACCAGCCCGGAGGTGGCGATCAAGCTGGCGGGCCGCCGCGGGGCCATGCCCTCGACGCGCGACCTCGACGCGTCGCTGCCCGCCGAGACGCGCGTCTTCAAGCCGGAGGTCGGCGGCCGGCCGGGCGGGCCGCTCTTCTACGGATTCAACCCCGGCTTCCAGATGCGCGAGGCCGTGGCGCAGGTGGCGCCGCTGTACGTCTCGGGCCAGATGGAGCTCTCGGAGCTGGAGGACTTCCTGTCGAAGTACGAGAAGCGGTTCGTGGACCTGGCCCTGCGCGACACGCAGGAAAGCACGCAGACGGGGATCGTCAAGGGCGCCCGCCTGTACGCCCGCTTTGTGTACGACCAGGAGCAGTGGCGGCGACGGGCCGACCGGGCACGGTCCGAGGGCTCGCCGCAGGCGCTCGCCCTGGAGGCCCGGCGGGCCGAGGTCCTGAGCAGTTGCGCCGTGACCATGGACAACCTGTCGGACATGGAGGAGGTCGTCAAGGCCGTGGCCGCGGCGGCCTACCCGGGCACCGGCGGCGCAGGCTACTGGCATCGCCCGATCATCGACAAGCCGACCGGGGAAGTGCTGGGCCACCTGGCGCATGCGGCCGTGGGGGTTTCGCTGGCCGGCCTGGGCATCTTCCTCGCGCGCAAGAAGCGTATCGCGCGGATGCTGGGATTCCCGGAGAAAAGTATCTACGCCTTTCTCCTGCCGAGCCTGCTGTTCGTCCTGGCCTTCAGCTATTATCCGGCCTTCTCGGGCATCTACCACGCCTTCACCCAGTGGAACGGCGCCGGCATCGACGAGTTCATCGGGCTGGGGAACTTCCGCGAGCTGTGCCGCGACCAGATCCTCGGCGTCTCGGTCCTCAACCTCGCGTGGATGCTGGCGGTGTTTTTCATTAAGCTGGCGCCGCCGCTGATCTGCGCCGTGATCCTCTATCACGTGGCCAGCGCGCGGCTGCGCTACTGGTTCCGCGTGATGTTCGTACTGCCGATGATCGTGCCCGGCATCGTCTACTGGCTCGTCTGGAAACTGTTGTACCAGCCGGCGCCGTCGGGCATCTTCGACCGCCTGCTGATCCCGCTGGAGAACTTCCTGCACTATCACGGCCTGGAGGTGCAACTGGCCTACAACTGGCTGGCCGATCCGCGGACGGCCCTGGGGGCGATCATCTTCCTGGGGTTCCCGTGGGTGAGCACGCTGGGCGTGCTGATCTACCTGGCGGGACTGGAGAACATCGATCCGGGGCTGTTCGAGGCCGCGGGCATCGACGGCGCGGGGGCGCTCAAGAAGTTCTGGTACATCGAGTTGCCCCTGCTGGCGCGGCAGATCAAGCTCAACCTGGTGCTGGGCCTCATCGGCGTAATCCAGGGCTACGGCACGATCCTCTTGCTGACGAAGGGCGGGCCGGCCTACGCGACGACCGTGCCCGGCTACCAGATGTACTCCGAGGCGTTCGACGCGGGGCGGATGGGCTACGCCAGCGCCATCGGCCTGGCGATGTTCGTGGCGATTCTCCTGGCGACCCTGGCGGCCGGCAAGGCCGTCAAGCCGCAGGACTGATGAGACAGACGGGACGCGAGAATGAGGAGCCTTCTGACCATCGTCGCTTCGCTGGCCCTGGCGGCGCTTGCGCTGGGGATCTCGGGCTGCCGCCGGTCCGAGAAGCCCGACGGCACGCCGCGCGACTGGCTGGATGAGGCCCGCCGACTCGAGGAGCGCGGCGCCTGGTTCCAGGAGAAGCGTCCCGGCGCGCCGCTCGGCGCGCTCGAGTACTACCGGCTCTGCCTGGAGGCCGAGCCCGCGGCCGCCAACCGCGAGGAGCTCCGCGAAAAGGCTGACTGGCTCGAGGCCCTCAAGCTTGTCATGGAAGACGCCGGCCGGGGCAAGGCCGACTATGCGGCGGCTGTCCAGGCGATGACCGCCTTCCGGCAGCAGCATCCGCGGAGCCCCGAGTACGCCATGGCCCTGTTCTACCGGGCGCTCGCGAAGGAGTACGACACCGACCGTGCCGACCTGGCGGGGGCCATCGAGGACTACCGGCTTTTCGCCAGGGAGAACCCGGCCCACGACCTGGTTCCCGAGGTTTACATTCGCATAGGTCACTGCTATTCATTTGATCTCGGTAAGCCGGATTGCGACAAGGCCGTCGCCGTCTACGACGAGCTCATCCAGGCGTACGGTCCCACCGACGAGGCGGTCGCCCGGGCCCCGGCCATCGTTCGCCTGGCCGTGGAGCGGGCGCTGTACAACAAGGCGCAGATCCTCGATTCGCGCGCGGCCCAGGGGTTGTCGGCCGACGCCGCCAGGCCGTTCTATGAGCGCGCCGCCCCGTGCTACGAGCGGCTGACGCACGACGTCTTCTTCGACCAGGCGCGGTTCAGGAAGTTTCAGTTCGTCCATTATCGGCTTGGCTGCATCCTGGCCGAGGACCTCGGCCGCAAGAAGGAGGGCCTGGCCGCGCTCTGCCACATGGCGGCACGGTGGCGCGAAAGTCCCTGGTACGGCCGCGTGATCGCCAAGCTGGAGACGCTGACCGGCGAGAATCTGCACGAGGACCCGGACGGCAACCTGAAGATGACGGTCGAGGATCTCCTGAAAAAGGTGGCGGCGATGCCGCCGCGCGAGGCCGGGGCGCCGCGATGAAGAACGTCGGCAAGAGAATCCGCCATGGCTTCACCGAGTTGCCGAAGGTGTCGATCCTCCTTCTGGTCGGGGCCCTCATCATGTTCCCGATGTACATGATGATCGCCATCAGCCTGATGACGCCCGCGCAGCTCGAGAAGTGCCCGTGGTTCCCGCTGTCGATTCCCATGCCCGAGAGCCTCAAGGCGCCCCGCGCCGGCGAGCTGGCCCTGGAGCCGCCGACACTCGAGGTCCGGCCGGAGGGCGCGCCGCCGCTCGTCGTCTCCGTCCCCGCCGACCGGCGGTTCTACGTCCATTTGCCGGATGTAGATATGGACACGGCTGAGTGGACGGTCGAGCCGAAGAGAGGCGCCGGCGGGGCCGCCGAACCGGGGGTCGTCGCCGAGTACCGGGCGTCGAACGTCTGGGAAGTCAGCCGGGACGGCGCGGGCGCGTACCGGGTCGACAACCGGCCGTTCACCGTGCCGAAAGGGTTCACGCCGATCCTTCAGGGTCTTCAACTGAAGGCCCGGGCCCTGGAGCTCTTGCAGGCGGTGGACAAGGCGTCGCGGGCCGCCGCCGAGTCGCTCAAGATCGCCGCCAGCGCCGAGAAAATCGCCGAGCCCGGCCCGCGTGCCCAGCGCCGCCGCGAGGCGGTCCTCAAGTGGGTCGAGGCCGGCCTCTACCTCGAACAGTCCGAGGCCGCCCAGGCGGAAGCCGCGCGGCTGGCCCAGCAGGCCGAGGCGTCGCACGTCTCGTTCGCCGACAGCCTCGGCGAGTTCCGCCGGAAGAACGAGCGGACGCGCGTCAACTACGATCGCGCCGCCGGGAAGATGGCGGGTTACGCCGGGGATTACGAGCAGGCGGCCCGCGCCCGCGCCGCCGAGACGACGCGCGTGGCGCCGAGGGACTCCCGGATCTTCAAGGTCGACCGCGGCGAGCCGGTGGCCCTCCTGCTGGCCGACAGGCCCGCCAGGGTCTCTCGCCGGTTCGGCCTGATGACCGTCGAGACGACATGGAGCTATGAACTCAACAGCAAGGAGTTATTCAGGATCCGGCCGCTCGTCGGCAAGACCGGCCCCCAGGGCCGCGAGGCCGCACCCGGCGAACCGCTGGCCGAGGCCTATGCCACTCGCGACGCTGAAGCCGCGTGGGACGGCAACCAGTGGCTGTCGGGCGAGGCCCCGCTGGCTTCGTACCTGCCGCCGGGCTTCGTCCTGACGCTCGCGGACGGACCCCGCGGGCAGGCCGGCGCAAAGCAGGCGATCACACCGGGCCAGATCGTCGCCCGGGCCGAGGCCCCCAAGGTCATGGCGGTCGGCCTCGGCCAGGACACGCTCATGGTCGGCCTGGCGACGAAGCACGGCGACCGCTACAGGATCGCGGCGGGCGACGGCCGCTGGCTCTACAGCCTGCGAAATGAGAGCGATGTGCCGTTCGTCGTCCGCATCCCGCCCGCCGTGCCGCAGCATCCAGCCGAGTCAGGCGAGGGCGAGGCGCCGCTTCTGGAGCTCGGCGAGAAGCCGGGCGACCTGCTGGCCGAGCTTTGCGTCACCCGCCAGCGGACCATCGTCGGCAAACAGGGCGGCCCGTGGTCGAACGGCGAGGACGGCGTGGCGATGGCGGTCCCGCCCGGATTCGTCTCGAAGCTCGAGCCGCCGGCGTCGCCGGCCGCCGAGACCAAGGTGCTGCCGGCCAACACGGTCCTGGCCGATCTGCGAATGCCCAGGGCCACGCTCACGGTGGACGACGATTTCCTGATCGTCTCGATGACCGGCTCCCACTGGGGCAGCGGCCAGTGGGAGTATCCGCTGGGCGAGCTCCAGGCCCTCCAGGTCGTGAAGGCGGACCCGCCGCTCGCCGGCCCCGGGCCGTGGGACGTTCCGACCGGCGCCCTCCTGGCCGAGCTTCGGACCTCGCGCCGGGCGATGCTCAGGTACGTCGACCAGTGGTGGACCCTGGCCGGCAGACCCATCGGCCGGCTCGCGAGTGCAGATATGCTGAAGCGTGCCCGCGACGACTTCGATGCCGCCGGCAAGCGGCTGAACGCCGCGAAGCAGGACGCCGGGCCGGGCGCCGCCGGAAAGGTCAGCCGGGCCGAGCGGGCCTTCGAGGCGGCCTGGGCCGACCTCGATCGGGCGGAGAAGGGTTTCGGCCTCGCGGTCCTCTCGGGGCCGGGCCAGGTCCTCGACCCGGCCAGGCCCGAGGTCGTGGTCGAGCCGGGCACGGCGATCGCCCGCCTCTATGCCGAGGCGCCCGGCGACTGGGCCGTGCAGGCCGGCCGCGGGACCCCGCCGCCCACGACGACCCGCGTGGCGGTCCAGGGCGACACGCTCGACGTGCGGTTCGCCCACGCGCTGCCGCTGCCGGTCAACGCCACCGTTGAGGTCTCGCCCGGGGACCGCGTGGCCGGCCGCCAGCCCCTGGCCTCCTACTTCCGCCCGCAGCGGTTCGACCTGAAGAACTATTCCGAGGCGGCCACCTATGTAACTCCGTTCCTCGTCAACACGGTGATCGTGGCGGTGGCCGACATGTTCCTCAGCCTGCTGTTCGCGAGCCTGGCGGCCTTCGTGTTCAGCCGCTTCAGGTTCCCGGGCAAGGCCCTGTTCTACGGCATGATCATGGTGCTGATGATGATCCCGGGCGTCCTGAACCTGATTCCGATGTACGTCATCGTCAAGAACATGGGGCTCGTCACGCCGGTCCGCTGGATCAACCTCCTGGCGCTCATTCTGCCGTCGGTCGCCGGCGGCCTGACAGTGAATATCTACATCATGCGCAACAACCTCGAGAGCCTGGCCAGGGACCTCTTCGACGCGGCCCGCATCGACGGGGCGAGCAGCTTCCAGACCTACCGGCACATCGCCCTGCCCCTCTCCAAGCCGATCATGGGCACGCTGGCCATCTTCGTCCTGCTGTCGCAGTGGAACAACTTCATCTGGCCCTGGGTGGTCATCAAGGAATGGAAAAACATGCCTGTGACCGCCGGCCTCGCGCTCCTCCAGGGGCAGAACCTGAGCGACTACGGCCTCCAGATGGCGGGGTCGGTCCTGGCCAGCCTGCCGCTGGTGGTGCTGTTCTTCTTCATGATGAACCTCTTCATCCGCGGCATCCAGTCCGGGGCGATCAAGGCCTGACTCCACAGGTCATGCCGTTGATGACGACGCGATCAAGCCAGCCATCGCCCTCAGCGCCTGCGGCGTTGAGCGCCTGCTTGCGGCGACGGGGATGCTCGCCCACGCCTGGCCGCGCCAATCGGCCCGGGTGCTCCCCTCCCCCTCCGCCTTCCGCATTCCGCACTCGCGCGGGCCGGCTCAGGAGCCGTTGGACCCGAGGAAGAGGCCCAGGCACCAGTTCGCGATGAGGAGGACCACCATCGCCAGCGAGAAGTAGTGCTGAAAGGAGAGCAGCGCGGGGGGCATGCCCGCGCCGCGGCGGTGGAGGGCGTACAGCCGATAGCACGCCTGGTACGCGAAGAAAACGTACAGCGGGAGGCCCATCCGGTGCCAGCGGAGCGATTCTCGAAACTCGCCGTGCGCGATGAGGATGAACGCGCGCGTGAGCTGGCATCCGGGGCACGGCGTGTCGAAGAGCTCGCGCGAGAGGCACATCGGCGGCAGCGAGAGGGGGCCGACGGAGGCGGCGGGACCCTGCGCCGGGTTGAAGCTCAGGAGCGCGGGGCCGATCAGGAAGGCCAGCGAGAGCGCCAGGTAGGCCCCGTGCGTGCGGGCGTCGACGGCCCCGGTCTCCCGGGCGAAGAATCCGCGGGCGCTCCTGCGAAGCATCGCGGGCCAGGCGTTCATGTCGCGAGCCTCTTCTTCACATTTCGAGCCCGCCGCGGGAGCGGCGGGAGATCCTCCCGTTCGGCATCTCCCGCCGCTCCCGCGGCGGGCTCGGAAAAATGGAGATACGGCCACGGCTCACGGCGCGGCGCAGGCCGTGCAGGCGTAGAGCTTCCGCCCTTCCCTCTCGATCTTCGCGATGTCGCCGACGCAGGCGGTCTTGCCGCACACATCGCACGGGACCAGGCAGTTCGCGCAGTAGCGGCGCCCGCAGACGTGGCACGTGCCGGTGTGCTCCAGGCAGGCCACCTGTCCGCACGAGCGGCACTTGTAGGTGCACTTGGCGCAGGCCGCGCGGCGGCAGATCACGCACGTCTCGCGCGAGCACTTCAGGCACAGCGTCTTGTGGCAGACGGGGCACTCCAGGACGCACGCGTCGCAGGCGGCATGGAGGTTGACACAGACGTGCAGGGGCTTATCGCCGCCGCGCCGGCCGCAGTTGGCGCACACGTCGCCGGCCTTGAGGGTGCCGTCGGCGCGGCGGCCCACGACCTCGCCGACCCCGAGGAGCGACGCGAAGTCGTAGGTGTCGAGGGGCAGCTTGTCCTTGTTCATCTCGACCCAGCGGGCGGCCTCGCCGTCGAGCGGGCTCTTGACGTTGTAGGACTGGTAGGCGAGCATCTCGGCGATCCGCACGACGAGGTGGGGGAGCGACTCGCCCGCCGTCCAGTGGTCGCCGATGCAGATCGCGTGCGGCGCGATGTTCGGATGGAAGACGGGCGTCAGCATGCGGCACTGCGGGGCCATGCGGGGATAGCCGGCCGTCAGGACGATCTCGGCGATGAACGCGTTGTGGGTCTGGAGCGTCTGCGCCGCCGGGTGCTTCTGGAGGCTGGTGACGAGCAGCTCGACCTGGTACTTCTCGGGCGGGTTGCCGAGGGTCTTGAGGATACGGATGCGGCGCCCGCTGGGAAACAGCGAGCACATGCGGTCGTAGTCGGCCTTGAGCCGCCGCTGCCTGACGTTCGTCACACCGACGCCTCCCGAGCCTGCGCGACCGCATTACGCCTGTTTCATGTGCCATGCACCCCGCGGCCAGTTTGCGCTCGCGTCCTAGTAGTCCGTCACGCCTGAAACTGTGAGTAGGACAAGCGCGGCGGGCAGTCTTGCCCGCCGCGCGGTGGGCAGGACTGCCCACCGCGCTACCCGGTTCAGCTCACAACAACAAATGTGACGGCCTACTAAATCGGCACGCTGCGGCCGGGCGTCTGCCCGCCCGGCGCCGGACTGGCGGGCGGGGCGAACTGCTTCAGGAATCGCCGGCGCTCGCCGGGTTCCAGGACCTTGAGGAGCGTGCGGGTGGAGATGGCAAAGTTGAGCCCCTCGGAGACCGACTTGTCCTGGGTCCACGTGTTGATACCGAGGAGGCGGCCTTGCTTGTCATAGAGGCCGCCGCCGCTGTTGCCGCGGTTGATGGGGGTCTGGGTCTGGTAGACCTCGATTTCCTGGCCGCCCACCTGCTGGCGGCGGGCGCTCGAGATCACGCCCTCGGTGTAGCTCCACGGCAGGCTCTCGGGGTTGCCGACGGCGAAGACCGGCTCGCCCTGGGAGGCGAGGGCGTCGAGCAGCTCGGGCGGATCGACCTTCGTCAGCGTCAGCGCCTGGCACGAGAGGATGGCCAGGTCGATCTCGCGCGGGGCGGTCCACTCGACGGCGGCCCGGCTTTTCTCGCCGTTGTAGAAAAGGATGTCGATCTGGCGCGAGGCGGCCGCCCCGGCGGTCTCGGCGCCGATCACGTGCCGATTCGTCAGGATGTACGCCTTCTGGTTGTCGACCCTGACGACGATGCCGGACCCGTAGCTCATGCCGCGCGAGAAAACGCCGCCGCCCTGAGCCGTGACGACCACGTTGGCGCGCAGGGCGCGGGCCTGGGCCGGGGGCAGGCGGCTGAGCTCGGCCTCGTCGGGCCAGCTCTCGGCCATCTTGAGGATGACGCGGTCGGCGCGGCCGCGCGACGACTGGACGCCCAGCCCGGCGAAATACGCGACGACCAGCCCGGCCGCCAGCAGCACCCCCGCCACCGCCGGCGCGGTGCCGTAGACCTTGCGCCCCATGTTGATCGCCACCAGCGCGATGACGCCCAGCGCGATCGCGCCGAGGCCGAGCACGAGGCCCACGATCAGCGCCGCGCCGAGACTGGCACTGAAGAAACCCGCGAGGCCCACCGCCGCCAGGACCGCCAGGACGATGCTGACGACGGCCATCTTGCTCAGGCGCTCGGGCCGCGGCGCCAGGAACGGCCGCGCGACCTCGTCGGCGCTGCGGCGGGCGGGCTTGGGCGGCACCACGACCCGCTCCAACTCCGTCGCCGAGAGCACCAGGTCGGGCTTGAGCGATCCCGCCGGGGCCGAGACCTTCTCGTCGCAGTGATACGACGAGCAGCCGCCCTTGTGCTCCCAGCAGGTGTCGTGGTGCAGGCTGCCGCAGGCGTTGCACGTGACGACCATCTGCCCCTCGGCAATCGCCTCCTGGCAGAAGGGGCAGGTGTTGCCGGCGTGGAACAGGTTCGCCCGCACGGGTTCGGAGTGTCCGCTCATGCCGCCATCCTAATCGAAAACGGCGAATATCAGCAACAGAAAGATCAGGAGACACCCGATGGAGAAGGCGCTGAGGACCATCCCCCGCAGCGCGCCGGGCAGCCGCCCGTACTCCACCCCGAACACTCTCTTCCGGAAGATGAGCAGGGCCAGGACGACCAGGGCGGGCACCGTCAGGCAGCCGCTCACCGCCGCCAGGAACAGCCCGATCACCTTGTTGCGGGCGGAGGCGTAATCCTTGCCCTCGTACTCGCGCCCGGCGTACTCGTCGGCCGTGATCAGGTCGCGGCTCTCGAAGGTGGCGCCGCAGAAGCGGCACTTGAGGGCCTCGGCCTTGATCCTGCGCCCGCAGGCCGGGCACGGCTTCTCGCCGCCCCACACGCGGCTGACCGCCTCGGGCACGGGGTCGCTCTTGACGGTCTGGGGGGCGCTGGCGCACCCGTAGGCCGAGCAGCCGCCGTTCTCCGTCCAGCACTCGTGGTGGAACGGCAGCGCGCAGTCGGGGCAGTAGACGATGTGCTCGCCGGTGATGATGGCGGTCTGGCAGATCGAGCAGATCTTGCCCGCGGTCTCGGTTCCGGCGGCGAAGATTTTCAGGTCCGGCATGGCGCTTCCGTGCTCCGCGACCTCCGCTCACGTGCCACGGGTTGCTTGACAACCGTGGTGACCAAGGACTCGGCTACGGCTCCACCCTGCCATGTCTCAAGAGCCCCGTGAGAACCACCTGGATGATGGCCCACCCGACCTGGGCGCAGATGGCCAGGAGGACCAGTTTCCACCCCTTCTTCTTGCCCTGGATCGCATACACGATGCCGACGATACACGCGATGCCGCCGCACAGGATGCCGAAGATGATCTCCCAGGTGGCAAGCGTGTCGTCGCCCGAGGCGGCCGCCCGCCGCCTGGCCATCAGCTCGCGTTCGGCATCGCTCTGATATTCGCCGCAGAAGCGGCACTTGCGGGCGCCCGCCTGGATCGGCTCGCGGCAGAAGCGGCACGGAACGAGGTTCGTGCCCGCCTCGGCCTCGGCAAGCTGCGGCAGGGGCGCGAACGGCGTCACGGCGTCGGGCGACGGCTTCGGCGGGGAGCACTCGGGGCTCGCGCACCCGCCGGCCCGCTCGCGGCAGGCCAGGTGCATCGTCAGCCGGCACTTCTGGCAGTTGAAGACGTCATCCCCCAGGTCGATCGCCTGGCCGCAGGCGGGACAGGTGCGCCCGGCCAGCGCGCGGTTGGCTTTCATGCGCTCGGGAAAGAGCTCCCGCAGGGGCTGCTCGCCGGCGCCCGCCGACGACTCGGGCGGCGGACCGGCCGGCGCCCCGGGAGCAGGAGGCGCCGCGGGGGGCGGAGGCGCCGCCGGGGCCGAGACCACCGGGGTGGCGTCCTCGGCCTTGAGCGGGATGGGCCGCCGGCACTTCGGGCAGGGGCGCGTCTGGCCCAGGAGCGACTCGGCGAACGTCACTTTGACCTCGCACCACGGACATCGGATCTGATAGTTCGGCATGTGTTGTGCGCCCCCCGTCACCGTTTCTGCCGCTCGTGGTACTTCAGGACCGTTTCGCCGATCGAAACGATGTCATTCGGCTGGAGGATGTGCCGGTCGACCTTCCGCCCGTTGACGAAAGTGCCGCCGGGGGTCCCCTGGTCCTGAATCAGGTACTTGCCGCCGCGCTTGGCCACCGAGGCGTGGCGCGGCTCGATGGCCGAGTCCTTGAAGAGGTAGATGTCGCACTTCGGCGCCGAGCCGATCATCATGGGGCTCTTGAAGAGGATGAACTGCTTGCCCGCCAGCGCCCCGCGCAGCATCTGGAACCACGCCTCCTTCGAGATGTTCTCGAAGAGGCCGATGAAGATGCCCACCAGCAGGCCGATCGCGGCGATGCCGATGGCGCGGCTCAGCGAGGCCTCGGGACCCCAGTTCAGGATGAAGCGGTGGACGGGATCGAACATGAGGCCGCCCAGGAGGCCGCCGATCATGCTGCCCGCGATGCCGTTCAGGAAGAGCTGGCGCGACTTCAGGGCCACGCCGAGGCCCAGCCCCCCGCCCAGGGAGACGATCGACCAGGCGACCCCGCGCCCGCACATCTGGACGAAGAAGGCGAAGCCCCTCAGGTGCAGCATGCCGTCGGGCCCCACCTGGTCGCGCGTCATGAAGCCCTGCGCCGTGGTGCTGGTGATCCCATAGACCATGTCGGCGACAAACGTGGTGAGCAGGGTCGCCAGGAGGCCCACACCCACGCCAACGACGCCGCAGTAGAACATCTGCTTCACGTTCCGGTTCGAGATGCCGTAGGCAAGGCCGACGGCCAGGCCGATCAGGGCCGCCACGGGGCCGAAGAAGACGTAGTCCGAGAGGAAAGGGATGTGCGTGCCCTTGCGGGGATCGTCGGAGTAGAAAGGCTCCTCGACGCCCCACGCCATCAGCCCCGCCACCAGGGCCGCCACCGCGTAGTAGAAGATCGGGTTGAGGTAGAGGGGCGTGGGGATGTCGTCGACGAACTTGCCGGTGGCCCGGGCGAGGGACTTCTCGAGGTTGATGATCTCGTCGACCGCCGGGTCGTTGAGTTCGCCGGGAGTGATCTTGATATCCGCCATAGGCCCACCTCGCCATCGCGCACGGCCGTCCGCGCCAACCAAGACTTCGTGCGCGGCGGGTCTCCCGACCCGCCGCGCGATGGGCGTTCACTTGCCCGGCGGCGGCGCCGTGCCGTCCTTTTTCTCCGCCCCTTCCTGGGGATAGAAGAACTCGATCAGGCCGGGGCACATCTTCTGGATCGCGGACTTGGAGTTGGGAAACGTCTGGATCACCTTGTCCAGGTTCCGCTTGATCATCCGCTGCTCCGACTCCGGCAGCTTCGCCAGCGAGGCCGCGTCGCGCTCCTTGACGGAATCGAGCAGGCGCAGAACGTACATCTCGTCGACCAGCAGGGCCAGGTCCTGCTGGCTCCGCTGAAGCGCCGAGACCCGCTCGCCGAGGCCCTCCTTCCGCACCGCCAGGTCCTGGAGCTCCTGGCGCAGCACCGACTGCCGCTTGGCGTACTCCTGCTCGCGGGCCGCCAGCCAGCCGTCCAATTCTTCGATCTTCGCGGCGGCAGGCTGGTCTTTCGGCAGCGATTCCCGCAGCGCCGCCAGGCGCGCCCGGACGTCCTTGAAGTCCTGCGAGGCGAGCGCCCCGACCGACGCGCCCTCGACCAGCGAGTACAGCTCGGACTCCACCGCCTGGCGCACCATCTGCTGCATGCTCGACCCGACCACGAAGCGGTCCACCAGGAACCCCGCCATGAAGAAGACCGCCACGAAGAGGATCGACGTGACCGAGGGGAAGGCGAGGGGCGGGGTCGGCCCGTCGTCCGGGCGGTCCTTCCCCTTGTTGCGGGCCGCCTCGGCCTTGGCGGGGGCGTCGCCGTGGAACTCCTCGGTCTCGCCGGCCGTCAGGGCCACCTCGTCGTCGCCGACCCAGTACCGCCGCAGGGCCACGCACTTGCCGTCCATCCAGGCGAAGCACCCCTCGGCGTCCCGCTTCGTCTCCAGGACCACCGCCACCTGGAACGGCTGGCTGAAGAAATTCTCCTGGATGAACATATCCATGCCCGACAAGAAGACGCCGAACCCCGGATGGGTGTGGTACCAGCCGACGATGCGCTGGTCGGCGAACTCGCGGTCCTTGATCTCGTTGATATGGCTCCACGTCTCGTGCGTGAAGGTCACCTGCGAGCCGTAGTTGTTCGCCCCCTTCCCCTCGATGGCGCCGACGATCTCGAGGAAGAACCCCTGGGCGTCCTGGCACACCCGGCCCACCAGGACGCCGCACAGCTCGACCTCGTCGGTGGTGGCCGCGTGGTCTTTCATGCGGCGGTAGGCGTCGCGGCTGAAGTGGACCCGGTACTCGCCCGCGACGCGCACGGGGAACTCGGCCCGCTTCGCCTCGCCGGCGCCCGTGCGCCGATAGTCCGCCTTGGGCGGCCCGCCCGGCTTGGAGTCGCTCGTCACGTTTGGGCTCCTCGCGTCACCCTGCTCCTGTGACGCCGCCTTTTTCACGTGCCACGGGTTGCTCGCCAACCCGTGATTATCGTGGCCTCTTTTCCTTGTTGCTTAACGACATGAGGAAAGAAGACCATAGTCATCACGGGTTGACAAGCAACCCGTGGCACGTGAGCAACAGGTGCGCCACCGATGCACTCCTCACGACGGCGCCAGGCCGCCCAGCACCCGGCCCGCGTCGCCGTCGAACAGGTACGAGACCTCGGCGTCGCCCGACCGCGCCGTCACGACGTCGAACGGGGGCACGCCGACCGCCCCGAAAGTCATCTCCTCCAGCCCCTCGTCGAGGCCCAGCGAGAGCAGCATCACGGGGGCCCGCTGGCTGCCGCACGCGGGGCACCGCGCCTCGGCCTGCGTCACCTTGCCGAGGGCCGCGAACTTCTCCTCGGCCGCGCCGCACGACGGGCACTCGAGGCGCCGGACCACGTCGCGCCCGAGGCCGATGACCGCCTCCGCGCCCAGCGCGGCCCGCGCCCGGGCGAGCAGCTCGCCCACCGTCACGTCGCCTACCCCGCGGCCCAGCGGCTCCAGCCGCCGGCACTCGCCGTGGCCCAGGCAGTCGGGCTTGCGCGGGTACCGGACGGGCCGCACCTCGCCGCTCGCCCCGTCAAAGAAGAGCCCCTCGCCCGACATCCCCGGCAACCCGTGCAGCCGCTTGACGGCCTCCTGCACCTGGATGCCCGCGATGATGCTGCTGGTGGTGGGCGTGGTGGGCACCTTGCCCTCCCGCATGTCGTCGCGCGTCACCAGGGCGCACGAGCGGCGGCTTTCGAGGATCTTCCAGTCCACCGCGCTCATGGTGCACTCGTAGCAGGCGGCCCGGGCGGGATCGAAGACGCGGGCCACGCCGCTGAGGACCTCGATGGCCCCGTCGATCCACGGTTTGGCGGCCAGCGCCGCCCCCTGGTTCACGGCCACACGGGCCTCGCGGTTGTCGAGCCCGCCGAGGATGACGTCGGCCCAGAAGTACGCGCCCAGCCCCAGGTCGGTGACCACGTTGCCCACGAACGGATGCGCGCGGATCTGGGGGTAGATGCCCCGGGCCGCCTCGCAGGCGACCTCGGCCTTGGAGCGGCCGGCGTCGGCCGGGCGGAACAGGACCGACCGCGACAGGTTCGACGGCTCGATGCGGTCCATGTCGGCCACGAGGACGTTGCCGACGCCCAGGAGGGCCAGGTTCTTGACGATCTCGTTGCCGAGCGCCCCGGCGCCGACCACGAGCACCTTGGCGCGGCCGAGGCGCGGCTGGTCCCACCAGGAGATCAGCTCGAAGCGGCTGAAGCGGCCTTCGGCGGCAGCGTCGATCGGCGGCACCTGGCTCACGGCCGCTCCTTATCGCCCGCCGCCGGCGGTAATCTCGGGCTGGACCCGCAGGACGTCGCCCTCCTTCACGCCGGCGTCGGCAAGCGTCTCCTCGTCCAGCAGTTGCCGGCCGCTGGCCTTGTGATGGAACTTGTAGCTCATGAGCTGACCGTCGGGGCTGTGCCGCGGCAGGTTCATGCGGTCGACAAGCAACACGAGGATGCGGTTGACCGGGGCGCCGCGCGGCAGGCTGGCCGTGACCTTCTTGTTGCCGGTGGCGTCCCAGACCTCCACGTTGATGTTTTCGTCATCCACGCCCATGGGCCATCCTTCCCGTAGCGGGTGAAACGGAGATATGCTTGATCATACCCCCTCCCGATGCGCCCCTACCGTATCCTGCACCCGCTCGAAGTCAACTACTTTCGGACGTTGACCGTCGGCGTGCAGCCCCGGACGCGGCTGGGGTGAGGAGAACTGGCATCATCACCGGGCGACAGGCGCCCCGTGGCACGTGAACAGCCGCCGCGGGGCCCTCGGCCGCGCCCTCGCGCGCCACGTGGGCCTTACAAGGTATGCCAGGCCGCTTGCCTCCTATTCTGCACAAGGAGTCCTGGCCCAGGAACTCGCCCGCCACTCGACGCCGACGCTGACGCTCGGCCGGTACGCCCACGTCCAACTGGTGGACCAGACGCGGGCACTGGACGCCCTGCCCTCCATCGAGGCCCCACGGGCCGACGTCGCGTCCCTGGCGGCCACCGGAACGTAGGACGCCGCCTTTGTATCTCCCATTTCCTCGAACGCTCACTCTTGAGCCAAGGTCGTTGCGGTTGAACAGGTTATAATGCTTGTCGTCCTCTGATAAGAATCCGCCCACCGCTTTGACAACCCTGTTTTTCTGATGTATAGTTTCCCCAAGAGCGGAGGGGACGTACAAACGCTCAAAATCGCCGTTGGGGGGATGGATTCCGACTGTCGGAGTCTGGCCTGTTTTGTTGGGGGGCTGTCAAGTTCGCGGCAGAGTGCCCCCTTCAGGGCCGGTCTCCGGCGAACAGCCGGAAGATCGGCCCTTTTTGTTTGGCGTGTCATCCTCGCGGCACGCGCCGCGAACAGGTAGTAACGGGACCGTCCAGAAAAGGAGATGTGAACATGAGAGAGAGAAGGAATAGTCTGCCCTTCGGCGGCGCGGCAAGGCTTGCCGTTGGAGCACTGCTCTTCCTGCCCACAACACTCTTCGCAGCCCCCGCGCCTATCGTGTACTACAGTTTTGACAACCCCAATGACATCGGTCATGACGACTCGGGCGATGGCCACGATCTGACGATCCCCGGAACATGGTCTTCAGTGGCTGGTAACTCCGGGCTGGGACTACGTGTCGAGGATTACGGATCTTTCGTCAGCCCAAACTGGGGCTCGTCGCCACTCGGGCCGTACGCGACCACCGGCGGCATGGGCTACCCGACTTCCAACGGTTTCTCAGTCGAGTGCTGGATATTGCTGGGCTCGGCTGGCAGTCACCCGGTTGGTGTGCGCGATTACTGGCAGCACGTGGCCGGCGGCGGTACATTCGAGCTCGAGTATGATCCCACAACCTCCAAGGCCGACTTCTACGTCGCGTACGACTATACCAACGCCCCCCTGCTGCAAAGCAGCGTTAGCGGCCAGCCCGGACAGTGGGTTCACCTGCGAGGTTCCTACGATCCGAACGGGTATACCACCAGCCTGTACATTAACGATGTCCTTGCCGCACAACAGAACCTTCCCGCCCCCATGCGGAGCACCATCGCGCCATATCTGTACGTGAACGGATCATGGCACAACACCGAGGCCGGGACAATAGACGAGGTGAAGCTCTACGGCCAGGCAACTCCCGAGCCCGCGACCCTGTCGCTCCTGGCCCTGGGCGGGGCGGCGGTTCTGCGGCGGCGCAGGAAGTGACAAGCCAAACACCGAGGG
>Ga0315281_10003097_pt1 | contig 24479 bp, 15 predicted proteins | sample YL17G07_0_MG_FD_204540 | JGI IMG/M metagenome (GOLD analysis project Ga0315281, IMG submission 204540) | Sediment microbial communities from Yellowstone Lake, YNP, Wyoming, USA - YL17G07_0 | ecosystem: Environmental > Aquatic > Freshwater > Lake > Sediment | place: USA: Wyoming | collected... | reverse complement strand
TGCGCGTTGGCCTCTTCCATGAGCCGCCGGAAACGAGTGGCGAAGCGGGCCTCGATGCAATCGAGGGTGAGGGTTTCGTCGGGCTGGACGGTGGTTCCCAGCGCGCCGAGATCCGGCTCGACCCTGGCCAGCGAGAAGAGGCCTGCGTCCCAGACGCCTTCGGTGCCCGGGTCGTCGATAGCGACGCCGCGGTAGATGGCCGCGACGCGCCTGATCTCCTCCGTGACCTCGTCAACGCCGGCGTACTTCATCTTGAAGCGGTGGCCCATGCGGGCGGCCAGGTGGCTGAGGATCTGCCACGTCTCCATCCCGGTGCGCGGCGGGATCGCCTGCCGCAGGCGCTGGACGCGGCGCTCCTGGTTCGTCACGGTCCCGCTGGTCTCGGCCAGGCTGGAGAGGGGGAGCACGACGTTGGCGGCGCTGGCGGTGGCGGTGAAGAGCACGTCGGCGACGAGGAGGAACTCGACCGAGGCGAGGCCGTTGCGGATCTCCTCGGGGAGGCTCTCACTCCCGAGAGGGTCCTCGCCGATCACCACCGCGACCTTGATCTTCTTCTCGGCCAGGGCCGCCGCGAGGTCGCCGCTGTGCCCCTTCATGTCCCGCAGGACGACGCACCACTCCTTCTCGAGCGCGTCGATGGCGGCCTCGTCAGCGAGCGGGACGTACCCCGGCAGCCACGACGGGCTCGCCCCCATGTCGAGGAGACCTTGCATGTTCGACTTCTCGCGCAGGGCAAGGTGGGGGCAGCCCAGCAACTCACTGGCGGCCGCGAACAGGCGCTCGTCGCCCGGCACGCGCGGGCCGCGGAAGTCCTTATTGAAGACGAGCACCTTCAGGATGCTCTGGGCGAGGATCTGCGCGCCCGCCTCGACGTCGGCCCACGCGACGCCGGTCTGCTTCTCGAGGCTCTTCGGCTTGACCTCGGCCAACGCCTTCGCGAGGGCGGGGTGGTCGGCGAGAGCGTTGCCGGTCCTCTCCGCGTACTCCTTGAGCACCCCGAGGAGGACCTGGGCCTCGGTGCCGGGCCGGCACCGCAAGAAGACCTCGGAGGTGGCCGACGTGCGGTTGGCCTCGCTGCCGATGTACACCAGCTTGCCGCCCTTGCGGATCGCCCGCTTGCCCAGAAGGTCGACGACGAAGTGCTCCTCGTCGAGGTTCGAGTTCACGACCAGGATCGCCTGGGCATCCACAAGGTCGGCGTAAGTCGCCGTGGAGACAACCTCGGGGCAGTCGAGCTGCCGGTTCACGAGATGGGCGAAGGAGGTCACGTTGTGGGTGCGCAGGGCGACGCGCGCCAGCTTCTGCGCGAGGTAGATCTCCTCGTTGGTGAGGCGGGGCGAGACGAACACCGCGATCTCGTCCGGGGAGTGGCGCCGGCCGAGCTCCTTGAGCCGCATGCCAGCGTAGCTGATGGCGTCCTCGAGGGTCGCGTCCTGCAGCTCACGGCCGGGCCTGATCTTGGCGCGGACCAGGCGGTCGCGCCCCTGCACGTACTCGAAGCCGAACAGCCCTTTCTTGCAGTGCCCGCCGGCGGTGACGGGGTTGTCCTCGCGGCGGCTCACCTTGATCAGCGAGTCGCCGTACGCCTCGTAGTTGAGCTGGCAACCGACGCCGCAGTAGTGGCAGACGGACGGCACCGAGGTGCTCGCCCACGGGCCCGGCTTGGCGAGCGGGAGCCTCATCTCGATCGCGCCGGTGGGACACGTGCCGATGCACAGCCCGCAGCTGACGCAGTCGGTGTCGAGCAGTGAACCGCCGAGCGCCGGCCGCACGACGGTTGCGAACCCCCGGTTGATGAACCCGTAGGAGGCCACGCCCACCACCTCGGAGCACATGCGCACGCAACGGCCGCACAGGATGCACTTGTTGGGGTCGAGCTCGATCAGCGGGTGGCTGCGGTCGATCTGGTACTGGTTGGCCTCGCCGAGGAACGACTTGACTTCGACCTGGTACTCGGTGGCGTAGCGGCGCAGGTCGCAGTCGAACAGCGCGGTGCAGCCGCACTCGAGACAGCGGGCCGCCTCGCCCCGCACGTCGTCGAGCGTGTAGCCCAGCTCCACCTCGGTGAAGCGGCCCTTGCGCTCCTCGGGTGGGATGAGAGGCATCGGCCTGAGGGGGATCTTCTCGGTGGACTTCAGATCCACCTGCGTCACCTTGGCGAACGTGTCCTTGCGGCTGACGAACTCGAACGGCTCGGGCTCGGCCTTGCCGGTCGTGATGTAGCGGTCGATGGCGTGCGCGGCCTTCCTGCCCGCGGCGATTGCCTCCACTGCCGTGGCCGCGCCGGTGACGAGGTCGCCGCCCGAGAACACGCCCTCGACGCTGGTCTCGAACGTCTTGTCGTTGACCTGGACGGTCTGCCAGCGGGTGAGGTTGAGCGTCTCTCCGAACGGCAGGAAGTTCGGCACGCTGCCGTTCAGGAGCTCGGAGATCGTGGTGCTCTGGCCGATCGCCGCGATCGCGAAGTCGCACGGCACCTGGAACTCGGAGCCGCGGACGGGCTTCGGGCTGCGCCTGCCGGAGGCGTCGGGCTCTCCCAGCTCCATCCGTATGCACTCGAGCGCGCCCATGCGGCCATTCTTCTTGATGACCCTGGTGGGGGCGACCAAGAGCTCGACCTTCACGCCCTCGCGCTCCGCCTCGTCGATCTCCATCGCGTTGGCGGGCATCTCGGTGCGCGTGCGGCGGTAGAGCAGCCTGACCTCGCTCGCCCCGAGGCGCAGCGCCGTGCGCGCACAGTCGACGGCGGTGTTGCCCCCGCCGATCACCAGCACGGTGCCCCAGAGGTCGATCTTCTTCCTCAGGCCGAAGTTCTCGAGGAACTTGATGCCCGGGAGGACCCCTTCGGTCTCCTCGTCCTTGACCCTCATGGTGGAGCTCTGCCAGGCGCCGAGGCCGAGGAACACCGCGTCGAAACCGTCCTGCTTCAGGCTGGCGACGGTGAAATCCTTGCCGAGCGCGACGTTGGTCGAAAGCTCCACGCCAAGGTCGAGAATCTGGCTCACCTCCAGGTCCAGCACCTCCTTGGGGAGCCTGTACTCGGGGATCCCGTACCGGAGCATCCCGCCTGCTTCGGGCATCGCCTCGAAGATGTGCGCGGAGTACCCCTTGAGGGCGAGGTAGTAGGCGCAGGAGAGGCCCGCGGGTCCGGCGCCCACCACGGCGACACGGGTGCCGTTGGAGGGGGCCGGCGTGGGGCGGAACGGCTCGGCCTTCCCGAGGTCCAGGTCGGCGACGTAGCGCTTGATGTAGTCGATGCCGACGGCCTGGTCGAGCATGTTGCGGCGGCAGCCCGTGACCTCGCAGGGACGGGTGCAGACGCGCCCGCAGATCGCCGGAAGCGGGTTGGTCTCCTTGATGAGGCGGATGGCGTCGGTGAACTTTCCGAGCGCCGCGAGCGCCACGTAGCCCTGGATGTCCACGCCGGCCGGGCACGCCAGCTGGCAGGGACCGATGCAGTCGGCGTAGTGGTTGGAGAGGAGCAGCTCGAGGGCCGCCCTGCGGGAGCGCCGCACCTCGGGGTTGTCGGTCTCGACGACCATGCCGCCGGAGACCTTCGTGGAGCAGGCGGGGATAAGCGTACGCGCGCCTTTCACCTTCACGACGCACAGGAAGCAGGAGGCGAACGGCTCGAGCTGCTCGTCGTGGCACAGGGTGGGGATGCTGTTGATGCCGTTCTCCCGCGCCACCTGGAGGATCGTCTGCGAGCTGTCCGCGATGACCCGCTTTCCGTTGATTTCGAGCTTGACCAACGCCATAGAAGGTTCTCCGCCTCCTCAATAAACAGCGATCGCGTCGACGCGGCAGGCCTTGTGACACTCGCCGCAATGGGTGCACTTGGACTGGTCGAGGACGTGCACCTTCTTCAGCTCGCCCGTGATGGCCTTGGTCGGGCAGACCTTGGCGCAGATCAGGCACCCGACGCAGGAATCGAGAATCGTGTAGGTCAGCAGTGGCTTGCACTGGTGCGCGGGGCACCTCCTGTTCGTGATGTGGGCCTCGAACTCGGAGCGGAAGTACTTGATCGCGGTCAGGACTGGGTTGGGGGCCGTCTGTCCGAGCCCGCACAGGGAAGTGTTCTTGACCAGCGACGCGAGCTGCTCGAGCAGCTCGATGTCGCCCTCCTTCCCGTTGCCCTCGCAGATGCGGGTCAGCACCTCGAGCATCCTCTTGGTGCCCACCCGGCAGAAGGTGCACTTGCCGCACGACTCGCGCTGGGTGAACTCGAGGAAGAAGCGGGTCATGTCCACCATGCAGCTGGTGTCGTCCATCACGACGAGTCCACCGGACCCCATGATGGCGCCGGTTTTGTTGATGGACTCGTAGTCGATCACGGTGTCCTGGAGCTCGGCGGGGATGAAACCGCCGGATGGACCGCCCATTTGCACGGTCTTGAACTTCCTGTCGTTCTTGATCCCGCCGCAGACGTCGGAGACGATGTCTTTGATCGAGATCCCCATCGGGACCTCGACCAGGCCGCCACGCTTGATCTTGCCAGCCATCGCGAAGACCTTGGTCCCCTTGCTGTTGGCCGTCCCGATGTCGGCGAACGCCTGGGCCCCGTTCAGCACGATCCAGGGGACGTTGGCGAACGTCTCCACGTTGTTGATCGAGGTGGGGCAGTCCCACAGCCCCTTGGTGGCGGGGAAGGGAGGGCGCATGCGGGGCATGCCGCGCTTGCCCTCAATCGAGGCCATGAGAGCGGTCTCCTCGCCGCACACGAATGCGCCGGCGCCCTCCTTGAGCTTGACGTGGAAGGAGAAGCCGGAGCCGCAGACGTCATCGCCCAGGTAGCCGGCGGCCTCGGCCTGCGCGATCGCGATGTTCAGGCGCTCGATGGCCTTCGGGTACTCGGCACGGACGTAGATGTAGCCGTCGTTCGCGCCGATCGCAAACGCGGCGATGACCATTCCCTCGAGCACCGAGTGCGGGTCGCTCTCGAGCACCGAGCGGTCCATGAACGCCCCAGGGTCGCCCTCGTCGGCGTTGCAGATGATGAACTTCCTGTTCCCTTCGGCGAGGCGGGTGAAGCGCCACTTCATCCCGGTCAGGAACCCCGCACCACCGCGCCCGCGCAGCCCGGAGTCCACGATCGTTGCTATCAGCGCGTCGGGGTCGTTCTGCTCGAGGACCTGCTTGAGCGCCTTGTAGCCGTCGGCCGCGAGGTAGTCCTCCAGCGACTCGGGGTTGATCCTGCCGCAGTTGCGCAGCACGATGCGGGTCTGGTGCGAGAAGTAGGCGCGTTCGCTGCCGCGCCCGTCGTCGGCCCACACCAGCCAGTCCTCGATAACCTTTCCCTGCACGACGTGCTCGGAGAGGAGCTTGTCGACCTTGTCCGCGCTGACGTTGCCGTACTGCACCCGGCTGCCGTCGTCGCTCCGGATCTCCACCAGCGGCTCGCGGTAGCACATTCCGATGCAGCCGGTCTTGTCAAGCTCGAAGGGGACGGTGCCGGCCGCCTGGCTCTTCGCGAGGGCCTCGTAGGTCCTCTCGGCGCCGGCGGCGATGCCGCAGGTTCCAAGGCCGACCAGGATCTTCATCACTGCATCTCCCCGATCGCGGCTTTCTGGTACTGCTTGAGCACCTTCTTGACCTCCTTCTCGGTGAGGTTGCCGTGGGTGCTGTGGTTGACCATGATCACGGGGGCGAGGCTGCAGCACCCCAGGCAGGAGACCGTCTCGATCGTGAACAGGCGGTCGGGGGTCGTCTCGCCGTTGCAGACGCCGAGCGTGTCTTCGATGGCCTTGGTGATATCGTTCGCGCCGCTGACGTGACAGGCCGTCCCGTGGCAGACGCGGATCAGGTTCTTGCCGATCGGGTGCAGCCGGAACTGTGCGTAGAAGGTCGCCACGCCGTAGATCTGCGCGAGCGGGATACCGCACTGTTCGTGGATCTCGGCGATGCGCTCCCGGGTGATGTAGCCGTCGGTCTCCTGCGCCCGCTGCAGGAGCGGGATCAGGTGGCCTTCCTCGCCGGCGAAGTGCTGCTTCTTGAAGTCGAACTTGCGGTGCTCACTCACTGTGAGAAACCTCGTCAGCGATCGCCCAGCGCTGTTCTGTGCGACGAATGGTTTGTTCGTGGTGGCTCCGAGCCCACGGCCGACAGCTCACAGCCGCCAGCAAGACCACCGATGTCCTAGCTGTCAGCTGTCGGCTGTCGGCTGTAAGCTCTCTTCGTTCAGTCATACGGCGTCTCGCACATCTTGTTCATCAGGGAGATCATGTCGTCGATGTTGCCCACTCCGCCCAGGGCGTGCCCCTTGCAGCCGCGTCGCGAGCAGAACTCGAGGTAGCCGCCGCTCGCCACGTTGAGCGAAGCCATCGGCGCGCCGCACAGGCGGCAGGGGAGGGCCAGCATGATGCTGGCGTCGCACTCGGGACAGCGGAACTCGGCGATCGCGCCCTCGGGGATCGAGAGCTCGGTCTCGACCGTGTAGTCGCCGAAGAGGGCGGAGAGCGCCACCTGCCCGTCCTGGTGCGTGTCCCTGATGAAGGCGTCGAGCAGCACCTTCGTCCCCTTGGTCAGCACCCTGTTGCAATAGGGGCACGAGAGCTCCATCAGGAGCAGCTTCCTAGTCATGATCACCTCCCTGCTTCGCCGATCTTTCCTTCTCGAGTGCTTCGAGCCTGACGAAGACGCAGTCGGAGAGCTGCACCTTGCCGCGCACGATGTCGTCCGCCAGCGTCTCGCAATCCGGGGCGCCGCACGCCGCGCAGTCCTTGCGGGGGAGCCGCTCCATCAGCGCATCCTTCTCGCGCTTGAGCGCGATCGCCTCGCGCAGGTCTCGCGCCAACGGCCGCACGGGTCGGGCCCTAATCTCGGCCTCGAAGTCGAAGAAGTGCTCGCGGAGGAGCGACCTCACCTTCTCCTCCTTGACCGTCGCCTGGTCGCCGAGGAGTGGATAGGCCTCCTGCAAATTGCGCTGCGCCGTGTACCGGCCGGCAACCGTCAGGCCCCCGCTGACGCAGCCGTCGGGGCAGATGTAGGCTTCGATGAAGTCGACGCTCTGAAACGTGCCGGCCTCGATGCGGTCGAAGACGTAGATGACGTCGTGCAGCCCGCGGACGGTCATAGAGTTTGCGTTGCGCATCCCGGAGATCTCGCCGCCGGCCATCGCCCAGCGCAGCCCGCGCACGCTCACGCTGTCCACGGGGTCGCTGCCTGCGTCCTCCTTCATGGACTTGAGAAGGGGCCCGTATAGCTCGGCGATGGAGAAGGCGCCGTCCAGGTGCGAGGCGTCGAGCCCGACGGGCGCCACGATCGAGTGGATGATCGCGGTGCAGGGGGTGATGAAGAACATCCCGATCTCGGCAGGGTCGAGGCCCCGCTCTGCGGCCACGCGACGACGGCGCAGCTTCGCGGCGAGCTCGCGCGGCGTCTCGATGGGCACGAGGTGGGGGATCAGGTCCGGGTAGCGGATCTGCACGAGGCGCACCAGCGCCGGGCACGTCACGGAGATCTTCGGCCAGGGTCCGGTGGACTCCGAGAGGTACGCGTCGGTGGCCCCCATGACCATCTCGCACATCCAGGAGATGTCGTACGTCTCGTCGAAGCCGAGCCGCCGCAGCGCGTGCAGCACCTGCCCCGGGTGGAACTCCTTGCCGAACTGGGCATACAGCGTGAGCGAGGGGAGCGCAACCGTGTGCTTGAACTTCTTGAGGTCCGCGGGGGAGGAAGTCCGGGGCCGCATCGCGTCGTACCGGCACACCTCCATGCAGGTGCCGCAGTCGATGCACAGCTCCTCGTCCGCCTGGGCCAGATTGCCCCGGACCCTGATGGCCTTCGTCGGGCACGCCATCGAGCAGGTGACGCAGCCGACGCATTTTTCCTTGTCGGTGACGATCGCGTGGGTGCGGTAAGGCATGGCTCAGCTCCCCGCTGTCACGTTGGCGCACACGACATACCGCAGGATGGTTCCCACACCTACGGTGGACTCGATGTTGAATTCGTCGCTGTTTCGCCTAATGTTGGGCAGGCCCAGGCCGGCTCCGAAGCCGCGCGCCCGCATCTCGGGCGTTGCCGTGGAGTGGCCCTCCTGCATCGCCCACTCGATGTCGGGTATCCCGTGGCCGCGGTCGGAGACTGTCACGCGGACGGCGTTGGGCAGCACGGCCAGCTCGAGCGTGCCCTCGTCGGCGTACATGATCACGTTCATCTCGGCCTCGAAGTTCGCGATCGAGAGCCGCCGGATTGTATCCGTGGGGAACCCGAGCTGCTTCAGGATGGCCTTGACCCGGGTCGCAACCTCACCGCCGTGCTCGAAGTCGTTGCCGACGATCCTGAAAGTCTCGCTGTAGAGGACCTCGTCCTTGATTTCGTCACCTCCGGGGCGGTTGGCGGGGTTCGGCGGCTTCATGCCTTGCTCGCGGGGGGAAGCCCGTGTTGGAGGAGGATCCCGCAGGAATCAGCCATCGAGTGACTGGTGGCCAGGAGAGGGATCGCGTTGTCTCGGGCGAGCTGGATCGCCTCCGCGGAAGGCCGCTTGCCGCTCACGAAAAGGATGCCCCTGCAGTCGGCCACGTGCGCCGTGTGCACCGACTGAACGCTCGTGAGACCGGTGATCAGCAGGGAGTCGGGGGCGGAGAACGCCAGCACGTCGCTCATCAGGTCGGCGGCGAAGCACGACGGCACCTCGGCCCCCAGCAATTCGTGGCCGGAGATCACCTCGCAGTCCAGGAGCGCAACGATCGAACGCAGCTGCACCGTTTCCCCCAAGGCTTCCCGACGCCAAGGCCCGGCGTCAGCGGAGTCCCGCCTCGTAGAGCTTGGTCGCCACCTGCCAGCGGGACAGTGCGGTGGAAAAGATCGAGATCTCGGCCTTGACCGCCATCTTGATGACGTCGTCGGCGGGCTTCTTCCCCTGAGCGACAACGATCCCGCAGACGTCGACGAGGTTGGCCGCAGCGAGCGCGTTGGCGTGGACCTGGACCGTCACCAGGAGGTTGCCGGCCTTGGCGTTGGCGATGACGTCGCTGACCATGTCGGAGATGTAGACCCCGGTGACGTCCTTGTCGAAGACCGGCGTGAGCTTCTCGAGCTCCAGCTTGTCGGCGATCTGTTGCAGTTTCATTCGGCGCCCTCCTTACCTGGGCGAGTCGGCCTTCTGCTCCATGGCGGTGAGGCCGAAGTCGAGCATGATCTGGCCGTAGGAAAGCTCTTTGTAGAGCCCGAAGTAGTCCGGCAGGATGAGGATTTTCTTGTCGGCGGTGCGCTGGCGCTCGTTGAAAGCCCGATTCAGGATGGCGAGCTTGTCGAGCGAAATGTTGAGCCGCGGACCGTCGGGTGCCTCGTACGTGATTGCCACGTAAATCGAGATCTTGTTGCCGATCGCCAGCTCCCCGATCCGGTAGAGGTCGGTATCGTGGTCGCAGCAGGCGTAGTACAGAAGGCCGAGCAGCTCATCGAACTTCACTACCGCGCCGGTCTGGTTGTCGCGCACCGAGAACCGGAACGACTGCGCCATCTCCCAGAACGCCCAGACCTGCTTACCCTCCCGGTAGGGCTCCTTGGGGGGGACGGGCTGGGCGGAGAAGTAGGACCTCGCCGCCTTGCTGTACATCTCGCGCTCGATGATCACGTAGCCCGGCTGAACGTCGGCGAGCTCGTAGCGCGGTGTTCGGGCATCGTTCAAAGCGGGCTCCCCTCGCTGTCCGGCTGCCTCGACCGCGGGGAATGGGGGGGGTGTGGCAAGAAAGGCCCCGCGGTTTTCCGAGCCGGCCGCGCCGACGACCCTCGCCGAAGCGACCGGGAGTCTCGGCGCAGATCCATACCGTCAGAAAGATAGGCCCATGACTGAAATGCGTCAAGTGGTCCGCCGCCGATGTTTCAATTGAGACCGCCTCGCAACGGACGGTCGTGGAAAGAGGCACCACGGCGGCGCACGAGGGCGACGGCCAGCATCGCCGGGAGCACGAGGAGCGGCGCGACGGGTCCCTTAGCGAGAACGCCCAGGCCCAGCAGAGCGCCCGCACCGATGGCCGCTGGCCACCCCTCGACGAGGAAGAGCGCGACCGCCGAGGTCGTACACAGCGTGAGTGCAGGGTCGGTGAGCGCGCTGCGGACCGCGGCGAGAGGGAGGAACATCGTGAGGTAGGCCACGGCCGCCAGCAAGCCGGCACGCGGCGAACCCAGCCGACGGAGGTGGGCGCGGATGACCAGCGCCGTACACGCTGTCAGGAGCGTGTTGAGCAGGACAGCCGCGGGGAACCCCCCGAAGATCGCAAAGGCGGCAGCGAGCAGCCAGTACACGAGCGGCGGTTTCTCGAGCCATGGCGTGCCGTCGATGGTCGGGACCGTGAAGTCGCGGGTCTCGAGCATTTCCCTCGCCACCTACGCGTACGAGGTCTCGTCGGGGGAGAAGTACGAGCGCGAGTGCAGGGCGGCCAGCGCCGGGAGCAGGGCCAGGGCGAGGATGAGCAAGGTCTGGATGCCGCGCCGTTGCACCGGGGGAGTCTAGAAGGCTTGCGGACGCAGTAGCGTGAAGGGTGAAGCCCAAGGCCTTGCGCCGACATCGAAACCGCCGCTACCCGCGAACCCTTTTCCGCACGGTGTTTTGGGCCAAGTGGCGCTGTATACTTTCGCCTGATGGCAACGGTGCGCGCGCACGATTCGGCTCTCCTCGCGGTGGCTGCCCGAAAAGGGTGGAAGCTCGGGAGCCTCGCGAAGAAAGCCAGGGAGCACCCGCCGGCGGAGCTCGACACGGCTTTGCGCCTCGCCCTGGAGCTGGCGGGCGAGCCGTACGAGGGGAAGGTCGCGAGGTGGCACGAGCCGCTCTTCACCGAGGCGCGCCGTCGCCTGTACCCGGACACGTTCCCCGAGCCGACACCCGAGGTCGCAAAGGTGTCGGAGTTCTTCTTCCCGCTCGCGCAGGCGGTCCTCGCCGAGCAGGCAGCTGAGGAGGGGAGCGGGATCATTCAGCGGCTTCCGTTCGTTCCCCTGACGGAGGAGGAGATCGCGCGCTGGCCGTCGGGCGAGGAGTACCGCCGGATGCTGCGGCACGTCGAGGACGATGCACTGGTGGTAAGCCTCGCAATGGCCCAGGAGTGGGAAGGGCTGACCATCTACGAGCACGTGCTGGGCGTGACGGGGCTTTCCCTCTGGATTGGCCGGCAGCTGTCCAAGGTGATCCCCGTGGACCTCCCGCTGGTCCACGGCGCGGCGATCGGGCACGACATCGGCAAGTTCGGCTGCGTGGGCGACGAGGTCAAGCGCATCCCGCGCCTGCACTACTACTACACGCACACCTGGTACCAGGACCGCAACCTGCTCGGCCTCGGCCACATCGCGACCAACCACTCGGTCTGGGACCTGGAGCTCGTGCGTCTGCCCGTGGAGACGCTGCTGCTGATCTACGCGGACTTCCGGGTCAAGGAGGCTTTAGGGCCGGACGGCCAAAAGGGGATGCGCATCATCTCCCTCCGTGAGTCGTTCGACACGATCCGGGACAAGCTCGAGAACCTCGACAAGGAGAAGGTCAAGCGCTACCGCGGGGTGTACCGCAAGCTCCGCGATCTGGAAGAGTACCTGCAGTTCCTGGGCGTCCACCTCGACCCTCCGGGCTTCGAGGGCGAGGAGCCGCAGCGGCCGCAGGTGCCGAAGGAGCTCGACATTCTGGCGGTGCTCGCCGGCAGGGAGCGCCCCGACGCGGTTGCACTGGCCGCAGGGCGCCACATCACCAGCCTGCGGCGCCTGCTGGTGACCGCCCATAACCTCGGCGTGATGGAGAGGCTGCGCGACCTGTCCGCGCTAAGGGCGATGCTCGAGGAGGCGCGCTCCTTCGAAAGCTGGCGTGGGCTGCGCACGTACCTGGCGATCCTCGGCGAGTACGCCCCAGCCCTCTCGCGGGAGCAGAAAGCGCTTGCCCTCGACTTCTTCATCGAGCTCCTCCGCCACCGTGACGACGACATCCGCTACCACGCGGCCAACCGCATCGGCGACCTGCTCGCCGGCAGCGAGGACTTCTGGCGGAAGGACCTCCCCGAGGGCGTGGTGCTTCGCCCCGAGCGCACGGTCCTGGACGAGCTTTCGCGTGTCCTCGCGCTCCTCGACCGCGCAAGGCCTGAGGCCGAGGAGGACATGGGGCCGACGGAGCGGGTGCTGTACGCGGTGCCGATCATCGTGCGCCGGCTCCTGCGCCATGCCGAACCGGAGCTGAGGCGGCGGGCCTGGGATCTGGTCATCGAGAACTACAGCCACCGCCTGCAGGACCGGCGGCCGCTGGTCGGGCTGTACGTGTGCGAGACGTTGGAGGTCAGCCTTGAGTGGATCGCTCCGGAGCAGCGTCCGTCACTGTTCAAGTTTGCAGAGGCCTGGTCGGAACATCCCGTGTCGGCGACCCGGCTGATGGCGTGGCGGCTGCTGCTGGGGCTCGCAAAGGAGTCGAAGGCGAACCCCGATCTGATGCTCCGGGTGAGGGAGCGGGTGGAGATTCTGGCGGAGCGAAGCGGTGGCCAGTTCTCGGTGGCCGAGCTTTTCCTGCTGCAGGAGATAGCCACGGCCTGCGACCTCCCGGCGCTCGCCGAGCAGTGCCGCCGGCAGCGGGCGCACAGGCAGGACCCGGTGCGCGAGGTGCTGCTGCGCAACCTGAAGAGTCGCATCGACTGGGTGGAGAAGAAGGTCAACTGCGATTACCTCACCGCTTCCGCCTACCTCCGCCACGAGGAGGGCCGCGACCCTGGCTCGTACTTCGCGAACGAGGTGGTTTCGCACTTCGCGAACCTGCTCAAGGTGAGCCGCGTCGAGGGCACGCGGTTCCATGCCGGGCGCTGCCTGCTCCGCCTGCTCCCGCTCCTGACGGTACCGCAGCGAAACGACCTGATGGTCGAACTGTTGCGCTCCCTTGAGCTCGACCTCGAGGCGATCGCGCGTTACATTCCACGTTTTCTGGGCTCGGTGCTGGCGAGCCTGCCCGACCAGGAGTTCATGGAGGGGCTCGAGGACATCGAGGGCAACATACGGCGGGGCACTGAGGCGCTGCAACGCCTCCTCGTTCAGACAGTCGGCTGGATCCTGCTCTCCCTTCAGGTGGAGCGCCTGCGGGGCGATGTCCTTCGGCGCCTGGCCGGGATGCTGCTCGGGTCTCTCGCCGAGTCGCGCTCCTCGACCGCGATCGAGGGCTTCGCCGAGATGGCGATGGTGCTCGAGCGGCTGGCGCGGCAGGGGAAGGACGACGGCAGACTGCGGGCCTTCCTCACCCTGGGAACGAAGAAGTTTTTTTCGCTCGTCACCCACCACCCCGGGGACAGGGTGCGCTTCTTCCTGGTGGCCTCGGCACTCAACCACCTCGATCGCGCGGTGGCGACCCTCCGCCCGCCGCCACACTTCCCCGAACACCCCTCGGTTGCGTTCATCCCGGGGACCTACGACCCCTTCACGGTCGCCCACCAGGCGGTCGTGGCGAAGGCGCTTGAAAACGCTGCCGAGGCTGTGGTCCAGATGGACGACTATTCCTGGCGCAAGCACGCCCTTCCGCGGCAACTCCGCGAGGAACTCGCCTGGATGGGGCTTGCCGCGGTTCCGGAGGCGTTCCTCGCGCCGTTCAGGCCACCGGTTAACCTTGCGAGCGCCGCTGGCTTGAAGCACCTGCGGCACTCGTTCGGTTCGCGGCGGCTCGTTCTTGTGGTGGGTTCGGATGTCCTGGTCGGGGCCAGCGCCTACGCCGACCCGAGCAGCGGGATCTTCGACATTCCCCACTTGCTGGTGATACGGGACGCCGACAAACCCGAGGAATTGCCCGACCGGATCGAGAACTTCCGTAACGGGGTCGCGGTGGTGCCCGCTCCATTCCGCGTGCGGACGGTCTCGTCCACATCGGTGCGGGCAGCGCTCGATCGTCACGAGGGACTGGAGGTGCTCTGCCATCCGCTGGTTGCGCGGACGCTGCTGGAGCGACGGTTGTACGTGAACTACCCGGCCCAGAAACAGCCGGTCGGCGCTCCCAGCGACCGGATCCTGATCAGCCACGGGAACGTGAGCCTGCCGGCAGGCCTGCGCGCCGTGGCCGAGGTCACGGGCCACCGAACAGGGCAGAGGGCGGCAAAGGGGAGCACGGTGTTCGTGCTGGCCACGGGCGACGACGATCAGCGGCCCCTGGCCGCGCTGGCCTGGCGCAAAGTCTCCGCGGCTGCGCTACCGGTGGTCGTGGACAGGGAGAGCTTCGCCCTCGCCGGCGACGGCCGGCTGGTGGGGCAGGGCGCGCTCGTGGAGACGGTGGCCACCGCCCCCGGTGACGTATTTCTGCAGCGGCTCTTCTCGGAGGCGCTCGCGCGCTGGCTCGACGCGGGCCTGCTATTCGGCCTGGTCCCGCTGCCCGCCCGGGGTACTGGTCAGCTCGCGGAGGCGCTCCGGCAGCTCGGCGCGGCGGTGCCGGCGCAGCACGGGCAAGCTGCCCAGGCGCTGGCCGTTCTGCGCCTGACCAACCCGCTGGTGTTCGTCTGGGACGTGGAGAGCGTGCTGCAGCCGCCCTATGCCGTGGCGCCCGCAGTGCGGGAGGCGCTGGCGGAGAGCCGCCGCGCGATCGCGGGGTTCTTCGCCGGTCTGTCCCCCGGCAACGCGCTGCTTCATCTGCACGAGGAGGAGCTCAAGCGCCGGGTCGCGGAGTGGGCGAGGGAGCGGCTGGCCGACGAGCCGGCCCGGCGCCGCTGGGTCGTGCTGGGGCTCGGGCGGCAGTTCTCCCGCGACATCGTGGGCCGCTCTCCAACCCTCGCCATCGACCTCGAGCGTTTCCTCACCTGGCAGGGCTACGAGGGCGGCACCCACCCGCTCGTGGGCAGCCCTGCGCTCGAGCTCCAGGTGGCGGTGGCAAGGGAGCTCGGGCGCAACGCCCTACTTCTCGTGCCTTTCCTGGACAGCCCGGAGATGGTCGTGCAGGTAGTTGAGGCGGCAAAGGCGGTGGGGCTGGAGGTCCGTGAGGTGCTTGTTGGCGTGACGAGCGCCTCCGCACGTGCAACCCTGGAGCTGCGCGGGATCACGCATCGCTGCGGCGCTGTCATCCCTGGCTGGCAGGGCGTGCTGCGCGAGAGCGTGCTTGCACCGTACGTGGGCGGTCGGAGCATCGTCGGACGGGAACCGCTGGAGACCGGGTCGCTGCTGCCCTCGCTGCCCGACTGCCTCCCGTACCACTTCCCGCACCACCTGGGTCTCGACGACGTCGCAGCGCTCGACTTCTCCCGCCTTGCGCTCGAGCACACGCGCAAGCTGCTGCTGGCGATCGAGGAGACGTTCCGCGAGACCGAGGGCCGCCTGCTCTCCGTGCGGGACCTTGGCGCGGTCGTGCGGACTCCGCGGTGCCCGCCGCTGCCCAAGGGTTTCGTGCCGCCCAGGGAGCGCTTCCCCAGCGAGCTCGTGGCCGAAGACCTCGAGGCGCTCGCCAGGTTGCACCCGGCCACCCATGTGGCGCACGAGGAGAGGTGGGGAAGGCCGTGAGAACCTTCGGGAACGGCCGCGCCGCGCTCGTCGCTGACGCCGTCACGGCCGAGAAACTCGGCTGGGGCCCGCGCCGACGCTCCCGCCCGGACCCCGAGATCCTGTTGCGGCCGCGCGACGGCGACCCGCGGTGCGAGCCGTGGATCGCCCCCGACTGGCACGACCCCTCGAAGGGCCTGGAGAGCGTGCGTCGGAAGTCACGAAGGCGGCACTGGAGCTACCTGCCGAATGCTCCGGGAGTGCTGCGGTACCTGGAGAAGCTTGCCCAGCCGCCAGGCAATGGAAAAGGGTGGTGCGTTGCCGTTGCCGGCCTCGGCAGGGTCGGTGGTGTCGCGGCCACCGCGCTCGCAACCACGCCGAGCCGAGCCTCGGGGATCCGCGAGCTGCTGATCTCCGACGTGGACGCGGCCAACCAGGAGCGCTGGCTGCTGGAGCTTGGGTCGATCGCCACGTGGCGAGGCGAGGATGTCCTCCCACACGTCGTCCCCACGACCCTTTCGCAGGGCTTCGACCGCTGCGACGTGTTCCTGTTCGCCGCCAGCGACAGTGTGCCACCCGTAGGTACGCGGGGCGATGTGCGGGGGGTGCAGTTCGGGCCCAACCGCACGATCCTGAGGGCGTTGCTGGAGCAGGCGCGGGCAGCGCGCTACACGGGTCTCTTCCTTGTTGTGTCGGACCCGGTCGAGCCGCTGGCACAGGCGGCGTTCCACGACAGCAATCAGGATGCCTCCGGCGCCTTCACCGGCGACGGGCTTGCACCCGAGAGGATTGCGGGCCTCGGCCTCGGGGTCATGTGGGGGCGCGCCCTGGCCTGCGCTCGGCGGGAGGGGTGGGATCGGACCGTGGCGCGCTTCGGCGGCCTGTACGGCCCGCACGGTGCCGAGGTGGTGGCGTTCGACGACATCCGCAAGCCAGACACAGCCCGCTCCGACTCCCTGAGTGCGGCGGCCCGCGAGGGCAACCTCAGGATCCGCGACCTGGGTCACCTGCCGTACGTGGGACCCGGGGTGTCCTCGGTCGGGCTCACCCTGCCGCCGCTGCTCGCGGGCAAGGAGGTGCTGGCGAGCGTGCTGATCGGCGGGATCTACTTCGGTGCCCCGGCGCGCCTCGACTGGGGGATGTACCCGACCGCGCGACCCATGGCTCCAAAGGTGTGGAACACGCTGCTCGATCTTCACGGGCGGCTGCAGGCGCAGGCGTGCGCGCTCGACCTGATCTGGCACCGCGGCTGAAACCGAGACGGCGGGATCTCCCTTCCAGGCTCCACACAACGCCCGTCCCGCCCCGACTGGGCAACCCGCGCCTGCTCGAGGCCTCGAAGTTGGTGCCGCGTCTACGCCCTCAGGATCGCCTCGGCTTCGACCTTGTCGACGTCCATCACGTAGGTGATGCCCGAGATGTCGGCAGCCTCCCTGGTGAGGGCGGAGATATCGTTGCGGCTGATGTGCGCGCACGAAAACTTCCGGCTTCCCGCCATCAGCTGCCTCAGCCCCTGCGCCAGGCGCTCGTAGTAGGTGAACAGCCCCAACGCCCCCGTCGGGATCTTGTCGAACTCCTGGTCCCCCATCTCCTTGCGGAGCTCGCTCGCGGTCACGAAGATCTCGTCCTTCGTGGAGCCGAAGCGCTCGATGTACACGGGGACCTGTCCCTCTTCGATCGTCCGGCCGATGGTCTTGCCGACCATAGCGGCGGCAATCGGCCCCCGCGCCATGCCCACAAGCTTGACGAACGGCGCACCGATGGCCAGGCCCTTGAAGATCAGGTCCTCGAAGGTGAAGCCACCGGCAACGGCGATGGCGGGCAGGGGCTCGCCTCGGTCGGCCAGCTGCTTGGCGTAGGAGTAGGTCAGTGAGTGCAGCTCGACCGGGGGCATGCCCCACTCGTTCATCATCCGCCAGGGGCTCATGCCGGTGCCGCCACCCGCGCCGTCCACGGTGAGCAGGTCGATCTTGTACTTGGAGGCCCACTTCACCGCGCGGGCGAGGTCGACTGGCCGGTATGCGCCGGTCTTCAGGAAGACGTACTTGGCGCCCGCCTTGCGCAACTCCTGGACGCGCTGGGCGAAACCTTCCTCCGTCACCATCCCGACCCGGGAGTGGCGCTCGAACTCCTTGAACGCCCCTCGCTTGAACGCCTGGATAACGAACTCATCGGTGGGGTTGGGCAGCACGATGTAGCCCCGCTTGTGCAGCAACTGGGCCTTGGCGAGGTCCCGGATCTTGACCTCGCCTCCGATGTCCTTCGCGCCCTGCCCCCACTTCAGCTCGACCACCTCGACCCCGAGCTTGTTGATGGCGTACTCCTGCACCCCCAGGCGGGTGTCCTCGATGTTGGACTGGACGACGATCGCTCCGTAGCCGTCGTGCTGGTGGTCCTTGTAGAGCTTGACGCGGTTCTTGAGGTCGACTGTGTCGACCACCTTGCCGTCCTTGATCGTGGCCTCCGGGTCCATGCCGACGACGTTTTCGCCAATCGTGAGGCCGCACCCGGCGAGCGCCGAGCCGATGGCGATCCCCTCCCAGTTGTTTTTCGCGATGTTGGTCGAGCCGATCCCCGGGATGATCCAGGGGTACCGGAACTTTATCTTCTGGTCATGGCCGAAACGCACCTCGAGGTTGACCGAGGGGAAGATGGCCTTGTCGGAGTCCTCCGCGATGCCGTGGGCGCCCACCGCGGTTCCCATGATGTTGAAGTGGGAATAGTCCACGGGGTAGACCTTTTCCGCCGCCGTGGTGATGACGCCGAACGGCTGTGGGTAGATCACCTCATGCCCGCGGTAGGCCGACTTGCCGATCTCGCACATGCCGATGCAGCCGTCCACGCAGGTGACGCACATCCCGGAGGCTGGGACGATCGAGCCTTCGGTGCGGTTCTTGGTCAGTGTTGCGGCCGATGTGTTAACGCGTGACAGGGACATTGTGTCCTCCTTGTAGTCCTTTATCCTTTGATCTCACAGGCCACGCAGGGCCTCATGTAGCAGAGCATGTCGTCGAAGCCGTCCTTCTCGAGGCACGGGGGCGAGAGGTTGGCACACCCGCCGCAGATCGCCTTGTCGGGTTCCGTGTAGGTGCAACGAAGCTGACACGCGGGGCAGACGTAGATGCAACCGCCGCACAGGCGGCAAACCTCCGACTTGATGTCGAACGGCGTCGTGATGCGCCGGTGCTCGCCGCGACCGGAGAACCCGATGGCCCCCGCCACCATCTGCTCCTTACACATGCGCACGCACAGGCCGCACAGAATGCATTCCTCGTGCTCCTGCTTGAAGCGCTGCTGGCGCACCTCGTGGGCAGAGGCGAGGTCCTGGATCACCTTGGACTGCGGGCAGGAAGCCAGCAGCAGCTCGAGCACCATCTTGCGCGCCCGGACGACCCGGCTGGAGGCGGTACGCACCACGAGGCCCTCCTCGGCCGGGTAAGTGCAGGAGGACACGAGCTTGGCCCTGGCTCCCTCGCCGACCTCCACCACGCAGAGGCGGCAGGCACCGTAGGGCGTCAAGCCTTCCATGTGGCACAGGGTCGGGATGGGGAAGCCGAGGAACTGGGCGGCCTCGAGCAGGGTCGTGCCGTCCTCGACGGTTGTGGGCAGGCCGTTGATCTTGATGCTGATCATGAGGCACCTCCGACCTGGACCGTGCTCGTCTCTTCGTCCTTCGCCGGCTGCGTGAAGGCCAGGTCGCACCGCAGGCAGCGCATCGCCTCGCGGGTTGCGTCCTCGAAGGCCAGCGTCATCTCCACCTCGGTGAAGGAGCGTCGTCGCATCTGGATAGGTGCCGTCGGCGGCTGCGCCCGATCGCTCGGAGCAATCTCCTCGGCGTGCCGCGGCGGCGGCTCGATGTACTCTTTCGGCAGCCGAACCTCTGCAGGCTGCACCAGCGGCTCCGCACTGAGGTAGCGATCGATCATCACCGCGGCCTTCTTGCCGGCGGCGATTGCGTCGACGACGGTGTTTGGTCCAGTTACCACGTCGCCGCCAGCGAAGACTCCCGGCCGGTTGGTCGTGAGCGTTTCGGGCTCGATCCGAACCGTTCCGCTTGGCGTCGTGTCCACCCGGTTGGCGCCGGCGACCGAAACGCAGTCGGTGTCCGAGCCTTCGCTTATCGCGACGATGAGCGTGTCGAGGGGAGCGGGGAATTCACTGCGCCGGATGGGGATCGGCTTGCGGCGGCCGCTCGCGTCGACCTCCCCGAGGCGGTTCCGAATAAGCTCGATGCCGGTGAGCTTGCCGTTCTTGGCGACGATCTTGGAGGGCGCGGTGAGGATCTCGAGCCTGACACCCTCTTTGACTGCCGCCTCCACCTCCTCGGCGAAAGCCGGCATCTCGTCTTGCGTGCGGCGGTAGAAGATCGTCACGCTCTTGACGTCCTTCTGCCGCAGCGCGGTGCGCGCGGCATCAACCGCGGAGTTGCCGCCACCCACGACCCCGACGCGACCCCTGGCCATCTCCTCACCCCGCTGGTTGGAAGCCTTCAGGAAGGTGATGGACGGGATCACACCCTGGACATCCTCGCCGTCGAGTCCCAGGCGCAGGCTCTTGTGGGCGCCGAGGGCGACGAAGATCGCCTTGAAGCCCTCCGCGAACAAGCTGTCGAGAGTGACGTCGCGTCCCAGCGCGGTGTTGCAGCGCAGCGTGACATTCTCGTCGAGCACGGAGAGAATCTCTTTCTGCAGGACCTCGCGCGGCAGGCGGTAGCCGGGAATCGCCGCGAAGAGCATGCCGCCCGGCTCGGGGTCCTGCTCGAAGACGGTGACCTTGTAGCCCTTGAGCGACAGGTAATGGGCTGCCGTGAGACCCGCTGGGCCCGAGCCGACCACGGCGACGGGCGGCAGGTTCTCGCCGCGCGGCATACGGACCGGCCGGAAGCTTGCCGGGTCGACGCGGTCTGTGATGAAGCGCTTGAGCGCGCGGATCGCCACTGGATCTCCGCCGGTGGCTCCCGCCCGGCAGCGCTCCTCGCACGGGTGGTTGCACACCCGAGCGCAGACCGAGGGGAACGGATTGGCCTCGCGGATGACGTTGTACGCCTTGTCGTACTCACCCCAGGCGATGTAGGCCACGTAGCGCCATGCCTCGGTCCCGAGGGGGCAGGCTGCCTGGCAGGGAGCGCCGACCAGCTCGCTGCAAACGAAGGCGTCGCAGCGCTTGTTGATGATGTGGCGCTCGTACTCCTTGCGGAAGTAGCGCAGGGTTGAGAGGACCGGGTTGGAGGCGGTCTGACCCAGCCCGCACATCGTCGTATCCTTGACCACCTCGGCCAGCTCCTGCAGCACATCGAGCTGCTCGAGCGTGGCCTTGCCCTTAGAGACGTCGTCCAGGATCTCCCACATGCGCTGGGTGCCCTTGCGACAGGTGAAGCACTTCCCGCACGACTCGTCCTTGAGGAAGTTCATGAAGTACCTGGCGACATCCACCATGCAGGTGTCCTCGTCCATGACGATCATGCCGCCGGAGCCCATGATCGACCCCACCTGCGAGAGGGAGTCGTAGTCGATGGGGAGGTCGAACTTGTCCTCCGGGATGCACCCGCCGGACGGGCCGCCCGTCTGCACCGCCTTGATTGCGGCGCGACCGCTCGGCCCCCCGCCGACCTTGGTCACGATGTCCCGGATGGTGATCCCCATGGGCACCTCGACCAGGCCGGTGTTGGCGACCTTGCCGACGAGGGAGAAGATCTTGGTCCCCGTGCTGCCCTTGGTGCCGGTGCGCGCGTACTTCTTCGCACCGTCGGCGATGATCACCGGGACGTTGGCCCAGGTTTCCACGTTGTTGATCGCCGTGGGCTTGCCCTCAATGCCCTTCTGAACCGGGAATGGGGGACGCTGACGCGGCTCGCCCATTCTCCCTTCGATGGACCGGATGAGAGCCGTCTCCTCGCCGCAGACAAAAGCGCCCGCGCCCCGCACCAGGCTCATGTCGAAGGAAAACCCGGTCCCGAGGATGTCCTGGCCGAGCAGGCCCAGCTCATGGGCCTGGCGAAGCGCGATGATCAGGTGCTTGATTGCGAGCGGATACTCGTTGCGGACGTAGATCACGCCTTCGGTGGCTCCAGTGGCGTAGGCACCGATGAGCATACCCTCGATGATGCTGTGGGGGTTGCCCTCGAGAACGCTGCGGTCCATGTACGCGCCGGGGTCACCCTCGTCCGCGTTGCAGACGAGAAACTTGCCGCGGGTGCCGGGCTGCTTGGCGAGCAACTCCCACTTCAGCCCGGTCGGGAAGCCGGCGCCGCCGCGGCCGCGCAGCCCCGACGCCTGGACCTCGTCCACGACCCACTTCGGTTCGGCCCGCTCTAGCACCTTGAGCAACGAGGCGTAGCCGCCGTCTTCGATGTAGGTGTAGATACGGATGGGGTCGACCTTCTCGTTGCGCGACAGGATCGCGCGCGCCTGGTCGCGGTAGAACGGCAAGTCGTCCTGGCGGGCCACCGGCTTTCCGGTCTGGGGGTCCACGAAGAGCAGGTTCGCGAGCACCGTGGACTTGGCCACGGCATCGACGATATCGGCCATCTGCTCGCGGCCCACCTTTGGGTAGAAGGTCCGCTGCGGCTCGACGAGCACCGACGGCTCCGTCTGGCAATAGCCGTGGCAGCCGGTGACGCGCAACTTGACCCTCTCCGTGAGGCCGCGCGCCAGGAGCTCCCGTTTGGCAATGCGGATGAGGTCATTGGCGCCGCTCGCCTGGCCGCAGGTGCCGGCCGAGATCACGATCACCGGGGTGGTGGGATCGTGCCCGTCCCTGAGCCGCTCCCGCAGACCCTTGAACTCGTTGAGAGATCGCAGCCTTTCCATCAGTGCACCCCTTTGCCTGGTAGTTGGGGTTTCGCGTTGCAGGGCTCGAGAATCGGTCCGCGCAGGCTCACAGGTTGATCCCCGTGAGGTCGAGCATATGGTTGTGGCATCCGCGCCGCGAGCATATCTGCACGATGCCGCCGCCACGCACGATCATCGGCACCATCGGCGCGCCGCACTCCACGCATGGAGCCGCGCCGGAAAGCTCGGCGTGGCAGTGCGGGCAGAAGAAGTTGGCCACCTGGCCCTCCGGAATCTCCTGCTCGGCCTCGATCTTGTACGAGCCGTAGAGCGAGGAGAGCAGCAGCCAGCCGTGATGGTCACCAAACGAGATCGTGACTTTGATCGACGGGTATCCGTCGATCAAGTAGTTCGGGTTCATGAGGCCGTGGTTGCACCGGGCGCAGGAGACCTCGACAGGGAAAACCCGCTCATCGGTTCGCACATCCACCTTGTCGAGGCCCGCCGTGGACTTCTCAATGATGCGGGGGACCATCGCGGTGCCGACGTTGGCGAAGTAGTGGCCGTCAGCGACAACGATGGGCCCGAGGGCACACCCCCCGAGGCAGTTCTGCGTTTCCAGGGTGAACCGCCCGTCGGCTGTTGTTTCACCCGCCTTGATGCCGAGCTCTCGCTCCAGCGCCTGCGCGACCTTTGGGGCGCCACGGACGTGACAGGCGGTGCCCACGCAGCAGGTGAGAAGGTGTTTCCCTCGCGGCTTGAGTGAGAACCAGCGGTAGAAAGTGGCGACGCCGTAGATGTCCACCAGGGACCGGCCGGTCTTCTCGGCCACCGTGCGCAGCGCCTCCTCCGGGAGGTAGGAGTACTTTGCCTGGATATCCTCCAGAATCGCGATCAGCTCGCCGCGCTCGCCGCTGTGCTTCTCGATGATCCTCGCAATCTCAGTCATTTACACGCCCTCCGGGCTAGCTGTACCCTTTGCAGTGCCACACACCGCCGTACGGTCGCGGGTAGCGGCACGCCTCACGTTTCTCGCAGCTGCTGCAGAGGTCCTCGTACGGCCCGTTCCGGTCCGCGCCGGTCTTTCGGGGGGGCCGCACAGTCTGGCGAGCCGCATCGGAACCTCGGCGTTGCTTCTCTCGGCGACCCTTCCTGGCGGTGTTGGAATCGCTCGGGTTCATTACAACTTTGTAACGCAAGGAACATGCCATCTCCCAGCGATCTGTTCGCAAAATCGATCGAACGAGGCATGCGCCAGGGAGAGGTGCATTCAGAAGCGCTCCAGGCGGCAGGCGACGCCCCCTCACTCACCACGCCCTGTGCGGCTACCGTGTGGACCAGGAAGGTGGGGAATTTTTCCCCAGCGGGGAGCTTTGCCCCGCGTCAGGGATTTCACGAGGCCGTGGCGATGGGCGCCTTGAGCTTTTCGCGCAGCGTCTTGCGGTCGATCCCGAGGATCTTCGCCGCCCGGGTCCGGTTGCCCCCCACGCTGGCGAGCACGTTGCGAACGTACTCTCGCTCGACTTCCGCAAGCGTCCGGTCGAAACCGCTCTTGTGGAGGGCCGAGAAGCGCATCAGGGAAGGCAGGTCGGCGACCTCGACCACGTCGCTGTCGCTCATGAGCACGAGGCGCTGGATCACATTCTCCAGTTCCCGCACGTTGCCGGGCCAGTAGTAGTCGCGCAGTGCGCGGAGCGCTTGGTCGGTGAACTGGGGCCCGGGTTTTCCGAGTTCGTGTGCGAACCTCCGGGCGAAGTGGTCGACGAGGAGGAGGATGTCGTTTCCCCGGTCGCGCAAGGGTGGGATGTTGATGGTGATCACGTTCAGGCGATAGAAGAGGTCCTCTCGCAGGATGCCCTTTTCCACAAGGCTCGCAGGGTCTCGGTTGGTCGCCGTAACGATCCGGATGTCGACTTTTCGTGTCCGGGTCGCCCCAACCATGCATATCTCTTTGTCCTGCAATACGCGCAACAGCCTGACCTGCATCGCCGGGCTGGTCTCGCTGATCTCGTCCAGGAAGATGGTCCCGCCGTCGGCGGTCTGGAAGAACCCGGCGCGGGACTCGGTGGCGCCCGTAAACGCACCCTTGACGTAACCAAAAAGCTCGCTCTCCAGTAAGCCTTCCGGGATCGCCCCGCAGTTGACCGCGACGAAGGGCGCGGAGGCCCGCGAGCTGCCGTAGTGGATGGCCCGTGCGACCAGTTCTTTGCCCGTGCCGCTCTCCCCCGAGATCAGCACGGTGGCGGATGTTGAGGCTGCCTTGTCGATGGCGCGAAAAACGGCGCGCATCCCGTCCGACTCGCCGAG
>Ga0315281_10003096_pt1 | contig 24484 bp, 18 predicted proteins | sample YL17G07_0_MG_FD_204540 | JGI IMG/M metagenome (GOLD analysis project Ga0315281, IMG submission 204540) | Sediment microbial communities from Yellowstone Lake, YNP, Wyoming, USA - YL17G07_0 | ecosystem: Environmental > Aquatic > Freshwater > Lake > Sediment | place: USA: Wyoming | collected... | reverse complement strand
CGGCGCCCTCGCGCAGGCCGTCGTGATAGCGGCGCAGGCCCTTGCGGTCGGTCACCTCGACATGCCCGCGCCCCAGGCTGACGTAGCCGTGGCGCTCGAAGTCCTTCAGGATGCGGCTGACGACCTCGCGCGCCGAGCCCAGTTCCACGGCCAATTGGGCGTGGGTCTTCTCCACGGCGTTGGCGGCGGGCGGCTCGGTGGCCCGCAGCAGCCACTCGGCCAGGCGCAGGTCCACCCGCTCGAAGGCCACTTCCTCCACCACCATCATCATCTCCGCCATGCGCTCGGTGAAGGTCTGGTTGATGAACGCTTGCAGGGGCGGATGGGCCTGGAGCAGGCGCCGGAACTGGTAGGACGGCAGGGCCAGCATCTCGACGTCGGTCTCCGCGACCGCGACGGCCGGCACGTGCGCGTCCACCCCCGCCAGTGCGCAGGATGAGGAGAGGATGCAGACCTGGCCCGGTTCCACGCGGTACAGGGTGATCTCCCGCCCGGTCTCGCCCATCTTGTAGACGCGCACCGTTCCGCTCAGCAGGAAGGGCACCATCGGGCAGGGCGTGCCGGGCTCATAGAGCACGGTGCCCTTGGCATAGGTGCGCCGCTCGCCGTGGCGCCGCGCCTCCAGCCCCAACTCTCCGGTCAGGAAGGGGAAGAGCCGCGCCGCATCGGGTGGCGCCGCCGGGGCGCCTGGCGTATGGGTCTGCGTTTTCAATAGGGCCCCTGGGAGCGTCCGAGAAGGAACTGCTGCAATATCGGGTTGGGCGTGGCGTCCAGCTCGGCCGCCGTGCCCTCGGCGATGATCTTGCCCTTGTAGAGCATGCTCACCTTGTCCGCGATCAGGCGGGTGTTGTCCAGGTGGTGGGAGATCACCAGGCAGGTGATCTTGAACGCGTCCCGCATCTCCATGATCAGCTCGCCGATGTTGGTCGTCGTGATGGGGTCCAGGCCGGACTCCGGCTCGTCGAAGAGCATGATCTTGGGCTGGAGCATGATCGCCCGGGCCACCCCTACGCGCTTCTTCATGCCGCCGGAGAGGTCGGAGGGCATCTTGTCGCCCGCGCCGGGCAGCCCCAACCGCTCCAGCACTTGCAGCACCCGCTCGCGAATCTCCGGCTCCGCCAGGCGCGTATGCTCCCGCAAGGGAAAGGCGCAGTTCTCGAAGACGGTCATGGAGTCGAACAGCGCGGCGTACTGGAACGACATCCCGATGGTCTTCTGCACCTCCAGGCGCGCGTCCGGCGACATCTCCAACACATTCCGGCCCTCGATCAGGATGCGGCCGGCTTCGGGGCGCATGAACCCCACGATCAGCTTGAGGATGGTGGACTTGCCGTGGCCGGAGCCGCCCATCACCACCGTGATCTTGCCCCGCGGCACCTCCAGGTCCAGGGCGTCCAGGATCACCCGGCCGCCGAAGGACTTGGTCACGCCCTCCATCCGGATCATCGGCTCGGCATCGCCGCCGGTCTCCGCGAGCGCGCGGGGCGCTTGCTCCTCTCGGCCAGTCTGCGCTTCCACCAGGGCCCCCTGTCGCTGCGCGGCGTCGGAAGGTTTCCGCCTCCGGCCGCCGCGCGGTGCGGTGTCAATCCACCATGCGTTGCAGGAGCAGCATCAGGTCGGCCTCGGTGACGATGCCGGCCACGGCGCCGTCCGCTCCCACCACCGGCGCGCAGCGGATCTTGCGCTCCACGAACAGGCGCACGGCCGACTCCACCGGATCGTCCGGGCCCAGCGTCGCCACGTCGCGCACCATGATCCGCTCCAGGGGCAGCATGACATCCAGGGTGGCGTGGTACTTCTCCTCGCCCGTCATGGCCCGGCCGTGCAGCACCTGGCGCAGCACATCGGTCTCCGTGACCAGGCCCGCCAGGGTGGGCGGCGACCCCGCCACGATCGGGACGTGCCGGATTTCCTTCTCCCGCATCAGCCGCATGGCGTCCAGCACCAGGTCCACCGGCGTCAGCGTCGCCGGATGGGGCGTCATCACGTCCCGGACGGTGAGCGGCACGGCCTCGCCGGCATCGCGCCGATAGAACCAGCGATGTTGCTTCATGCTCGCCTCCAGGCTTGGGGCCTTGGATTCCGCCCCTCCACCGGGCCAAAGCAACCTCCTACCGCCAGCGTACCACCTCACCGGGCCGCTGGGGAAGGCCCGCGGCCGATTGCGCACGCGGCGAATGGCCCGGCCGCGGATTGACACGGGGCGGTGGCGGGCGGGCCGCCGTTTATCAGGTTGCAGAAGAACAGCGCAGCCACGGATTTCACGGATGAGCTGCTTACCGGCATCCAACCAAGGCGAGGAGGCTTGGAGCCTGCAGAATGGCTCGCAGGCTTATCCCCTATTTCGCCAAAGGCCGCCATGGGAGCAGCCTCCAGTGCAACCCATGGAGCGCCAGCGAATCGCTCGTCGAAAAACCCGTACGCAACGAGCGCGGGATTCATCCTCAGTGAAATCCGTATAATCGGTGGCCCGTTGTTGTTTTTTTTTACGCTGGCGCTGCCAATTCCCGCGGCGGCGCTCAGGGGGGCGTGGAGGCGTCCGTCAGGCGCCGATGGGCCTCCACCAGTTCCACCGCCTCGTCAATGTCGTCGGTGACCCGCAGCAGGCTCAGGTCCTCCGGGCTGACCAAGCCTTCCTTCAGCGCACGGTCGCGGATCCAGTCCACCAGCCCGCCCCAGAACGCCTTGCCCAGCATCACCACCGGGAACGGCTTGATCTTGCGGGTCTGGATGAGGGTGATCGTCTCGAACGCCTCGTCCAGCGTTCCGAACCCGCCAGGCAGGAGGAAGAACCCGGTGGAATACTTGACCAGCATCACCTTGCGGACGAAGAAGTAGCGGAAACTCAGGGAACGGTTGGTGTAGCGGTTGGGGGTCTGCTCGTGCGGAAGCTCGATGTTCAATCCGATGGAACGGCCCTTGTGCTCGAAGGCGCCCCGGTTGGCGGCCTCCATCGTGCCCAGTCCGCCGCCGGTGAGCACGGTATAGCCCTTTTCCGCCAAGGCCCCCCCCAGCCGCCGCCCAATCGCATAGTAGGGGTGGTCCTCGCCCACTCGGGCCGACCCGAACACGGTCACGGCGGGCAGGAACTCGGGCAGCACGTCGAACCCCTCCACGAACTCCCCGATGATGCGGAACATCCGCCAGGATTCCTGCTTCTCCAGTTCGTTGATTTCAAAGCGCGGCATGAAGCGTTCTCCTATCAATTCCGGTCCGGAAGCGGACTTCCATCTGGGGCGGTGCGGCGGGCCAGCCGTCGGCCACCGGCCGCGCCGCCAGTCTGAGGCCGTGGGGGAAGGCCGGGACGTGCAAACGCTAGCCAGGGCGCAGGGGTCACCCTGCTTCCCGGAACCGCCACCAGACCTGGGTCAGGATGGCCGGATTCCAGCGATGATACAAGTGAATTGGTGGTGGCGCGGGCCCCGTTGGTCCGCTATCTGGCCCGCGCCCGGGACCCAGCGCCCCGCCTCCGGCCGCCCAGCCTTACAGTAAGGAGCTCATATGCCCATCGCGATTGAACGCATTCTAGTCCCCGTGGATTTTTCCGCCGCCACGGCCAAAGCCAAGGAGTTCGCCGACGCATTCGCCAAGCAATTCGGGGCGGAGGTGGAACTCCTGCACGTGGTGGAACGATCTCCGTATGAGGTCTACCAGGAACGGGGCTTTTTTCAGGACGTGCCTCTCTATTATGACATGCCGAAGCCGCCCACGGGCGCCCGGGAACCGCGCTTCCTGGTGAAGGACGTGCTGGAGGAAATGCGGACCCAGCTGGAGAAGCTGACCGTGCCGGCCGCCGGGGTCCGTTACCATGTCAAGGCGCTGCACGGGCACCCGGTGGAGGAGATCCTGGGCGAAATCCAGAACTACAAGCCGTCCCTGGTGGTGATGGCGACCCACGGGCGCACGGGCCTGACCTACCTGATGCTGGGCAGCGTCGCGGAAAGGATCGTGCGCCTCTCGCCGGCGCCCGTGCTGACGCTGCGGGCGGGTTGACGGCGCCCGCGGTCAGGGCGCGATGATCCGTGCGGCGGCCCAGTCCACCATGCGGCCGGAGTGCCGGAAGAACACGAAGCCTTCCATTGCGCCGCCCGCCGGCAGGACGCGCGCGTTGAGCACGCCGCGGTCCGGCGGAGGCTGGGCGCCCGCCTCCGGGCCCCCGGCCCGGTCCGCGCGCCCGATCACGACCCGGACGGGCAGCTCCGTCACATCGCCCAGGAGCCGGGTGGCGCCCCCGCTGTTGCGCTCGCTCATCACCACCACCACCAGCAGCAGGGAGGCGACGAGCAGCAGACCGGTGCGCTCCCAGTCCAGCTCGCTCAGTTGCGCGGGCAGGCTCTCGGCCTGCACCGCCGGCAGCGGATCGCCCCCGGGCGCGTCCACCGCCAGCCGCTCGGGCACGAACGGAAGGGCCGCGGCGCCGGGATTGGTCACCCGGACATAGGCCGGCACCAAGCCCTCCCGGTACAGGTCCCGCAGCGCGCCCTCCGGAATCCGCGCCGCATGAAAGGTCAAGTCCAGGGCGTCCACCACGCCCAGGAAGTCTCCCCGCAGCAGCCGCTTGACGCTGCCCTCCAGCGGCCATTGCGCCGGGGTCAGCAGCACGGCCCGCACCGTGAGGCCGTCCACGGACAGGGTCGCGGCGTCCAGGCGGTCCCAGTCCACGGCGAAGTGCCGCGCCGCCACATCCGGCCGGGCCACCTGCCGGGTGCAGCCCGCCACGAACGCCGGCAACAGCAGCCAGACCAGCGCCCGCATGGGGAATGGGTATCGTCCCGTCACGTTGGGCCTCATCGTGCGGCGCAAGGCCCTTCAGGCCCGCGTCCATTCGTTGCGCGGGCGAGGGTCAGCATCCCAACACGGGCCGCAGGGCGCGCCCGGTGTGGCTGGCGGGCAGGCGGGCCACCTGCGCGGGGGTGCCCGTGGCGACGACGTAGCCGCCGGCGTCCCCGCCCTCCGGCCCCAGGTCAATCACCCAATCCGCCGTCTTGATGACGTCCAGGTTGTGCTCGATCACGATCACCGTGTTCCCCTGGTCCACCAGGCGGTGCAGCACGGTGACGAGCTTGGCGATGTCGTCCAGGTGCAGCCCCGTGGTGGGCTCGTCCAGGATATACACGGTGCGGCCCGTGCCGGGACGGCTCAGCTCCGCGGCGAGCTTGACGCGCTGCGCCTCCCCGCCGGAGAGGGTCGTGGCGGACTGTCCCAGCTTCATATAGCCCAGGCCCACCTCCGCCAGGGTGCGGATGCGCCGCACGATGCCCGGCTGGTGGGCGAACAGGGCCAAGGCGTCCTCGATCTCCAGGTTCAGGATCTCGGCGATGGACCGCTCCCGGAACTTCACCTCCAGGGTCTCCCGGTTGAAGCGCCGGCCGCCGCACACGTCGCAGGGCACCCAGACATCGGCCAGGAAGTGCATCTCGATGTGGTTGAAGCCCCGGCCCTCGCAGGCCTCGCAGCGTCCGCCCTTGACGTTGAAGGAGAAGCGGCCGGGGCCGTAGCCGCGCCGCCGCGCCTCCGGCATCTCCGCCAGCAGGGCGCGGATCGGATCCATGGCCCCGGTGTAGGTGGCCGCGTTGGACTTGGGGGAGCGCCCGATGGGCGACTGGTCAATCTCCACCAGCAGGTCCACCCACTCCAGGCCGTCCACGCCGTCGTGGGCGCCGGGCACCACGCGCGCGTCGGCCAGGCGCCGTTGCAGCGCCTTCTGCAGCACCTCCACCGCCAGCGAGGACTTGCCGGAGCCGGACACGCCCGTGACGGCCGTGAAGGTGCCCAGGGGGAATTCCACCGTCACGCCCTTGAGGTTGTTGGCCCGCGCGCCGCGCACGGTCAGCACCCGCTCCGGATTGACGGGGCGGAGGCGCCCGGGCACGGGAATGCCCAGGCGGCCGGAGAGGTAGGCCCCGGTGAGGGAATCGGGATGCCGCGCGATCTCCGCGGGCGTTCCGGCGGCCACGACCCGCCCGCCCCGGTGGCCGGCCCCCGGGCCGATGTCAATCACATGGTCCGCCGCGCGGATCGTCTCCGGATCGTGCTCCACCACCAGCACGGTGTTGCCGGGGTCGCGCAACTGCTTGAGCGTGGCCAGCAGGCGCTGGGTGTCGCGCGGGTGCAGCCCGATGGTGGGTTCGTCCAGCACGTAGAGCACGCCCACCAGACGGGAGCCCAACTGCGAAGCCAGCCGGATGCGCTGCGCCTCGCCGCCGGAGAGGCTCATGGCGTCGCGGTCCAGGTTCAGGTAGCCCAGCCCCACGTCGTTGAGGAAGCCCAGCCGGGCGCGGATCTCGTGCAGGGGCTGCTCGGCCACCTGGCGCTGCGTCTTGTCCAGCCGCCAGGCGTCCACCGCCGCCAGGGCCTCCACGACGGTGTCCGCGCAGAAGCGGCTGATGTTGCGCCCGCCCAGCGTGACGGCGCGCACCTCCGGCCGCAGGCGCTCCCCGGCGCAGGCCGGGCAGGGCACCTCCGCCAGCACCGGGGCGATGTGCTCGCCCCAGGTCTCGCGCTCCTCCCGGTACCAGTCCAGCACGATGCCGGTGAGGCCGCGGAAGGTCATGCTGCGCGGGCGGTGCCGGCGGCCGAAGCCCCGCTGGCTGAAGCCCAGGCGCTGGCCGTCGCCAAAGAGCAGCAGCGCGCGCTGCTCCGCGGTGAGCCGGGCCAAGGGCTGGCGCAGGGGGATGCCCTCCCGCTGGGCAAAGGCCGTGACGGCGCGCTCCGCCTGGCCGCCCTTGCGGGACAACGCCGCGCCCAGCGGCCCGGCCGCCAGGGCGCCCTCCAGCAGCGGCAAGTGGTGGAAGGGCGCCAGCAGCTCCGGGTCCACCTGGGCGCTCCGCCCCAGCCCGTCGCACTCCGGGCACGCTCCCTGGTGGGAGTTGAAGGAGAACTGGCGCGGCGTGAGCGGCTCGGTCAGGTAGTGGTCGTGCGCCACGCAGCCGGGCGCCTGGCTCACCAGGCGCTCGGCGGGGTGGGCCGGGTCGCCCGGCGGGGCGTCGGGAAACACCAGCCGCGCCAGGCCATGACCCTGCACGTAGGCGGACTCCAGCGCCTCGGCCAGGCGCTTGCGCTCCTCCTCGCTGACCTTCACGCGGTCAATCACCAGGTCAATGGGCGCGTCCTTGGGCACCCGCCGCCGCTTGGCCGGCAGGGCCAGCCACTCCTGCACGTCGACGGCTTCCTCGCCCAGCATGACGCGGGTAAAGCCGTCCCGCACCAATGTGGGCGCCAATTGCACCAGGTGCTCGGGCTGGTCCAGCGCGGCGGCGTGGCGGGAGCCGGGCCGGTGCAGCGGCGCGCGCACGATCAGCCGCTCGCCGGGCCGGGTCTGGGCCAGCACCCGCGCCAGGCGCGTGGGGGTGTAGCCCTCCAGCGGGTTGCCGCAGTGGGGACAGTGCGGCTGGCCCACCCGGGCGTAAAGCAGCCGCAGGTAGTCGTAGATCTCGGTCGAGGTGGCGACGGTGCTGCGGGGGCTGCGCCCGCTGTTGCGCTGGTCTATGGCGATGGCCGGGGCCAGCCCGTCAATGCCGTCCACCCGCGCCTTGTCCATCCGCCCCAGGAAGCGCCGGGCGTAGGTGGAGAGCGACTCCACGTAGCGCGCCTGGCCCTCCGCGAAGATGGTGTCGAACGCGAGGCTGGTCTTGCCGGAGCCGGAGACCCCGGTGATGACGGTGAGGCTGTTGCGGGGAATGGTCACGTCAATGTGCTTGAGGTTGTTCTGCTCCGCGCCCCGCACCCGCAGGTCGCGCCCGCCGCGGGGTTCCGCGCCAGGGGCGGCCGGGGGGGGCTTGCCGTTGCCGGCGGCCGCGCCGGCCGGGCGCCGCGCGCGCCGGAACAGGTCGTTCAGCACCCCGCCGGTGAGGGATTCCGGCTGGCGCGCCAGTTCCTCCGGGGTGCCGCTGCCCACCAGGCGTCCGCCGTGCTTGCCGCCGCCGGGGCCCAGGTCAATCACGTGATCGGCTACCTTGATGACGTCCAGGTTGTGCTCGATCACCAGCACGGTGTTGCCCTGCTCCACCAGGGCGTTGAGGCAGTGCAGCAGGGTGCGGATGTCGTGAAAGTGCAGTCCCGTGGTGGGCTCGTCCAGCAGGTAGAGCGTGCGGCCCGTGCCGCGTTTGCGCAGCTCGGAGGCCAGCTTGACGCGCTGGGCCTCCCCGCCGGAGAGCGTGGTGGAGGGCTGCCCCAGGCGGATATAGCCCAGCCCCACGGCCTGGAACGTCTCCAGGATGCGCGCGGCCGCCGGCACGTTGGCGAACACCCCGGCCGCCTCGTCCACGGTCATCTCCAGCACTTCGTGGATGGTGCGGCCCTTGTAGCGGATCTGCAGCGTCTCCTCGTTGAAGCGCCGTCCCCGGCACTCCTCGCACTCCACCTCCACGGCGCTGAGGAACTGCATCTCGATGGTGCGCTGGCCCGCGCCCTCGCAGGCCTCGCAGCGCCCGCCCTTGACGTTGAAGGAGAACCGGCCCGGCTTGTAGCCCCGGATGCGCGCCTCGGGCACCTGGGAGAACAGGTCGCGCACGGCATCGAAGAGCTTGGTGTACGTCGCCGGATTGCTGCGCGGGGTGCGGCCGATGGGGGACTGGTCAATCTCGATCACCTTGTCCAGGTGCTCCAGGCCGGTGACGCGGCGGTAGCGCCCCTCCGGCTGGGGCCGCCCGGCCAGGTGGGCCGTCAGCGCGGGCATGAGGATGTCGTGCACCAGGGTGGACTTGCCGGAGCCGGAGACGCCCGTCACCGCGACGAACACCCCCAGCGGGATGCGCACCGAAAGGTTCTGCAGGTTGTGCCGCCGCGCGCCGGTCACCTGCAGCGCCGCCTTGCCCAGCGGGCGGCGCCGGGCCGGCACGGGGATCGAGAGCGCGCCGCTCAGATACTGGCCGGAGAGCGAATCCGGCGTGGCCATCACGTCCGCCACGCTGCCCTGCGCCAGCACCCGCCCGCCGCGGCTCCCCGCGCCGGGGCCGAGGTCCACGACGTGGTCGGCGGACTCGATGGTCTCCTGGTCGTGCTCCACCACATAGACCGTGTTGCCCACGTCCCGCAGGCGGCGCAGGGTCCGGATCAGCTTGCGGTTGTCGGTCTGGTGCAGGCCGATGGAGGGCTCGTCCAGCACGTAGAGCACGCCTTGCAGGCCCGAGCCCACCTGCGAGGCCAGCCGGATGCGCTGCGCCTCGCCGCCGGAGAGGGTCGTGGCGGGGCGGTCCACGCTCAGGTAGCCCACCCCCACGTCGTTGAGGAAGCCCAGCCGCCCGCGGATCTCCCGGAAGATGTCCTTGCCGATGGCCTGCTCCGCGGGGGAAAGCTCCAGCGCGGCGAAGAAGGCGACGGACTCCTCCACGCTCAGGGCCGCCAGCTGGTCAATGGCCAGAGCGCGGAAGCGCACGGCCAACGCCCCGGGGCCGAGCCGCCGGCCGTTGCAGTCCGGGCAGACGGTGGTCTCCTGGTAGCGCTCCAGCGCGCCGCCCACGAAGCGCCCGACGAACCCGAGCACGGCGTTGAAGCCCGGCCAGGCGCCGTCCCGCTCGGCCCGCTCCAGCAGCTCCCACGGGTTGCGGAACACGTTGCGGATGCGCATGACGGTATCGGTGTTGCCCTCCAGCAGCAGCCGGCGCTGCGCGGCGGGCAGCTTGCCCCAGGGGACGCCGGCGGCGATGCCCAGCGCCTTGGCCAGCCCCAGCACGAAGTCCTGGTCAATCGCGGTGAACACCAGGTTGCCGCGCCCGGTGAAGCAGAGCAGCGCGCCGCCGGCCAGGGAGCGCGCCGGGTCGGCCAGCCGGGCCTCGCTGAACTGCCGCAGGCTGCCCAGGCCGTTGCAGCGGGGGCAGGCGCCCTGGGGGTCGTTGAAGGAGAACAGGCGCGGCTCCAGCTCCGGCAGGGTGTACTGCCCGCAGCGGGCGCAGGTGCGGCTGCCGCTGTAGGTGCGCCGCTCGCTGCCCACGTCCAGGTTCACCAGCCCGCCGGAGCGCTCCAGCGCCTTCTCCAGGGCCTCCGCCAGCCGGCCGCGGTGGGCCGGGTTCAGCCGGAAGCGGTCCAGCACCAGCTCCAGCGTGTGCTTCTTGTAGCGCTCCAGGACGATCTCCTCGTCCAGGCGGCGCAGCGTGCCGTCAATGCGGGCGCGCGCGAAGCCCTGGCCGCGCCACTCGTCCAACTCCTTGCGGTACTCACCCTTGCGCTCCCGCACCATCGGGGCGTAGACGATGCAGGCCGGACCGTCCTCCGGCGCGGTTCCGGGTGGGGCGCCGGGCGCGGCGGCCGGGCCGGCGAACTCCGCCAGCAGCCGGTCGGCGATCTGCTCCGGCGCCAGCGCCGCGATGGGCACCGCGCAGGTTGGGCAATAGGGCTCGCCCAAGCGCGCGAACAGCAGCCGGTAGTGGTCGTACAGCTCCGTGATCGTCCCCACGGTGGAGCGGGGGTTGCGGTTGACCGTCTTCTGGTCAATGGAGATCGTGGGGCTGAGCCCCTCCACGTGCTCCACCTTGGGCTTCTCCATCTGCCCCAGGAACTGCCGCGCATAGGGGGAGAGGGACTCCAGGAAGCGCCGCTGGCCCTCCTTGAAGAGCGTGTCGAAGGCCAGCGAGGACTTGCCCGATCCGCTCACCCCGGTGAACACCGTCAAGGTATCGCGCGGCAGGGTGATGCTCACGTCTTGCAGGTTGTGCTCGGCGGCGCCCACCACCACGATCTGGTCCAGCGCGCCGGACCGCTCCGGGGAGGGACGCGTGGGGGTGAGGGGCGCGCTGGGGGTCTTGGGGGACTGCATTGCCGATCCTGGGAGCTGGCCGTCCGTGGCAAGGGGCTTCCGCGAAGCATCCAGGCTAGCACGGGGACGCCGAGGCGCAAACGCCGCGCCCGGAACGGCCGGAAGTTCCCTTGCCAAGGGCGAAACTCCCGGGCTACCATTTTCTTGTAGATCGTCTTGCAACCATCCGATCCCGAGGGTCAGGACCGTGGAAGCGCGCGTCAAGAAACCGGAGCCGATCGGCACCCTGTACTACTTCGGCGACCCCATGTGCTCGTGGTGCTGGGGGTTCAAGCCGGTGCTGGAGCAGGTGGACGCGGAGTACCCGGAGCTCAAGCGCGTCACCGTCATGGGGGGCCTGCGCGGGGGCGAGCCCCAGCCGATGGGCGACGAGTTGGCGGCCCTGATCCAGGGCGCCTGGGACCGCATCCAGGAGGCCACCGGGCAGCCGTTCAACCGCGAGTTCTGGAGCCGGAACCGGCCGCTGGCGACCACGCTGCCGGCCTGCAAGGCCGTGCTGTCGGCGCGCCTGCTGGATGCCACGCGCGAGTGGCGCTTCATGGTGGGGATGTTCGAGGCATACTTCACGCGCGTCATGGACCCCTCCAGCCGCGAGACACAGCTGCAAGTGGCGCGGGAACAGGGCTTCGAGCCGCTGGCCTTCGGCGCCATGATGGACTCGCCGGCGGTGGAGGAAGCCCTGCTGCAAGACCTCAAGCTGGCCCGGCGCTTCGGCGTGACGGGCTTCCCCACCGTGGTGCTCAACGTGGGGGACGAGAATTACCTGGTCGCCCCCGGTTATCAGCCCATCGAAGTGGTGCGGCGCGCCATCAACGCCGTCTACAAGGCCGCCGGGATCGAGTTTACCCGCCCCGAGAGCGGCATCTACTCCTGAGCGCCGGGCCGCCGGACGCCCCCGCGTCGCTTCTCCCCCTGCCCGGAGCCCCCATGACGGCGATTGAACAATTGCACGAGCGCTTCCGCGGCCTGTTCCCGGAGCTGCTGGGACTGCGGCTCCTGGAGGCCGGCCCGGAGCGGGTGCGGGCCGAACTCCCCGTGCGGGAGGCGCTCTGCACCATTCCGGGCTGGCTGCACGGCGGGGCGATCATGGCCTTCGCGGACACGCTGGGGGCCGTCGGCACGATTCTCAACCTGCCGGAGGGCGCGGGCACCACCACCATCGAGTCCAAGACCAACTTCATCGCCGGGGTGCCCAGCGGTGGGACGATCATCGGCGAGGCCACCCCCGTGCATCGCGGGGGCCAGACGCAGGTGTGGCAGACCCGCATCACGGCCGGGGACGGCAAGCTGGTGGCGCTGGTCACCCAGACGCAGATGGTGCTGCGGCCCGGCTCCAAGCGGGCGTGATCCGCGGCGCCTCGGTTCCGGTCCCCCCAGTCCGTCGCTGCGCACTCGGGAGCGCCTGCCGCGCGGGTGCGCGCCCAGCTTGGCGCGGGAGCAGGTTGGCGGCGCCCGGGTGAACGCCCGCCCCGTCAAATGGGCCAGCCGACCTTGCGGGCGTACAGGGCGCCTGGAGAGGATGGATGCGCGGGCCGCCGCGCCGATCCGTCCCCGGGGCCGGACGGTAGGGCCGCCGCGAATTCCGGCTCCGAGACATCAGCTTCCTTGCAGGAGGGCTCCCATGGCAACGAATACCGATCCGCGCGTGATGTGTCAGGTCTGCAAGCGGGAGTTTCCCTCGACGGAGGTCATTCCCGCGGCGCTGATCCGGCCCACGGTGGTGGAAGACATCCGTGCGGCGCAACCGCACTGGGATGCAGAGGGCTACGTCTGCTTCGGCGACCTGCACCATTTCCGGGGCGAACATCTGCGCCGGATCCTGGAGCGGGGGCGTGGGGAACTCTCCGAGTTGGACGAGGAGGTCGTCCGCACCATCCGCGAGCATGACCTTGTCACCAACGCCGACAGCCTGATGCTGGAGCAGCGGCTGAGCCTGGGCCAGCATCTGGCGGACCGGGTCGCCAGCTTCGGCGGCAGTTGGACCTTCGTGATTCTGTTTCTGCTGATGGTCGCGGGATGGATGACCGTCAACAGCCTGGCCCTGTACGCGGGCCGGTTCGACCCTTATCCCTATATCCTGCTGAATCTGGTGCTCTCCTGCGTGGCGGCGCTGCAAGCCCCCATCATCATGATGAGCCAGAATCGGCAGGAGGCGAAGGACCGCATGCGCGCCGAGTATGACTACAAGGTCAACCTGAAGACGGAATTGGATGTGCGGGTGCTGAACGAGAAGATGGACCGGCTGCTGTTCCACCAGTGGCAGCGGCTGCTGGATATCCAGGAAATCCAGACGGACTTCATGGAGGAGTTGGTTCAGCGCCGGCAATCCGGACCATAGGTCTTCCCTCGCCAACCGGTGCGGTGCGGTGGTGCCGGCCCCGTCCGCTCCCGGGGCAGCTCCGCCAACGGTGGCGTCGGTAAGTATCCCCCGGCTCTGCCGGGGAATCCCTAGCAGGCTGCGGAAAAACAAATGGACGCGGATTTGCGGGGGCTTTGCCCCGCCCTTTTGTCTGGCTCGGCGCCAACGCGCCGAGCGCCCCAGCAGGAAGCGTGGCTCCCTGCACCCGGTATAGGGAAATCGGGATGGGATGATCATGATCGGCCATGCGGTGCGTCAATCGGCTCTAGGAGCCGATCCGCACAGCCGCGGCAAATACCCGCGCTTCCTTGGCCCTGCTGTTTTCGCGGCGGCTATATCGCCGCGAAAACCAACAACGCCGTCGTGGCGGCCCGCGCCGGACGCTTGCGGGAGGCGCCCGCAACATCGCGCCGCGAAAACCTACTCGGGGGGTACGGGGGGACTTGTTCCCCCGCTTGTCGTTCGTTTTTCCACACCCTGCTAGCCCTTGCGCGACCGCGCGAAGACGGCCTGCCAGAAGAGGGGGATCATCAGCTCGTGGTGGCCGATCACCGTGAAGCCGGAGCCTCCGGTGCGGGTGGGACGGCTCACCACGTTCTCCTGCGGGCGGTAGTGCCGGATCATGTCGAAGTTGACGGCGGTGAAGTCGCGCACGCTGTGCCCCAGGTTGCGCACCACGGTGAGCGCCTTGAGGAACACCTCCGGCAGGATCACCGCGGAGCCGTAGAGGAACACGATGCCGCCCTCCAGTTCGGTCATTTCCCGGCAGAGGATCTTGAAGTCCCGGTAGCTCGTGGCGCCGATGGCGGCGCCGTCGGTCTCCGGGTGCTGGTGGATGGTCTCCGTGCCCAGCGCGGCGTGGACGGTCAAGGGGATCTGCTCGTGCAGCGCCGTCAGGAGCAGGCTCACCCCCGGGTGCCGGGGCTGCAAGCCGGCCAGCTTGCGCGCCACGGACTCCCCATAGCCCCAGCCCTGGGCCGCGCCCTCGCTGACGGCCCGGTTGATCAGCACGCCGGTCTCCTCGACGAAGCCGAACATGCCGGTCTCCAGGTGGGCGGCCACGTCCTCCGACGTGCGCCCCCACATCGCGGCCTCGAAGTCATGGATCGCCCCGGCGCCGTTCATCGCCAGGCAGGAGAGGGCGCCGCGCTTCATCAATTCCACCAGCAGCGGGGAGACGCCGGTCTTGATCAGGTGCGCGCCCATCAGCACGATCACCTTGCGGCGCTCGGCGACGATGCGCGCCGTGCGCGCGGCCAGCAGCTTCAAGTCCTTGGCCACCAGGATGTCGGGCAGGCCATCGAAGAAGCGCAGGAAGGAGTCGTCGTCCAGGTCCACCCGCCCGAACATGCTCACATCCACCTTGGTGGGCCGATCGGCAAAGGGCTTGCGTGTGACGCCGGACAGGTCCAGTTCGGCGTACCGGCTGCCTTCCTTGCCCTTGTTCTTGGCCATCGCGGCTCCTTCCCCATTGGAACAGCCCCACGCGCCGGCGGGCGCTCGGCCCGGCCGGCGCGGGCGCCTTTGCCCTGGCTACGTCCGGGGCGGATAGGCCTGGCCCGGGGTGGCACCGATGGCGAGGATGGTCACGCCCTCGGCTCCCGGCACCAGTTTGCGTTTGGTTTCCGGACCGACCCGCACGAGGCTGCCCGTCTGGAGCGGCCATTCGCCGTCGGCGCAGCGGAGGGTCGCGCTTCCCCGCAGCACCACATACACTTCCTCCTGGCCGTCCTTGACGTGGTCGTGCTCCGGGTAGGCCGGGCATCCGGCATCCATCTCCAGCACGTTCATCCCCCACGCCGTCACGCCCAAGGCTCTCCCGGCGGTGCGGAACTTGATGCCGGAAATGGCATTGGGCCCTTGGTAGTACTCCAATTCGCCAATGTCCTTCTTCGTCACATCGCTCATGGGGTTTCCTCTGGGTGCTCGGGCCGCGGCCATGGGACGGAGGGCGGATTCCCTCCCGTCACGAAAGCCCCACGCGCTGGCGGGCGCGCAGGGTAACCCCCTGGGCCACCGCCCGCGCCTTGGCCCCGCCGTGGGACAAGATCGCCTTGAGGGCGGGCACGTCCTTGCGCAGGGCAAAGTACCGCTCGCGGAACGGCCCGATCTCGCGGTTGATCGCCTCGAACGCGGCCTGCTTGATCTCCCCGTACCCCATGTTCCCCGCCCGATAGCGTGCGGCCCACTGCCGCTGCTCCTCCGCGGTGGAGAAGTGGCGGAAGATCTGGAACACGTTGCAGGTGTCCGGGTCCTTGGGGTCCTCCACGGTCTTGGAGTCCGTGACCACGCGCAGCACGGTCTTGCGCAGCTGCGCCTCCGTGGAGAACAGGGGGATTTCGTTGCCGTAGGACTTGCTCATCTTGCGGCCGTCCAGGCCCGGGATGGTGGCCACGGCGTCCTCGATGCGCGGCTCGGGCACGATGAACGTCTCGCCGAAGGCATTGTTGAAGCGCTGCGCGATGTCGCGGGTCATCTCCAGGTGCTGCTTCTGGTCCTTGCCCACGGGCACCTCGTGCGAGTCGTAGATGAGGATGTCCGCCGCCATCAGCACGGGGTAGAGGAACAGGCCGTTGTTCACCTCCTCGCCCTTGGCGACGGCGTCCTTGTAGGCATGGGCGCGCTCCAGCAGGCCCAGGGGGGTGACGCAACTGAGCAGCCAGGTGAGCTCGGTCACCTCCGGCACGTCGGACTGCCGGAAGAAGGTGTGGCGCTCGAAGTCCATCCCCAGCGCGGCAAAGGTGGCCACCAGGTCCAGCGTCTGCTCGCGCAGCAGCGCGGGGTCCTGCACGGTGGTCAGGGCGTGATAGTCCGCGATGAAATAGAACGTGTCGCGGCTTTCCTGCAAGGCCAGCGCCGGCTTGAGAAAGCCCAGGTAGTTGCCCAGGTGGGGATTGCCCGTGGGCTTGATGCCGGACAGGCTGCGTCTGCGAACGGTCATGCGGGTTGAGTCCCGGAACGGTGGATGGGGGCGCGGCCGGCCCCTTCGGGGTCCCGGCTTGGGGCGCGGCCGGCGTCCCCGGTAACCTAGCAGCGGCGTGGGGGAAAGAAAAGGACTTGGGCGTGGGGGGTTACGACGCGGCGCCGCACTTGTCCCGGCCCTGCCAATTCGGATACAAGAAGGGGCGGAGCACGGCCTCGCCGCCAAACGTTCGGGAACATCGCATGGCGCGCTCTTCTGCCCAGACTCTGACCAAGCCTCCGGCCCGCGTGACGGTGCTCATCCCGGCGGCCGGGTCGGGGCGCCGCATGGGTGAGCCAGGGGGCAAGGCGTTGCTCAAGCTGGGGGGGGTGCCCCTGATCCGCCACACGGTGGAGTGCTTCCAGACCCATCCGCGCGTTGAAAGCATTCTCCTGGTGGTGCGGCGCAGCGATGCGGACCTGCTGCACGACGTGTTCTGGGACCGCGCCCGGTGGAGCAAGCTCCTGCCTTGGATCCCCGGCGGGGAGGAGCGGCAGGATTCGGTGCGGCTGGGCCTGGATTCCCTGGCCGGCAACCCGCCCGACTGGGTGCTGGTGCATGATGGGGCCCGCCCGCTCTGCTCGGCGGCGTTGATTGACCGGGTGCTGGACACATTGGCGCAGCACGGGGCGGTGGTGCCCACGCTGCCGGTGCATGACACCGTGCGCCGCCGCGACGCGGCCTCCGACGACGCGGGGGAGGTTGTGGACCGGGCGGCGCTGTTTCTCACCCAAACCCCGCAAGGTTTCCACTGGCGCATCCTGGCCGACAGCCACGCGCAGGCGCGGGAGCGCGGCGTCAAGGCCACCGACGATGCCCATTTGGTCGCCCTGGCCGAGAGTCCGGCCGCTGGGGGCGTCGTATGGGTTCCGGGCGAGCGGCGCAACATCAAGATCACCTCCCCGGCCGACCTGATGTTGGCCGAGTGGATTCTTTCCCACCCGGACTGGGGCCAGGATTTCGCCTGAGGGCTGAGCCCCTGGGCGCTCCCGAAGCGGCAGCCGCCGCCGCCGGCTCCGGCCCTGGCGCCCCGGTGATGCGCGGAACCATTTGCCGCCGTGCCGTAGCTGTGCAATGGTCTGATGTTTCCATTTCCGTATTGTCGTGCAGGGAACCTAGGCCAGCGGGTGGTGGATTGAGCCGGCGAGCGATCCAGGCATTCGGAATACTGACGGCGGCCTGTCTGCTGATCGCCCATTCGGCGGTGCTGGCGCAGCCGGCGGATGGCCCTGCCTTGGCGCGGCCGGATCAGGCCGAATCCCCCCAAGCCGAATCCCCGAAGGCGGAAGCCCCGCCGGCGGAAGCGCCGACGGCGGAAGTCCCGAAGGCTGAAGCCCCGGCCGCGGAAGCCCCCAAGAGCGGCAGCCCGAAGGCCGAAGCGCCGAAGGCGGAAGCCCCCAAGAACGGCGGCCGGAAGGCGGAGGCGGCCAAGCCCGCTCGGGCCGGGGCCACCAAGACGGCGCGGGTGGAAGCTCAGGGCCAGATCGAAATGAACTTCAGGAATGTCGAGCTGCTCAACTTCCTGCAATTGATGTCCCAGTCCATGGGCGTGCCCATGCTCTACGACGAGCGGGAGATCAAGGGCAAGATCACCCTGGTGTCGCCGCGCAAGTTCAGCAAGGAGGACGCCTACCGCATTTTCGATACCATCCTGGACATGCAGGGCTTCGCGATCATCCGCAAGGACGACAGCCAGTTGGTGCAGATTGTCCAGGCCAAGGACGCGGCGCGCTTCCCCACCCAGATCCGCACCGCGAAGGACGCCGCGGCCGAAAGCGGGTACATCACGCAGATCATCCCTCTGAAGTTTGCCGACGCCAATCAGATCAAGGCGGCGTTGCAGCCGATCATGTCCCGCACGGCCTCGCTGGCGGTTTACCTGCCGGCCAACCTGCTGATTCTGTCGGACACGCAGGAGAACGTGGCGCGGTTCCTGGGACTGGTCAAGGAGCTGGACATCGCGCCGGGGGACATCGAGTTCGTGATCGTGACCCTGAAGAACTCGTCGGCCCGCCGCATGGCCACGCTGATGGCCTCCATTGTCGGGCCAAGCCAGCCCGGGCAGCCGGCCCGGCGCCTGACGCCCCAGGGCGTGCCCACGGGCCTGCCGGATGTCAAGGTGGTGGCCGACGAGCGCACCAACTCCCTGATCCTGGTGGGCGACTCCTATTCCATCCAGAAAATGCGCGAACTGCTGGACACGCTGGACGTTCCGGGGCTAACCCAGGACACCGGGATTCGGGTGTTCCGGTTGCAACATGCCGACGCGGAGGACCTGGTCAAGATCTTGCGGGACGTGCGCATTCCCCAAGTCAGCACCGACCCGCGGGCGCAGCCGGGGGTTCCGGTGCAGCCCGGGATTCCCCAGCAGCCCGGCCTGCCCGGACAGGCTTTCCCCGGGGCCAGCTCCATCACGGCGGACAAGTCCACCAATGCCCTGATCGTGTTCGGCACCGCGGACTTCATCCAGACCCTGGAGGAGGTGGTCAAGCAACTGGATGTGCGGCGGCCGCAGGTGTTCGTGCAGGCCCTGATCATGGAGGTGACGCTGGACAAGAGCCTGGACCTCGGGGTGCACTGGCAGGCCGCCAGCCCGCAGGGCGACAACGTGATCGGATCCGGGTTTCCCAGCGCCGCGCCGCAGACCCTCCCCAACGTGCTGGCCGCCGGGTCCGGGGCCGTGGCGGGCATCGTGGGCAACGAGATCCAGTACCAGGGCCAGAAGTTCGTCTCGTTCTCCGCGTTCATCCAGGCCACGCGCCAGGATCAAGACCTCAACGTGCTGGCCAACCCCCAACTGCTCACGCTGAACAACGAGGAGGCCGAGATCAACGTCAGCCAGGTGATACCGGTCTCGGCCAAGGTGGTGACCAACGTCAACAACCAGACGACCAGCGAGTTCGAGTTCAAGGACGTGGGCATCATCCTGAAGATCAAGCCGCAAATCACCGGGGACGACAAGGTGCGGCTCATCATCAACCAGGAGTCCTCCAGCGTGGCGTCGCGCCAAGCCGTGGCGGCCACCACGCAGCAGGCCATCACCACCCTCAAGCGCAAGATCAACACCCGCGTGCTGGTGGACGACGGAGCCACCGTGGCCATCGGCGGACTGATTCAGGACCAGCAGGTGCTGACGGAGACCAAGGTGCCCTGCCTGGGAGACGTGCCCGTGCTGGGCTGGTTCTTCAAGTCGCGCTCGGAGTCCATGCGCAAGACCAACCTGATCGTGTTCATCCGGCCGCAGATCATCCACACCCGCGAGGAGAGCGAGGCGGCCACGCGGGAGGCCCAGGAGCGCTATGACGCCGGGCGCGACGTGAGGGAGAACACCGGGGAAGCGCTGCGCAAGCAGTTCGAACTGGCGCCGGGAAGCGCGAAGTAGCCGGCCGCGGCGCCCGCGCCAGCGGGTAATGGGTCAGTTTTCAAGCGGCGGTAGTAGGGCTGCCATCTGCAAATGAATGATATCGCCGCACGGCCTGTGCTACACTGCATCCATGGACCCACAAACACAGGCCAACGGAAGCGCCCACGGGACCCGCTAGCACTTGCTAAGCCAGTCGGGGATATTGCCAAGGGTCAAGTCGAGGATGAAGAGCCGGATTCGCGAAATCCCCATGCTGTTCGTGGCGCAATTAAGTGGTAAAAGGGGTGGCGTTGCCAGAGCGGAAGAGCTTTCTCCAAAGAAGAGGCGTGACATTGCCAAAGCTTCGGCAAGACGGCGCTGGAAGAAGACATGACTGCAACTGCTGTAAATGCTGCTATTGTCGTAATCGGGAAGGGTTTTGACCCATCACGATTGAATATCGACTATTTGCATTTGAAAGAAATTGTGCCAACAAAATGGGGCTGGCAACTCCAGGGGACCCCTCTCGTAACCCCACTTATTTCGACAGTTGCCTTTGACAAAGGTGCGAGTATTTTGGTCCAACAGGATCGGATTCAGGTTGTTCATGCCGGATTGAATTTTGATCCCTTGAGCACAAATGTCCAGGAGATCATTCGTAAGCTTGTAACTGAAAACACAGACAAGGAATATCAGAGTGTCGGACTCAATTTTAACGGAGTAATACCAGAGCTGAATAACAACAAGTTCTTGATGGAGCGCTTCGGTTTCTCGGAACAAAAGATTAAAAACACCACTCTGGAGAAACTTGAGGCAGTGTATTTTTCCAGTCAAAGGCAAGATGCACGTCTAAATTTTGCATTGAAAGCCGGAAGAATGACGCCGCTCGGACAGGTTGAGCAGAATATCGTGCTAGTCGAATTTAACTATGATTGCCAGTTGGGCGCGAAGAATGCGTCCGGAGCGCTGGCAGCAATAGACCGATTTGCAGAAGCCTGGAGCGACTATTCACATATTGTATCTGCCATCATTGCGGATTGACTATGGAGGCTCTAAGTTTTACGGTCAATGCTGTGCGAAATCCGCCAGGTGGATCAGCGGATACGCTTCAACAGATGGTTGAAGCGGCGATGAAAGTTGGTTCCGACGCTTTTCACGCTATGGAAAGCGCGCAGCGGAAGTACGCACCAACGGTTGCAATCAGGTTGACCAACGGAGCCATTGTCACTTCAGTGGCTGGTAGGACTGCGGTGGCTACTGCCGCTCAGGGAATATCGTTGGACCAATTGGAATTCTTAAAAGAGTGGACAGAGATTCTGTATAATGGAGCAATGCTAGCGTTCGCAAATCCGGGCGTGGAACTTACCCGTACTCTGGGTCTGGGTCCTCAGCAGAAGCCCGCGTTGTCAGAAAAAACCAAACACGCAATCGCGCTTTTGAGACAATGGAGGACAAATCCCAGTCCCCACAATGAGACGGCGTATGAATATCTTATCAATGCCCTGAAAAAAGAGCGCGAAAGCTAGCCTACTCTCAACGATATCCGTCATGCATATCGTGCTTGATTCCGAAGTGCTAGGAATGGTTTCGAATCCGCACCCACAGAAACAGCAGACAATCGACTGTAATAGATGGCTTGAGATGGCACTGTTGGCTGGGCATACAGTGTGTCTGCCAGAGATTATTGACTACGAGCAGCGCAGAGTCTTTCTTCACCAGAATTGGAAAGAAAGTATTGATAAGCTGGACGCTCTCAAACAGTATCTCGAGTTTTTGCCGATCACTACTGATGTCATGCTTTTAGCTGCTCGATTCTGGGCTGACGCAAGGAAGAATGACCCGCACGCACCCCAGAAACCACAAAATCAACGACTAGACATAGACATGATCTTGGCCGCCCAAGCAAGGGTCAATATATCATATGCACATAAAGTCATCATAGCGACCGCGAATCTAAAGGACATCCAACCGTTTGCAGATGCCAGAGAATGGCGGACTATATCAATCGGCTAGCGTGGTTTGTGCGATTGCATCAGACCTTGAGGATCAGCCAGGCCATGGCGGCAGGCGCCACAAGCACGCTCTGGACCATGGAAGACGTGATCCGGGTCGTGGATGAGTAGGAAGCGGCCGAGAAATCAAACTGACCCACTGCCCTCTGCGCCCGCGCAGGGTTGCAAGTCCCGGCCCGTGGGCGCTAGCATGGACCTTTGGGGTGCCGGCGCCGCCCCAAAGAAGCCGCTGCCCGATGCCGCACACGGATGTGGAGACATCGCCCATGGATGAACGCGACCCGCAGTCCCGGCCGGACGCCTTCGATCCGCTCCAGGTCAGCCTGCCTTACTTCGACGGGCCGTTGGATCTGCTGTTGCACCTGGTGCGCAAGCAGCAGCTCGACATCAACGAGGTGCGCTTGGCCGACCTGACCGAGCCCTACCTGGCGTACGTGGAGCACATGCAGGAGTTCAACCTGGACCAGGCCGGGGAGTTCCTCGCCATTGCCGCGACGCTCGTCTGGCTGAAATCCAAGGCCCTGCTGCCCAAGGATTCCACGCCGGACGAGGAGTTGGATCCGGAAACGGTGGAGGAGTTGCTGCTGCTGCGCCTGCAAGAGTACCAGCGCATCAAGGAATCCGCCCGCCAGTTGGCCGACCGGGATCTGTTGGGGCGCGACATCTTTCCGCGCCAGGGCTTCGAGCCGCCCGAGGGCGCGGAGCCCGCGGGGATCCTGTTCCAGGAGATCTCGCTCTTCAGCCTGCTGGAGGCCTTCCGCCAGGTGCTGGAGCGGGCGGAGAAACAGCCCGCCGGGCTGAACCTGATGCCGGAGCGGGCCCGCATCGAGGACCGCATCGAGGCAATCGTGTCGTACCTCTTCACCCGCCGGGAGGTGCACTTCCACGACCTCTTCCTGCCCGACGCCACGCGGCCGGAGATCATCTTCACGTTCATCGCCCTGCTGGAGATGATCCGGCTCAAGGCCGTGCGGGTCGTGCAGACCGGCGTGGCCGCCACGATCCTCTGCCAGGCGACGGAGGCCTTCACCGCCGGCGGCGCCGACTGGAAGACCCTGGTGCTGGAGGGCGTCACCGGCCGCAAGCCGGTGGACGAGCCGGAGCCGCCCGGCTCGCCGCTCGCGCCCCAGGCGGGGCACGGGTAGGGCCCCTCGGTGGCGCGCGCCCCCGCGCCACGAATCTGCCCCCTGCGCGCGGAATCCTGGTAGACTGGAAGCATCGGATCACCGGGAGGCACGTTCCAGCGGGGCAGGCCATGAAACGCGCGATTGCGGCAGTGCTGATCTTCCTTGGCGGCTGGGCCGGGCTTAGCGCCGCGCCCGCGCCGCCGCCCGGCGCGATCCACCTCATCACGATCCAGCAGGCCATCACCCCGGCCACCACCAGCTTCCTGCGCGCGGCGCTGGAGACGGCCGCGGCCAGCCGCGCCGAGGCCCTGATCATTCAGCTCGACACGCCCGGCGGGCTGCTGGACGCCACCCGCGATATCGTGCAGCTGCTCCTGGGCTCCCCGGTGCCGGTGGTGGTGTACATCGCCCCGGCGGGCGCACGGGGCGCCTCCGCCGGCACGATGATCGCCTTGGCGAGCCACGTGGCGGCGATGGCCCCGGCCACCCACATCGGGGCCGCCCACCCGGTCTCCGCCTTCGGCGGCGACGAGGGCAACGTGATGGGCGAGAAGATCGTCAACGACACGGCCGCCTTCGTGGAGTCCATCGCCCAGTTGCGGGGCCGCAATGCCGAGTGGGCCATCTCCGCCGTGCGCGAGTCCAAATCGGTCACCGCCGATAAGGCGCTTGCGCTCAAGGTGGTGGAGATCGTCGCGGAGGACGTGCCCGATCTGGTGCAGCAACTGGACGGCCGCGTCGTGCGCATGAGCAAGGAGCGCACCTTGACCCTGCACACCCTGGGGCGGCCCGTGGTGAGCCAGGACATGAGCATCGCCCAGGGCTTCCTGTCCGCCATCAGCAACCCCAACCTGGTGTTCCTGCTGATGATCGTCGGGCTGGCGGCCCTGTACATCGAGCTCTCCAACCCCGGGTTGGTGATTCCGGGCGTGCTGGGGGCCATTTGCCTGCTGGTGGCCCTGGTGGCCATGCAGACGCTGCCCATCCGGTACGGCGCCCTGGGATTGATCCTGCTGGGGGTGGCGCTGCTGGTGGCGGAGGCCTTCGTGCCGAGCTTCGGCGCCCTGGGCGTCGGCGGCATCGCGGGCATCGTGATCGGCGCGCTGTTCCTGCTGGACGAGTCGCTCACGGACCTGGTCGTGGACCGCTGGTTGATCGCGGGCACGGCCGCGGGGGTGGGGGGCGTGGCGCTGGTGATCGGCGGCCTGCTGGTGAAGAGCCTGCGCGCCCCGCCCCGCTCCCTGCAGTCCAACCTGGTGGGGCAACTGGCGCTGGTGCGCGTGGCCATCGCGCCGGATCAGCCGGGGCGCGTGCTCATCAACGGGGAAATCTGGCGTGCCCGTGGCGCGGTACCCATGCCGGAAGGCGCCCCGGCGGTCGTCAGGTCCGTTGCCGGACTGGAACTGGAGGTCGCCCCCGCGTCGCCGGCCTCTGAGGCGCGGGCGCCCACGCGGCCCGGCGCCTAACCTTTTTGGGCGGAGCCACCCCGGCTGCCCGCCCCGCACCCTTGAACCGGAGTCGGTCATGATCAGCAGCATCGGAGTGCTCGTCATTCTCGGATTGGCCGTGCTGTTTGCCGCCATCCGCATCCTGCCGGAATACGAGCGGGGCGTGGTCTTCCGCCTGGGACGGGCCATTGGGGTCAAGGGGCCGGGGTTGATTTTGCTCATTCCCCTGCTCGACCGGATGACCCGGGTCTCCCTGCGCACGATCGTCCTGGACATTCCGCCCCAGGATGTCATCACCAAGGACAACGTCTCCATCAAGGTGAACGCGGTGAACTACTTCCGCGTGGTGGACCCGATGAAGGCCATCATCCAGGTGGAGGACTTCCTCTATGCCACCAGCCAGATCGCCCAGACCACCCTGCGCGCCGTCGTGGGCCAGGTCGAGCTGGACCAGATCCTGTCCGACCGGGAGCACATCAA